>MDSY01109468.1_pt1 | contig 18295 bp, 10 predicted proteins | sample 811131 | NCBI WGS metagenome assembly MDSY01 (sample SAMN05326643, study PRJNA326480) | marine metagenome | isolation source: seawater | place: Atlantic Ocean: South West | collected 2010
AAGCAAGACTTCTATGCTCAAGCAAAACGTGAAGATGCTGGTATAGTCTTCTACACAGGTCTAAACTCTAATGGAGACCTTTACATAGGTAACAAGAAGATCAACGCTATTACAGGCGAAGAGACCTTCCTTGAGCAAGCAATACTTGTAGAGACAGAGGATGATGCTGATAAGATTGGTGCATTAGTAACAACATTTGATACTGCTGTTACATTTAATGATAAGATCACTGTTGAAGGTAATTCATACTTCAATAATCCTGTACAGATTGCGGTTGATCCTGGTGCTACTGACAAGACTGCTTTACGTGTATTAAGCATGGTTAGGGCTGGAATTGATGACCCAACACTTTCACGTCAAAGTTTCATTAATAATAACAAGGGTGACATTGTTCTAACCAAGAACCAAGTTAATGCTGCTGTATTTGCATTTAACCCAAGAGGAACTCTTACTGATCCAGGTCAGGTTTATACTATTAAGACACATTTCACAGGTGCTAAACCATCAAATACTACACCTAATCAGACTGCATTAGTTGTTGATGGTGGAACTTCATTCTATCCTGAACAGACTATTTCATATGGTGCTGGCAATCAACCAGTAGATGGAGATATTCTTCTTAAAGGTAGGGAAGTAGGTAAGACTGGTTCATGGGGATGGATCTATGCAAACTACTACACACCAGTTGCTCCTGCTAATATCCTTAAGTTAACTACTAACAATACTACAACAGTAGAGATTGAGTGGGCAGTTGGTACTAATAATACTAGTACTGGTGCAAAGGTAGGTAATTTAGTACGTGTCTCTGGATTTAGTAATACATCTATAAATGGTATCTGGAATATTACTAAAGCAGATCAGACAGGTATTGATAATAATAAGTGTGAGTTTGAAGTATATAATTTAATTGGTGCTGAAGTATTTGATTGGACATCACAAGGTGCTGGTGCTAAAATAGAGATATCTAATTCTAGTTGGAAGGAACTAGGTGTAATTGGTGCTGAAGTACTACGTACAGATACAGAGAGACCAGGCGATCTCAAGTTAGGTGTTAACACAATTGCTAGAATGGCAATTGAGGGTGCTTTAACTGGTCATGTAAATGCTGATACAGAACCTCGTGCTAACCTAGATGTTGTTGGTAATGCATTCATCTCTGGTAAGGTACTATGGGATGGAACAACTAACAATTATCTTGGTGAACCATCTAATAACAGGACATACTTTGATGTAACAAATGCATTCTTGGTTGGTGGTGATAGTGTTACTCCAAACAATGTTGCTACATTACGTGTTGCTACAAGTGATGCTGCTACTCCAGGAGGTACTTATCAGTCTGGTGGTAGAGTTGGTATTAACACTAGCATCGGTCTAGCAGCAGAGAAGGAATTAGATAGAAACTTCGTTGTTGTTGGTGATTCAAGATTTACAGGAAATCTTCAAATAACTGATGATTTAAGTATTGATGGAGGAGATCTCAACAGTACTGCTGAAACATTCCGATTCATTAATACTGATACAGACTTCTTCATTGGTCTAAACAACGCAGAGTCTATCACTCTTGGTAATAGTACTACTCAATCACAGGCAATAAACATTGGTAACAGTGTTGCTACTGGTCAATCTCACACATTTAGAATGGGTGCTGCTGCTGGTACTAGTACACTTGAGATACACAAAGGATGTATCAATTCTGTTGTAGATATTGCTAGTTCTACTGATCAGGTAGACAGTACTTGTACTATCACTCTTGGTGGTGCTGCAGCAAATGTTTCTAGTTCAACTCTAATTGGTACCTATCAGACAAAGACTGCTGGTACATTAGAGATTGGTTCTTTTGCTGGTACATCCGAGACACGTATCTTTACTCAAGCAGGTAAGGTTAATGTATTTGATGGTAGTGATACTACTGAATTAACATTAGGTCTTAACTCTTCTAAAGTTAGTATTGCATCTCTTGGTGGTAGTACTACTGTAAGGAATAGTCTTAACATTCTTGCAAGTACAACTGGTTATTCTGACATAAAACTGGTTGGTGGACAGAAAGCAGGTATTATTGAGATTGAAAGAGCTAGGTTCAATGTTCCTGCTGTATCTCATGTAGTTGGATCACTTGATGATCCTAACGTAGACTTCCTCAAGTATATTACTACAGGTAAGTTGATTGATACACAGGGTGTCGGACCTTGGGGTGGAGATTCTTATCTATTGGCAGCAGGTCAAATTGCTGGTATTGATAATATTGTTCCACTACAGAGTACTGATTGGGTTGCTAATACTACATATTCATTCCTAGAACCTTCAGGTGGACAGGGTGATGGAGCATTATTTACAGTCATTGTTGATGCTAATGGAAATGCTACTATTGAAATAGTTGCTCCAGGAACTAATTACGTAGATAATGATCAACTTACAATAACTTCTGATAAATTAGGTAATCCAAGTGGTCCTAATCTTACATTCCAAGTTAATAGTGTTAATGATAGTGGTGATTTATTTGTATTACCAATAACACAACCTGCTATCAATGACTTTAAGATTGGTGATTTACTACTAATTGAAAGAGGTCATGCAGATTCTCCTAATGGTTTAAATCCAGATGGTACAACACTTACCAAGAATGAGAATCAGAATGAGATAGTTAAAGTTGAAGGATTGATTAACGTTACTAATCCTAATGATCCAAAAGGTTATAGATTATCAGTTAGTCGTCAAGTTGATGGTACTGCAAAGAGAGTTGATCACCCTGATAATTGTGTCATTGCTAAACTTGATAAGCAGGTTAACGCAACATTTATTACAGGATTTGATTTTGATAACAATGGTTCATTAGATCCTATATCAAGTCTCGTCATATCCGATTTTAAAATTACTAGTTTAGTTTCTACTGGAAATGACATTGTAACTATTAATTGGGAAAGTTCAGAAACTAATGATAGTTTAGGAATAAATTCTGGAGAAACTATTGCTATCAGTGGTAGTACAACAGCAGAATTCAATGGTGAGTGGAGAATACAATCTGGTTTAACTCCTAGTGGTACATCATGTACAATTAAGATAGGAGGTAATCTTGCTGCTGGCACAGTACTCTGGAGTAGTCAACCAGCAGAAGCAGAGATGAGGAACAAGAGTTCTTCTAGTATTGATGATAGTACAACAAATGTAAGGATAGGTGTTGCAGAATTTGGTGGAGTATTAACTACATCTGATTATCTGTTACTATCTGATAGTGAGATAGTTAAGGTTGTAAATCTTATCAGTACAGAGGTTAAATCTCTAATTGTAACTGATGGTGGAGATCCAGTCAATAGGACTTTCGAAGTACAATCACTAACAGGAAATACCAAAATACAAGGTAATTTGAATGTTGGTCAAGGATTTGATAAATTAACTGTTAATGCTAACAGTGGTGATACCACTATTGCTGGTAAATTAACTATTGAGAATACATTTACTCTTAATGGTTCAGTAGTAGAGGAGACAGAGTGGTTTAGATTAACTAATGGTGGATCTAGTACCATCGATAAGAGAACTACATTAGAAGTTGATACTGCAACTGGTGATCTCACAATCAATGGTGGTGACATCAATATCTTTGGTGAGGATGGCACTACACCAAGATTGACCTTTGATAATTCATCTGGTGACTTTACTACTTACGGTTCGTTCTCTGCTCTTGGAACAGGAACATCTACATTTGGTGGAGATATAGATGTTAAAGGTGATGCATATATTCGTGGTGGAGACCTCACAGTATATGCTGGAGAGGACAGTGCAGAGCATGATAAAGATGATGAAATCTTTGCTGTTGATAACAATGGTTCAGTTAAGATTGCTGGTATATCTAACTACTTCACCCAGACAGGTGGTAGGAAGTGGGAATACTCTGCTAACTCGGAGATTGATGCACAAGTCAATACAAATTATGTGTTAAACGTTGCACAAAATACAGTTGTTAAACTACCACAGAATCCACTAATTGGTGATATGATTCGTATCATAGATATAGGTGGACTCTTAACATACAACTTATCTTTGGTTGTTAGAGCACCATCAAATGTTAAGGTACAAAATGCTAGTGATAACACAGGACAAGCAATGTTATCAGGTAACACTGCTGATTTGAGTGCTTATCAAGGTGGTGAACTAGTTGTTCAAACTCCATTTGCTGGATTTGCATTATTATACGTAGGAATTAATGCACCTGATGGTGGCAGTGCTGCCCCTTCATCTAAAATAGGTTGGTATCTAATAGAAGTATAAATGTTTTATCAAGAATCTAAAACTGCTAAAGGAGCAGCTATTGGTACAATTATGCCATGGGGTGGAGGTATAACTTCTATCCCTAAAGGTTGGATTGTTTGTGATGGACAGAATGAAGATGCTGCAGCATATCCTTTATTAGCTCAAACTATTGGTGACACATATAATAGTGGTACTAGCTCATTTGGTGGTGATTTTCCATCATATACAGGCACAATTAAGATGCCAGATCTTAATGATAAAGCATTGATGGATTTGGAAACTGATTATTTTGGTGCTGGTGGTTCATCTACTGGTAGAAGTGCTGATCAAGATACTGATGCATTAACATTATTATCAAATAAGATAGGCACACATGAGAGTCAATCTATTGTTACAGCATTTACTGATGTTTACACTGATGTAGTATTCACTCTTCCTCAAACTGATGCTACTGGATATCAGGGAAGGATTCGAGGTAATACTAAAGAAGATGGTGAAGGGTTTAAAACAATATACGTAGCACCAAGGAAACTTGGTAGGAAGCATGTTCAGTCTCATGGTCATTCTGGAAACTATGCCACTATATCAGCACTTAATGAAGCAAAACCAGGACAAGGTGTTATACCTTATGGTGAAGTAGAATATACTGCACGATTCATGGCTGTTGATAATCAATGGGGTAATGATATAGGTGATACGTTTTATTGGGGTTGGACTGATGATTCTTCTGGTGCTCATGATGATAATTCTCCATGGTGGAGAACAGCATGGAATTTCACTGCTCCTGGTATAAGTGTTGGTGATAAAAAAAATAGTTCGGGAGATAATCCACACGCAGTTCCTGGAACAGCAGACAATGAAAATGCTTGGTATCCAGCAGGTAATCAAACAGGACCATGGCAAGATGGTGATATGGATGGTGCTGTAGATAGGGGTTCAAATGATCATTTGTATCAATTATGGTGGCCTGATGAAAATACTGGTGGAGGTGATATACCTCAAGGTATTGGTGGTGGTTCTCCTGGTGTTGTTTTAGCAAAGGTTGAGTCTACACCACCACCATCTGATTTGACACCAATTTCTGTTACTGATACTCCAATTACTCCTCAATTTATAGTAACACCTTCTCATCCAGATGGACCTAGAATAGATAGTAATACTACATATCAATATGCTCAAGGTGGAAATCCCATGGAGCTTCCTGAAGGTTTAAGAAATTATTATATAGAAGATGGTGTAACTACTTTACCATATGATTTTAAGGGATCTCCAGGATCTACAATACCTGTAACACCTGAAACAGGTCTCGATATACGTCAAACTATGATGAGTCATCAGGGATTTAATTTCTTATCAAACTCAAATACTGATAAAATTGATGCACATGAGCACGATGAGATTGATGTTGAATTTGATAGTACAAGATTAAGAGCACCAACTACTCTTATTGCTAACGTAAATATACCAACACAAGCAGATTTTTTAGGTAATGCTGAAAATAAAAGTGCCCTACAAATAGATTTTAATGTATCACAACCACAAATGACCTGTATATACATCATCAGAGCATACTAATGGCAAATAGACAATCTACTAATTACGCTAGACAGAAGGCACATTATGGTGGAATAGTTGGAACTATTCAACAAAATGCTATAGAAGGTGTGCTATTAGATAAAGATCCCACAAATCCCATATTTAAGGAATATCTCCCTGCAGGATTTTTAGCGTGTGATGGTCGAGTATATAATGTTAAAGATTATTATTGTTTAGCACAAACACTTGGTGTTGGTGATGAGTGTAGATTTAAAAAAGAAGGTGTAACATTAAGAAATCCAGACACAGAAACAGGTGATCTTGGATCGTTCCAAGTACCAGATTTAGGATCTAAAGTCATGGTTGGTGGTAGAGATACTGGAGCATATGCTGGGTTAACTAAAACAAATAAACCAAATATCAATAGAGTTGGTGTTGAGGTAGAAGCAAGTACTAATGTTGGTAATACAATTATTTGTAATTATAATGGGCACATGCAGATAGATGCTAAACAGGATATTGAGTTTAATGGAAATGTTAAGTATAATATGGCACGAGAAACTAATGCTATTCCTTTAAGTATAGAAGCATTTCAAGCACATGCTCACAATACAACATCGATGAGAGTGTTGAATTATACTGGAAATGCTAAAATTGATGGTGATGGAAAATCTAGTGTTGGTGAAGGATCTAGTGCCACTCCATTTGCGAATGTTAATGCTTTTGCTGGTAATGTCTTGGATGAGGTCATTACTAATAGTTTAAGAGGTGAACAAACACACGACCATACCTTAACAAAACCCACATCTTATCCTCATAATTTTAAATATAAGTATGGTACTACAAACGTTCCTTTAGATGATATGCAATCAACTATTGATGTAGATGTAGAAAGTTTGGATGTTTTAAATCAAGTAGTGACACCATTTATAATGGTTCATTACATAATTAAGTTTTAATACCATGGGAGTATCATCTAATTGGACTGAAACTGATTTGATTATGGGTGATCAGACCCAACTTAATATTACGTGGACACAAGATAATAATAACCCAACTACTCAACCATCATTTTGGTATATAAGAGCAGCAAATAATAGTGGTGGTGCTGCATTTTATTCAAAAGCTATTGTGTGTACACCAAGTCAACCTGGTGTTTCAACAACAGATAGTTTAGTTATGGTACCTACTACTTGGGGATATACTCTTGGTGGTAATTATAAAAAAACAGATTTCTTAATAATACCATTAGATGCTAATGGTGTTTCCATGGGAAGTAGTCATGGAACGGGTAGTCTTACCCATTACGAAATGCCAACTATAAGTGTAACTGCTTCTCCAAGTACGGTAACAAGTTTTGGTAAGACTGTTACTTTTTCATGGTCAGTTGATAAGAATCTTGATCAAGTATCATGGGATCAGAATTATTCTACATCTAATAGTGGAAGTCCATATAGTGGAAATGGATCACTATGGAGACTTCTTGGTAACCAACAAAGTCAACCCAGATCTGGTTCTTTTCAGATAATCCAAGGTCAAACTTATTATGGTCAGAATATTATTGGTTCATCATCAAAAACATTTGATTTTGAGGTTAGTCACAGTTTTCAATCTCCTTATTATGTACCTACTCATATAGCAAATAGACTTTATGCTTCTACCAGTGTAACTGTTAATGTTTCTATACCATCATATGGAATAGGAGCATCACCAACTGGTATACACGAAGCTCAATGGTTGTCTTGTGCTATTACTACAACTAATGTATCAGCAGGAACTGCTCTTTATTGGGCAGCAGAAGGAGTAGGTGCAAATCCTGCAAGTCCTGCTGATTTTACTGGATCTTCTTCAGGAGGAGTGATTCTTGATGCTACAGGTAGTGTTAATTGGACTCTTGGAGTTACTAACGATAATAATACTGTTAGTGGACTGGCAGAAGTCAGTGAGACATTTAGATTAAGATTATACACAGATGCTGCGATGACAAATCAAGTCGCACAATCTGCGATAATAACCATAATTACTCCAACATATGGGATAGCAACAAATAAGACTTCTTATGTTGAAGGTGAGACTATGGCTGTTGCTGTTACTTCAAGTGGTGTATTAAACCCGACAGCAACTACTGTTGATTGGGCAATAGTTAACCAAGGAGTAGGTTCAAATCCTATAACTTTTGGTGATGTGACTGGTTTTACTAGTGGATCATTTCAACTTGATGCTAATGGGGGATATACCTGGAATATTGGAATTACTGACGATTCAATACAAGAATTAGACGAGACATTTAAATTAGTATTATATTCAAATCAATACGGAAATCAACTTGCAGAATCTTCTATAATAACCATAGAAGGTCCAAATGATATTCCAGCATATGGAATATCAGCAAACAAAACTACTTACAATGAAGGTGAGACCATATATTGTGCTGTTACCACATCTAATATACCAATAGGAACTACTCTTTATTACAGATTCAATGGTGCTGCTATAGGTCCTGATGATTTTGTTGGTAGTGATTTAGGATCAGGAGTTACTGATTATAATGGGGGATTTACTTTTACTCGTCAAATAGCGAATGATTTCTCAACAGAACAAACAGAAACATTTCTATTACAATTATTCACAGATTCATTCAGACTCAATAAAGTTGCAGAATCTGGTTTATATTATATTAATGATACTTCTATCAATGTATCATATGACATAGTTCCTACCAAGACAAATGTAAATGAAGGAGAAACATTCGGATATGGTGTTGGAGCATCAGCAGGTGTTCCACTTGGTACTGTTTTATATTGGGCAATGGAGGGAGTTGGTATAACTGCTAATGATTTTATTCCTGCTTCTTTAAGTGGTAGTGCAACAATTGTTGATTTGGGAGGAGGAAATAGGGGATTTTCTGTCGGTAAAACTTTAAGAGCAGATTCTACTACTGAAGGAGGAGAATTACTTTATTTTAGGGTATGCACAGATGCTGCCCTAACAAATATATTAGCAACTAATACTGAAGTTTATCTTAATGATACATCAACAGATCCTCCACCAACTATTAGTTTTTCTGCATCTCCAACAACTATTAATCCAGGTTCATCATCAAGATTAACATGGAATGTTACTAATGTTAATACTGGTGGAGATGCTGTTAGTATAAATCAGGGTGTTGGTAGTGTACCAAATAATTCTTTCGTGGATGTATATCCAACAGTAAATACAACATATACATTATCAGCTATTGGTCCTGGAGGAACTAATACTGCTACAGTAACAGTTAATATGGTACAACTGCCATCAATAACTGCTACTGGTCCAACACAACTTGATTGGGAGGACACAAATATACCCATAAACATAACTGCTACCAATAGTCCTGGTATTAGTTTACTTGAAACATATGATGGTGTAGCAAAACCACCAGTATCATTACCAAATTCATCAGGTAGTGTTAATTGGACTGGCAACAATGCTTATAATTATGTTCCTGATTGGAGTAGTCCAGTAGAAACTATACAATTACAGTTTACTTGTGGTGGTGTTTCGGCTTTTGTAGTAATGAGTGTTGGTGTTGATAAAACACCAGATCCTATTAATATACCTAGTAACACTGGAGATCCAGATGAAGAGTTTATATCACCACTAATACCAGTTGAGGTAGATGATATTGATGTTCCTGTGGAAATAAAGGCAAATTTGCCTATTAAAGTAGAAATAGATGCATCTGGTACTTGGCAAGACGTAAGGCAGAGTTAATATGGCGTTTTTAATATCAAAAATTAATTGGTACGGTGGTCTTAATCCACCATGCTCAAGCAGCAGCCAACCAGCTGGATGTGATGATGCACAATATTTCTGGTGGCCTGGTCAGGGTGGTTCCAGAATGTCTGGTCATTATGATTGGGTTTATGATCAATTAAGTGCAGCATATCAGTCAAATTTTGGTAGGATGGCTGAATTTGGTGGTGCTACTTATTGGTATTCTGCTTTTCGAAATCACTGCTGGGCACAGAATGGTGGTTATGGTCAACTGACCAACAACCCTGCCACTAGTACTTATACATTAGATCCTGCTTGGTGGGTTAATACTCATGCTGGACCTGAACTACAGTGTATCGCTCAAAGTGCACCACATAGCAATCATGCACCAGGTAGCTGTGCTATCATTGGATGCATGGATCCACTAGCAAATAATACTAATTATCAAGCAACACAACCATGTAGTGGATGCTGTACATATAATTATGGATGTACTGACGGATCAGCATGGAACCATGATCCACAAGCTGTCATTGATGATGGTTCTTGTGTGTACAGGGGTTGTATGGATACATCTGCCAACAACTTTTGTACTAATTGTACCATTTCTAATCCAGCAGCTTGTACATATAACCAACCAACTGTCAGTTTAAATAGAAGTCCAGGTGCAATAATAAGAGGACAATCTAGTACATTGTCTTGGAGTACAAATTATGCTAATTCTGGTACAATTTCAGTGATAAACTATTCTATATCACCAGTAAGCAGTGGTTCAAGGACTGTATCACCTACTACAACTACAACATATACTTTAAATGTCTATGGAAATGGTGGTACAAGTGCTTCTAATTCTACAACTGTAACTGTTTATACACCACCAACTGTAACTCTTACTGTATCACCTACTACCATTTCTTCAGGACAATCAGCAACATTACAATGGAATACATCTGGAGATGCTGGTACTGCAGTTATATCTCCAAGTATAGGAACATCAAATCCTCCATTATCTTCAAGTTCAACAGTATCTCCAACATCTACGACCACATGGACTATTACTGTTAGTGGACTTGGTGGTACTGCTAGTGATACTGCTACTCTTACTGTACTTGATCCACCATCATGTAGCATTACTGCTTCACCAAATCCATTACCATTTGGAAGTAATGTAACAATAAATTATAGTAGTAGTCTAGCCACTAGTGTTACTTTAACTCCAACTTATACTATAGATGGTATTGCGACTCAAATGACAGCAGTAACTCTTCCTGCAAATCAGAGTGGTACATACACAGACACAATTGATTGGGTTGCTACATATAATGGAACTTATAAATCATTAAGTGCAGTAAAGTATACAATTACAGCAACTGGTTCTGGTGGTAGTGATGTTAAATCTACTCCTACAATTTCTACAGAAACGGATAGAACACCTGATCTTATTGCTATTCCAGCATCAGGTCCATTACCACCAGATACAGAACCAGTAACATCACCAAAATTAGATCCAATGACAGCTGCACTATTGGTTGATGATATTGATGTACCAGTTGAAATTACAGCAAATCTTCCAATCAAAGTTGATATTGATGGTAGTGGTAATTGGCAGGACGTAAAGCAATCTTGATTATATTATGTGGTACACTAGGAAGTCTCATGGAGCGAATAAAAATGATATTTTTGGAGATTGGTCAATAAGTGATGAAGATCTTTATCTTTTTTTGGAAGATATTATACATCTTTTAACTCCTAATAGGTTAGAAACTGTTTTATTATCTGATATTGGATGGAAGGGTAAGCATGATTTGAATATGTTACCATTGAAGGGTGAAGTTCTTCGTTATAAACGTGTAGATCCATCTATTCCTGGTATTATTGCTTTTAATGCACCAAACCTTTATAATGATAAGTATCGTATGCTTGATGGAAAACATAGGATTCATAAACTGGTATCTCAAAATGTAAAAGAGAGTCAGTTTTATGTTTTAGATTTTAAAGATATTAGATCGTATTTTGTAAGTGAAAGTAAAAAATATTATAGAAAACTGGAATTTGTTGATTCATGGGGAAGTCCATAAATAGCTACGATACTATAGATAAGAAATGACTAATTCGTATCAATTTGGAACTACACCAGTATTTGTCAGCGAGGGGCAAACTGTTCGCTTTAGGTATAAGGCACCTTCGGCATGGGATACACAAATAAGTGTAACAGTTAAGATTGGTCTGCAAACTACTGTATGGTATATCAGTACAGTTCCTCAAGAGTTTGCTCCTGATCCATTTCCATTTACAGATTTAGACAACGCAGAACCAGATACTCTTTACACATATGGTGATGGTAATAGGGCAGGAGAAAATGTCGTTACTGTTGCTGGTTTAACTACTGGTACAGAAGTTAATGTAACATTAACATCTTCATATTCAAATCCAACTGTTGATAAATTAGGAATAAGACGTAAGAGAGTAAGTCAAGGTGAGAGTGCTTGGGGTCCATGGACTGCAAGAAGTGGAATTGCTGGTTGGGTAGTTGAAAATACTGATCAATTACAAATAAGATTAAAGTCTAATCCTACTGGAGGTCAAAGTCATTATTCTAATCTAACACTTGGTAATAGGACAGAGAAGTGGACTATTAATACTAAAGTTCCACAACCAAATTTCCCTGATCCATTCCCAGTATTTAATTGGTTATCTAATCAACCATTATCGACTAATATCTATAGTAATGTAGTACAGATTCAGGGTATGACTGATCCTGGATTAGTAGTTACTGATAATGGTGCAAAGATTGGTATATCAAGTAGTAATAATACTGTTACAAATTCTGATGGATTTGCTGTATTGGATGGAGTAACATTTGTTGATTCTTCAACTCAACCTACTATTAATAATGGTCAATTCATACAGTTGATGGTGCAATCATCAGCAACTGCTAATACTCCTATTTCGGTAATTTATAATATTGGTACTGGTGCATCATCAAGTATATGGAAAGTTACAACAGGTGATGCACCATCAGATACGCCAGGTTCATTCTTTTTTACCAATGAACTTGATGTTATTGAAGATACTTTAATTGAATCTGATCAAAAACCTAGTGGTGGTATTACTGGACTGGGTACTGATGTATCAGCTCCTGTTGTGTTAGTAACTACAACTGGTTCAGCACCAGGTGTTAGAATAAAACATGATGGTTCATGGTCTAGTTGGGGTATATTCCCTACATCAGTTGTACTTGGTGATCAAATACAAATAAGAAATAAATCTGATGCTACATTTGGTGGTGTAGTTTCTACTACTATTAAGGTAGGTAGTTTACCAATAGCAGCATGGGAAATTACTACTAATAGTGGACCAGATACTGATGCTAGTTTCACACCACCACAAGATAAAACAAATTGTGCTCCAGGTAGTACTGTTGTTAGTAGTATTGTGACAGTATCAGGGATCAATAGACCTATTACTATCAATGCTACTAATGGAGCAAAAATATCTGTTGACTTTGGTACATTTGTAACAGGACCAGTAACATTTAATCCTGCTACAAATACTTCTTTCCAATTACAAATAACAACTCCTTCTACAGGTGGTACTGGTGATATAGGATTGGGTGAATCAGCAAATACTGTAGTAACAGTTGGTACTGGTAGTACAAATAATCCATTTACATGGAATGCTACAAATTATGTAACTGCACCACCACCACCAGATCTTAAGGGATGTTGGTATAGTAAGAAGACTGCATTTGTTGATATATCAGGTGAGATTAGACAGAATAAAGAAGATGGATATGCTATCGGCACAGTTATACCAATATTAAAAGATGTAGCTGATTATGCTGATTCAGATCCAATGAAGCAGTATGGTGAATTGAAAGGAACTCCTGGAAGTAGTACAGCTTATGCTTCTGGTAGGAGAGATGCAAAGTATCCTGGTTATTTGGATTGTGATGGTGAAATTTATGATGTTGCTGACTTCCCTGATTTGTGGAATGTTATTGGTAACATATATGCTAAACCAACTGATAATGAAAATACTTTTGGTGCATGGGACAACACTACTAAAACATATACTGGTCAGTTTAGAGTACCAGACTATAGAAATAGAAGGATGGTTGGTCCTGGTCAGGTAGATGGTAATAGAGGATCATCAACTATATTACCAATTCAGACTGGATTACATCCTACGAAAACATTTAATGCTAGAGAATCAGGTGGTATTGGTGGATATTGGTATGTTGATGATGTGGATGTAACTGCAGGTGATCCTAATCCATATCAGCAGATAATAGGTGATGAAGGTGCATCAGAAGGTTTATCTAGTGACTTCTTTAACTTTGGTACTGTTAGAACTACAACACTTGAAGATATTGTTGTAGATATAGATTTTGAGGTTGTTGGTAGTGTCACTGCTACAATTGGACCATTACAAGAAGTTCAAGTTGCTTGCCCATCACATAGTCATTCTTATATTTCTGCTGAAGTAGAACCTGGTGGTGGTGATCCTTTGATTGCATGGGATACACCAGCATTATTTGGTTACAGACCATATAAGTTTACTAACGACCAAGAGGATGCAAACCAATGGATAGGTGATAAATTAGGTCGTGTATCATGGCCAACTGAAGGAGTAGGACAGTTCGCATGGGACAATACCCCAATACCATGGCCATTTATACCAGCAGGGGAGACAAGACCTCGCTTATACTTTAATAATCCAACGCAGGTTGAAGACTTTAGTGCTACTACAGTTGGAGGCGTTAGAGATTCATGGTTGAATTACCTTCGAAATTATATGCCAAATTTCCAAACTCGATGGGATGATTTAGTAGGCGTTGATACACCTGATATTAAAAAACTTGAAGATATAATTAAGACAGATTTAATGGGTGATGGAGCTATAGAGGCGAATGCAATACCGAAACTTGCAGCAACATTTAGTGCAAAGACATGGTGGGTAAATCCAGGTGACTTGGTTGCAGATGAGTACTTTGCAGATATAGCTGTAACAAATACAGAGACAATAGTTTATTCAATGACATCAACTTTAACATCAGGTACTGTAGGTACTAGTACAGCAGGATCTTTGAATCAAACTTTTAATGCAACAAATGGAAAATGGGATATATGGGGTGCTAAAGTATTAGCTGCTATTGATACAAGACCAGGTACATTTAGAGTAAGTAGTTATACTCCACCTATAATACATGAGGATGCTATATCTGATCAAGGTAGTACTCCAGACACTGCTCAAGCTTCACATAATCATTACTTGACTGAATTCCCAATACTAGATAAAACTGTTGATTTTGCTTATGGTAATGTAAGTGGTCCAGGAGATAAGCAAGGACTTGGTACAGGTGTTACTGAAACTAGACCAATTACATTCAATCAAAGTGGAGTAGGTGCTGTAGATATACGATTAAACCCTGGTACTTTCACCCTAAATAAAGGTGTGAAACTACCTGCACCTAATGTAAAATTCAAACCTAACAAAAAGGTTGAGATAGTTCCTGAATTCCACAAAGTAAAATATATTATTAAAGCATTCTAATTATGGCAGAAAAATTGACACCTTACCGTCCTTTAAACTTAATGAAGGATGATAAGATGACTAAAGCATCTTTTGATGACTTTATTGGAGTATGGCATAACTTTATACCTAAACCATGGTGTGATAGGATAATGAAATTTGGCGATGCTATGCTTGATCAGAAATTAACTGATAAGATAGATCCATTTATTAATGATGTGATGCCAATTACAAGGGATCATAGTGATGAAATAATGTTCATGGATGGTGAGTCTATGTACAATGGTAAGCATAACCGTCAAGATGAATCATTTTTATTAAATTATACTGATTCTGGTTGGACTACGCAATGTAATCAATTTCTTAAATCATGTGTTGCACATTATCTTGATCAATATAGTGTATTGCAGACGATGGGATATATTTCATCAGATAGTAAGTTCCAAAGAACAAAACCTGGTGGTGGGTATCATATATGGCATCATGAGAATGGATCATATTATTTTCAACAAAGAGAAATAGTATGGATGATATATCTTAATGATATTGAAGATGGAGGGGAAACCGAATTTTTATATCAAAAGAAGAGAATTAAACCAACACAAGGTACTGTAGTTATTTGGCCTGCTGCTTTTACACATACACATAGAGGTGGATTACTATGTGGTGACAAAGATAAATATATACTGACAGGATGGTATACCAAAACTGGAGAGAAATAAATGGTAGTTCAGACAAGAAGGCCAATGCTTGAAATTGATTTTATTAATGAGATAGCAATATATCACGAAAAAGCATTTCTCCTTCCACCACCAAGTACTAATACTGATGCAGCTAGGTATGAAATACCAAAGTATACCTTTAAAGCTGGTATGAAAGAAAAGTTTCTAGAAGAAATTGCTGGTTCATACTGGCATGATCCTGGTAAGGATGAATTACAAAGCCTCATATTCTTTACTGACAATACATGCTTTGCACAGCGTAGGAAATTAAAGTATAGTTTTGAATCACAATCAAATTATTATAAGACATATCAATTTACTGCTCCAAGTCAAGATGAAATACTTGAGTTGAGGAATAATATTGTCATGTTTCTTGATGTAATTAAGTGGGTAGAGCAAGTAGATATTATCCAGATGACCAATAAGGTCGATGATGAACTATTATTCTTTGATCAAACTTATGGTAAAAAGAAAAGACAGAAAGAACAGATATTACAGGCATGTGATTGGAGAGTTTTACCTGACATAGATGATAGTTATACTGGTGAGAAGGATGAGTGGAAGAAATATAGAGCAGAGGTAAGATCATTACTTGTAAAGAAACCACAAGAATTTGACATACCAATGGATTTCTTTAAAGATGTAACAACTATGAAGTGGCCAGTTGATCCTAAAACATATCGTACAATATATCCTGATGGTAAAGATACTGATGGTAATGCTGTTGAATATCTTAAATCAGATGATGATGTGCAGTGGGTACAGGCTGTACAAGATTCTGCAACAGATGTTTGGAACAATAGATTACTTGCTATGAATGAATTACGTGGCAGATATAATAGTAGTATACAAATTGTTAATCAACAATTAAGAGACTTTATGAAGAAAATGAGATTAGAGGAGATAGTTGCTGGTGGTATAGATTATACTAAACTTTATACTCAAGAAGAATTTGATAATATTGGAGAAGAACTATGACTATTAGTACAGATTATCAAGTATACGATATAGAAACGATTGTTGGTAAGTATGCTGCAAAGATACAACAACCTATATTATTCCTTCGTACTACTGGATGGAATGAGAGTAGTGATGTTGATAAGATAAATGCATCAAAAGCAATTTATGCTGATGCTCTTCCAACAGACATGTATAACCAATTGGTTAATGGTGAGTGGCATGTCGTTGTATTGGATGAGTTGAGTGACACTATGCAGTTTGTTTCTGATGCATTTCCTGAATCACAAGCACAGGTTGCTTCTACTCCAGAGATGTACATATATTATGCAGTGTTTAATGATGAAGGACAAGTTATAGATTCCAACGAATGATATTCTCTGACACCTATACATTTCATAAGAGATATAGTCTCACAACTCAAACAGAGTTGGATGAGTATTCTGAAATGCCATGGTTATATACACCATTGGTTGATCCACAATACGATCCTGTTACAATATCCACTGTTACCAAGCAGAATTTGAACAAAGTTCTCAATTGGGGGTATGTAAAGAGCTCTAGAGACACAATTAAAAATGAGCACAAGGTACTTGGCATCATCCATACAAATGAAAATGAGATAAAATCATACGTTAGTAGGTTTGATATCTCATATGAAATACTACGTAAAGAGAAAGTACATTATATCAGGGAAACAGATACAAATCATTTAGGTGATGTGTGGGCACGAATAGAGAATCTTGTACGTCCCACTGATCAAAGATTAACTGGTGCACGTTTGGTTGGCATGACTCATGACGAGTATGGTAGAGCAAATGGTATTACTATTCATGCTGACAAATATGATCTATCATCATTAAATTCTCCACTGCTATCACAATTGAATGATTATAGCAGAAGAAATAAGCAAATGGTGAGTGGTCAATTAACTATCTGTCCCGACAAGATTATATTTGATACTGGTTTGATTTATCCACGAATTATCAGTGGTATGAGACAGTATGAGAAACAAGAGTTTAAAGTTATCACTGGTGAAGAAATGATGTCTAAATCTTTTAGACCATCATTCTATCAGGGAGTGAAGAAACATCTGTTTGGGTTTGATCGTTACAATTTATTGACATCCGAGCATAGTAATTATATAATAGAAGATATTTACCAATCAATAGGAAGACCAAGTGCTGATTTCAAAATTAACTTGCAGTATGTATTCTCTAGCGACGGTACTCTCACTGACATTATTTGTAGCAGGATATGTTACAACCAATTCGAACACTGCGAAAGAGACAAAGCATTCGTCACAAGAGACGGAGGAGTAGATAGTAGAGGAATACCTATAGTATATACTGAATATGAAAATACTGGATTAACTTATAAAGCATTTAATGATAAGTAGTGATTTTTAAGTTTTTTGTCTTTTTGAGAAAATTCAATAAATAGTTTTTTCACTTTTTCAGGAAAATGGGATTGCCCGATAAAACACAGGAAATCTTTGATAAGGTTGTCGCATGGGATAGAAATCTCGTTTCTAAATTCCAAAA
>MDSY01106978.1_pt1 | contig 18291 bp, 20 predicted proteins | sample 811131 | NCBI WGS metagenome assembly MDSY01 (sample SAMN05326643, study PRJNA326480) | marine metagenome | isolation source: seawater | place: Atlantic Ocean: South West | collected 2010
AATTTTTGAATAAAAAGTCTTCAATGTAGAAATTAACATAGATAAATTTGCATTAGGTTCATGGATTATTCCTTCTATCTGATGGAATTCTGGGAGATGAGTTCGATCTATTGTTTCTTGGCGAAAGACTCGCCCTATTCCGAATACTTTACTTGGTAAATCTGGATTATTAGCTATGTGGCGGACAGTATTAACAGTAGTGTGAGTACGTAATAATGCCTTTTTTGATTCATCTTTATCAAATTTGGCACCCCATCCTTTACTTCCAGTATCATGACCATGTTCGTGAACATTAGCCCATAAATCTAAATATTTTTCATCAACTTCAATCTTATCAGGATTGGATAAATAAAATGTATCTTGCATTGTTCTTGCAGGATGTGATTGAGGTATAAACAAAGCATCCATATTCCACCCCGCGGATTGAACGTAATCACCTTCAATCTCAGAAAATCCCATTTCAAGAAAAACTGATCTTATTCTCTCAATTAGAGATTGCATGGGATGTGGTCTGCCCCCAGCAGGAGTGGGGGCTGGTGCATTGACATCAAATGGTTTAAATTTCATATTTTTCCAAGTATCCCCTTGGAGTAATTCAGGAGTTATTTCACCTATTAATTCTATTACATCGAGCCCTTTAGAATCATATTTAGCACCTTTATCTGTTAATTTCCAGTTTCTATGTATTGATTCTTCAATTTGAATGAGGTTTTTTCGAGATGAAAAATGTTTTATCATATTTTTATCTAAATCTTCTGAATTGACATTTTCTTGATTAATCTTATTTAAAAACGAAACTCTATCATTTATATTTGAAGTTACTAGAGTGTCGTCCGAAGTTGTGAAGATTCCAGCTTCGATATTCACTCCTAGGCCCTTTAAAATGCCAACTCCGGGGCCGGTTTCATATCTTTCAAAATCTGAATTAATAAGGTTCTTCATAGTTCTATCTTCATTTTTCAGTGACAATAAATAGTTCCATAAACGAAGTTCTAATAGTCCTATTTCAATAGATTTATTTCCTTCGGAACCTAAAGTAATATTGGTCAATATTGTTTCATTTACAACTAAAAGACCCTGTTGTTTAAGGTATTCTCCTGCTCCTGCTATATGCACTTGATCTGTTAGCCCAGTACCATCAAGCAATTTACTCATTTCCCAAGCTTCATTAGGATTAGAAAGCATTAGACGTAGCATTAAACGCTCATTATTTCCCAAATCCATGTGGCTACCTATACCCTCCGAAGTTGCTGAGTCTATTGATTATTACCGACATTTGAAGATTATAATTACTCTTCTTCAGACGCCCATAAAATAATATTACAACTTGAACAAACGTATGAAATGGGCTTAGTTCCATTAATCCAAGTAATGTTACTGCATCTACCACATAAAACAGATGTTCTAATAGGTTCTTTCAAAGTTGTATCAATTCTATACATTGGCCTTCCTGCATCTGGAAGTAATGAAGGATCGGGAATCCATGATGAAATAGTGTTAGGGTCGACTGATTTTTCAGAAGACATATTTAATCCTATCAATAACATAATTATGCCTCCAAGAGAAAGTGGTGAAGCTAAAGCAAAAGAGAAAGATGAGCCCCCAGATGAGATTATTATCGCACTTCCAAGTGCTATACATATCCAAGCTGAGATGACTAAGTTTAGCCGAATATAATATTCTTTACTTTGGGTTGGCAACAATATCCCGAAGCGGTGTTAGTCAATCAATTTGACGCTCAAAATAACGCTAAGAAACTGTAGGGTTCAAGTGCAAAAGGCGGCCGTCACAGGTTAAGCCTCAGTAGCTCAGCCCGGTAGAGCATCTGATTTGTAATCAGACGGTCGGGGGTTCAACTCCCTCCTGGGGCTCCAGATGTAAAGTTGAAAACAGGCTCAATGCTAGGATACTATATGGGCGCATTGTTGCTTGATGGGAAAAAACTCAGTCTCGATATTGAGGAAAATCTAAAAATTCGCGTAAATAAATTAAAGGAAGATGGAATTTTCCCCCATTTGGCCGTAATATTAGTTGGTGAAGATCCTGCAAGTGAGGTTTACGTAAAAAATAAGGAAAAAGCATGTGATAGAACTGGAATAAAAAGTACAAAAATATTATTGCCTTCTTCGACAACAGAAAATGAAATTTTAGAGTTAATAGAACTAATGAATAACGATGATATGATTCATGGAATTCTGGTACAAAGTCCAACCCCCCGAACTATTAATGAAATATCAATTACTGAAAAAATTTCTCCATCAAAGGATGTAGATGGTTTTCATCCACAAAATCTTGGAAAATTAGTTCAAGGAGAATTAGGGGGATTGGTGCCATGTACACCAGCAGGCATAATGAAGTTACTAAAGCAGTCTAAAATTGATTTGGCAGGAAAGAAAGTTACGGTAATTGGGAGAAGTAGAATTGTAGGGATGCCGTTAGCATTATTATTGGCTCAAAGAGGCATTGATGCAACAGTTACCATAGCCCATTCTAAGAGTAAAGATTTGGCGGACATCTGTAGGGAATCAGATGTATTAATTGTAGCGATAGGACGCCCTGAAGCGGTAAAATTAGATTGGATAAAACATGGTTCAGTGATTATAGATGTAGGTATTTCAAGAATAAATGATTCATTAACTGGAAAATCAAGACTGGTTGGTGACGTTTCATCTAAGGCAATGGAAGTAGCTAGCCACATGACACCCGTACCAGGAGGAGTTGGGCCAATGACTATTGCAATGCTATTATCAAATACAGTAGATGTTGCTGCGAAAACTAAATTTAATTAAAAAATACCCAGATCAAGTTTACCATCTTCAGAGGCATGCACTCTTGGATCCCATAGAGGAGAAAAAGTAAGATTGACATGTGCAGATTCTATTCCGTCGGCCATAAGGGCCGCCCTATGTACTGCAGCCATTAATTCAGGAGCCACTGGGCAACCTGGGCTAGTAAGGGTCATGTCTATTTCGACATGTGAAGAGTCTATTTTTAAACCATAAATTAGCCCTAAATCGATGACTGATATTTTCATTTCTGGATCTTCAACATCTGCTAAAAATTTCATTATTTCTTCTTCTTCTACCATAAAATCACTTCATTAGTTTTTTTGCTTCTTCTTGAACCCTTCTAAACATATTTAGAAAACCATTAGCCCTACTTGGAGTTAATGATGAATGAATACCCATTTCTTCAGCATATTTAGGAGTCATTTTTGTCACTGATATTGGAGTCATCCCATTTACAGCTATAGCAGTTATTGCCATTAAGCCTTGAACGATTTGAGCATCTGCTCCACCCATTAGAATGAAATTTCCATCATCATCGACATTGCATGAGACATGGGCGCGAGACTGGCAACCAGTGATCTTGTTACCATCATTCCATTTCTCAACGGGTAATGGACTAGGATGATTTTTAGCATAATCAAAAAGTAATTCGTATCTTTCCATGGAATCAAAACAATCTTGAAATTCCTCTATTATGGACATTAAATTACTAGACCACATGTTTTCATCATTAATACTCATCAACTCCTCTGTTAATAATTTATACAAATCTCTCAACTATATATTTGAGATGTTTGATAAACAATTTAGCCTCATCCATCGTATTATAGACCCAAAAAGAAGCCCTATTTGTAGAAGGTATACTCAGGGCATCCATCAATGGTTGAGCGCAGTGATGACCTGTTCTTACTGCAAAGCCGCCTTCATCTAACAATAAAGCCAAGTCCAGAGATTGTATGGATTCATGCAAAAAGGAAATTGCCCCACTACTATCGCTCCTCTCCGGATCCCCATATATTATTATTCCAGGTATTTTTTTCATTTCTACTGATGTCCATGATGCGATTTTGTGAATATGGGAATGTATTTCTTTCATATCGAATTGATTCAGCCATTCAACAGCCGCCCCCCATCCAATGGCTTCTGCAATTCTTGGAGTTCCTGTTTCGAATAATGCATGGCCGTCTTGGAAAGTAGATCCTTCAGTTGTAACAGTTTTTATCATCGAACCGCCGGTCATGAATGGAGTCATTTGAAGCATGATTTCTTTCTTAACCAAAAGGCAACCAATTCCTGTTGGACCTGCCATTTTATGTGCAGAAATAGCAATAAAGTCTGCACCTAATCCATCAAAATTGATTTTCTCATGAGGTGCACCTTGGGCGCAATCTAGTAACACCTTTGCCCCGACAGAATGAGATAATTGTATTATTTTTTCAACAGGATTTCTAACACCTAAAACATTACTAGTATGCACTACACACACTAAAGAAGAGCCCTGAATTGCGATTGAAAATGCATCCATATCTAGTTTAAAAGTTTCAGTATTAATTGGAACGTATCGGACTTCTATTCCAATTTCTTTCGATAATTGTTGCCAAGGTACAATATCTGCATGATGTTCCATTTCCGTTAAAACAACTATGTCATCCTTTCTTAGGTTTTCTCTTGCCCATGAAAATGCAACTAGATTTATTGCTTCAGTAGCCCCACTAGTATAAATTAATTGATTTGGACTAGTTCCAAAAAAATTTGCAATATTTTCTCGGGCTGTTTCTAGAGCAGTGGTTGCTTCATCTGCAAGTGTGTGATTTGCCCTGTGCGCATTAGAGTTGTATTGCTCATAATAATTAGACATTGCAGAAATTACACATCTTGGTTTTTGAGATGTTGCGGCATTATCAAAATATACTAACTGTTTACCATTTGGCAACTTACGTTGCAATATGGGAAATTCAGATCTTATTTGGTTTAAATCTAATGCCATCGTATCTATCCTCATTATTCCGAGAGAACGGTAAGATATCAAGGCGCGTACTGAAAGATTGTTAAAAAGGAGAGAAGACATTATTCGTGAATACTTCTCTGCGGTACTTGTGACTCGTAGCTCTGGACAGCAAACTATCGAAACTTTCGGCAGTCAAGATTTAAATAAAGATGGTGCGATAATTAATTTGGCGGTAGTTGGGTCGAGTCGTTTTTATGATTTTGATAAATTTGAAAAAAATTTAGATGAGTGGGTAGAAAAATATGGATATCCAGATTTAATAATTGTTGGTGGTGCTAGTGGAGTTGACTATATGGCAGAAAGATGGGCTGATTCAAATATAATACCAATTGCTGTTTTTTCTGAAGAATGGAGAGAGACACGAAGAAGTTTGATCGATACGGGAAGAGGCGAGGCGCCGAATTCCCTTACGGAAAAGATATTACATGGCGCTACACATATTCTAGCAATGCCTTCATCTACGAGTAAATGGACAAGAGTAATCATAGAAAATGCAATCAATAGAAAGATACCTTTGGAAATATATGAAGTATAACTGGATTTTTTCAACTAAAAAATTAACAATTTAGATTTAAGTGGTGCTCCTGCCGAGATTTGAACTCGGGTCGCCGGGATGAAAACCCGGTATGATGGACCGTACTACACCACAGGAGCGACGGGTTCGCGAGAAGCGCATACCACATAATCGGTTCGATTGAAAGTATTGTTAAACATCATTTTTTGAGATTGAAATTAAATTAGACCACCAATTATTTAGAGGTATGAATATAACAGTCAGTATTGTACCTCCAACTAACCAAAATGAAGGATTCTCAAGTAAATTAAGAAATTCATCACCCCATAAACCTAGTATGATTCCTTCGAGGCCGAACCGTAGACCACGACCAAATATTCCTGCAGATATAAAAAGTCGTAAATTCATACGACTTGAACCAGCAGCCCATGCTAGCGCCTTATACGGAATAGGAGAAACTGCAGCAATAAAAATTCCCATAGATCCATAATTATCAAAAATATGATCAAGTTTAGTTATATTTTTTTTACTTGCAAATCTTTCAAGCAATGGTCTTCCAGCATACATTCCAATCGCATAACCTCCAAGAGAGCCTAAAACACTGAATAGTGTAGCGACGGATACTATAATCATAATTTCTACAATTGAACCATTGGATGATAATGCCATAGGCAACACTAACAAATCAGGCGGTGCAGGTTGGATTATTGCTTCAGTAAAAGAAACTATGGCGAGGCCAGTAAGGCCAAAGTTTTCTGCCCAACCAATAATAGATTCGACTATGCCCGCTATCATGATGTCACTAAATCGGATTTAGTAATATACGTTACTTATAATAAAGATATTACCAGAATATAACCTACCTATGAAATGTGAACCGGTAATCCGATTGGCATGGCAAATGATAGTGTTGTCGATACAGGAGCATTAATATCTTGGCCGATTAGTAAATTAATCGGCAGTATTGCCAGTCCTAAACAAAAAAAAGAATTAGGTAAATTTTATCCTGCGAGATTAGAAATTATTAATGCAATAGATATTATTTGGAGAACTCCTAAAGAAGAGTCAATAAATAAAGTAATTAATATTGGGAAAAATACAGGAGATATAGCAGGATTATCACCAGTTGATATTGAAATATTGGCACTTGCATCTGAAAATAATTACGTTTTATTTACTGATGACTATAGGATGCAGAATTTAGCAGAATTCATAGGAATTAAATGGCATACCATAGATACAGAAGGAATCAAAGAAGTTTGGTCTTGGGAAATAGTTTGCAAGGGATGTAAAAAAATCCAACCGGATCCAAAATCTCCACTTATGAGAAAGAATCTTAGCGACTGTAGAGAATGTGGTTCAGAAGTAAAATTAAGAAGGAAAAAGTAGGATCATCATTCTTCAGAGTGTTCTTCTGAAACTTCTTTAGTAATGCCAGCATTATCTAAATCCAATTCAGTTTTTGAAACTGATGATACATCACGCAGACCTTGTTGGAATTCTCCTTTTGCCCTTCCAGCATTTCTAGCTAGCTCGGGTAATTTCTTTGCCCCAAATAAAAAAACAAATAATGCCGCTAAAATGACTAGTTCAGTACTTCCAATTGCCATGTTATCATATCTCCGAAGTCAGGTTATCGTTCAAATGCTTCGGAAGAAAACAGTTAACCGCCTGAAAAAGGAGGCAATATTGCAACTTCTGATGAATCAAGTATTATTACATTAAAATCTTCACAAAAAATATCATTTACGGAGATTTTAGATCCGGATTTTAAAAAATCTGATAGTTGAAACCTTTTTATTAATTGATTTATTGTGGTACCTTTTTGCAACACTGTATCTATTGAACGAACTCCAAATGATTCTGAGATATATCCAAAAAACAACATTTTAATTTTAATGGATTTAATGATAGCATCTGTATCCTCCATGTTCTATCGTAGATAACCTTAGTCATCAATCCACCTATTATTCATTAGGCACTAGATGTTCGGAGTCTTGATAAGATATGTCAGTAGAGGCTGTAGTTTTCGATTGTGATGGTGTTTTAATTGATAATATATCTTCATGGTGGGCAATTCATGAACATTTTGGAACTAGAAATGAACAGATGTTAGAACGGTTCTTAAATCAAGAAATTACTGAAGAAGAGTTTGTTAATCATGACATAAAAGAATGGAAAAAAGTGCAATCTGAAATACACAAAGATGATATTATGAGATGTTATTCTGGAGTTAAACTTATGAAAGGAGCGAGGGAAGTTGTAGAAGAGTTACAAGCAAGAGGCATTTTTGTTGCCATAGTTTCATCAGGAGTGGATTTATTGATTGGAACAATTGCAAGTATGTTAAAAGTTGACGATTGGGCGGCTAATGGTTTTGAATGGGATGAAAATAATCATTTAGTAAAGGGTTTGCCAACAAGAGTATATTCGCATAACAAAGGTCTAATGGTTGAAAAGTTGATTAGAATAAAAAATCTCAATCCTCAAAATGTAATATCCATAGGAGACTCTAGTACTGATTTATCAATGAAAGTGGGGGAATCTGGATTTATTGGCTTTAATCCCGCAAGAGAAAGAGCAACCAACGCATTCAAAAACGCAGGAGTGCCCATCATAGAAAATAAAGATTTAAGAGAAATATGGCCTATACTTTTCCCTAACGAAACAATTTAATCAAACAAAGGGTATAGCAAATGTTGCAAAGGTGTGTAAATTTACAATAGAAAGTATACAGGGTTTCGGCTGAAATCCCAACATTTTCTGAAAATCAGTCTGATCTTGCCAAGTTGAACTATGCAGTAGTGTAACGCCTTTGTGATTACCCATGTAATGCCCATGTACATGACCTGTAACAAATATATCCGGGGTTTGACGTATTACCATATTATCTTCAGGTTCTGGAGATAAGGGAGTCTTATTCCCCCATGAAGGTGCTAAATGCCTTCTCTCTAACATCGCTTTCATAGCTAATTCAGGTTTAGAATAAGATACAGATCTTAAAGTTGCTACAAAATCATCAATACTTTTTCCATGATATGACAGAACTCTAACTCCATGTAAGCTAAAATCACAGGGATTGCCTACAAAAACGGCATCTGAATAATCTTGCTGAATTTCTGGATCCAATGAAGGTTGCGGCTCTGCCGGCCTTACTGCATCATGGTTTCCAGGAAGAATAATAATATCTATCCAATCTGGGATTTCTTCTAAAAGTCTAGCTAATTCTGAATATTGCTTGTAAAGATCCTTGATTGCTAAATGCTTATCTTGGCCAGGATAAATGCCTATACCATCAACGCCATCTCCACTAAGAACAAAATATTTTATTGTTCGAGCCATAGGATCATTCTTGAACCAGTGAATCATTTTTTCCCAAGGTGTAGCGAGGAATGTTTTACTACCCAGATGTATGTCAGATAAGAAGGCGGCAGAAACTGCTCTATCAATTCCTGCCGGTGTTTTGATATGATCTTTTAAAGGAGGGTGATGTATGTCTTGAGCCAGGAATAATGGATCTCTATCTCCAATAAAATAACCACTAATTCCAATTACTTCATCATCCATCAAACCATCCATAGATGCATGAAACTCAGAAGCATTAGAAGGTGTTTTTAGTGAGCATCTAATTTTACCAGTTTCATCTTCTATGTTAAACCCTAAATTTCCTTTTCGGGACCACCTAGTTTCACCAACTAATCCCACTAGAGTGGTTTCATAATCTGAAGAAGAATGAGTGTGCCTATTTCTCCATGCATCTGAATTAGAAATTGGCCTTCTTGGTAAAACATTGCCGGATATCATAAGATTACGAAGCTGGGTGAGTCTACTTGTAAAGCAATTTTGGATATCTAGTAAACTTCCCTCAGTGACTGACTTTCCAGTTATATCGAAATGAATTTCGATATCTGAGTCTATTTCTCTTGCATCCATTGGGAAATCATGTTTGCTGAAATGAGGTAAACCATGAGGCCTTGGTGCCACTTCTAATTGTGTCTGCGGAGACGCAATAATGCGTCCTATAGGGGAAGGATTATCATTTTTGGCAAGTGTTGCCTGTTCTAATTTTCTTATTGGAATACTATCTTCATTTAGTAAAACATTCGGTACTAAAGATAATAAATTATCTATACTATCAGAATCAAGTAATACAACTCCAGAGGCATGTGCAGCCTCAATTAAAGGTAAAATACTTGTTAGTTTCTCCAATTTATCTTTAGTTTTAGAGCCCAGGACTACCAAACCTGCACTACTAAGGATTCGAGATCTTTCGAACCAACTTTCAGAACTCATCCATCTATGCGTAACCGATAACGCTCATGAAAATATCTATAAGAATAATTAATTATTAGGATTGCTATCCCAATCAGTCAGTGATGCTAAATCTATTTTAGAAATATCCTGAACAACAGTTTTTTTATTAGGTTGCCACGATAATTTGCCTTCCCATTCTTCTGATAATGAATCTAAACTAGAAATATCAATATTCTTGTTTTTAGTACTCGTATTAATTTTTTTCTCATCCACAATATTTTCCTTTTCATCAACATTATCCATTGCTTCTAATGCTAAACGTAAGCCAAATGCAGCAAAGGAACGTTTATTGTCGAGTCTATCATTTTCTCCAAAATCCATTCTTCTGACCAAGAAGTAATCTCTTGCTATTATGGCTACATGTACTCTGCCTACTTCTTTGTTTTCAGACGAACCTTTCGGACCTGCGATGCCAGTAATTGCAATTGATACATCCGAATTAGACCTATATCTGGCACCCCTTGCTAATTGAATTGCTACCTCATGGGATACTGCTCCGACATTGCCTTCTTTGAAATATGACTCGTCGACGCCTAATTGTTGGGTTTTAGATTCGTTTGAATAAACTATCCAACCTTGGTTAAACCAATTACTGGCCCCGGACATATCAGTAAGTAATGATGCAATAAGTCCACCAGTACAGGATTCTGCAGTTGAAATAGTCCAATTTCTCTTCTTTAATCGTCTGGAGAGACGGGCGGCAAGAGCAGCATTTTGTTCAACCACGTGCCGTCGGTTAGGATTCCATTATTGACCTTTTCACAATAAAAGTATTGTTAAATCTGTAGATTATCATCTTTAATTGTAAGATTTTATTGGTGGGTCCGGCAGGAATTGAACCTGCGATCTTCGCTTTGTAAGAGCAACGTCATAACCCCTAGACCACGGACCCTGTGTAAGAGCAAGGGAGCAATGTATTCAAATCCTCTGTACATCATAGCTCATATTAGAGGAATCAGATGAGTTCAATGACGGATTTGTTAACAAGATTAAAGAAATCAGGTGTCCCTGTCACCAATAAGATAAAAATAACCATGGAATATATCAGCCCAGATGTATTTACTGATCATGATTTAGAATTATTTTGGAATGACCGGCCGACGCCTTTCTTTGTTACTGGGAATGGATCTGTAAAATCAATATCGGCCCCCCATATGATAGTGACTTTATTATACCATTTAGAAATATTAGAAAATCAAAATATATTGATCATGGGTTCTAAATCTGGTTATTTGGGGGCATTAGTAGACCGAATTATTGGAAAAGATGGAAATGTAATGATTTTGGAGCCTCACAATGAAGTTAGAGAGTACACTAGTAAAAGAATAAATGAACACAATGCAATGGGAACTATAGAAATATGTTCACAGAAGGATTTACTAGAATCAGAAAAGGAATTTGATAGAATATTAATTACAGGTTTTTTGAGAAATATATCTGAAGACATACAATTTCATGTAAAAGATGGAGGATTTGTACTTGCCCCAATAGGCAGTAGCATTCATCAAAGACTTATAAAAAAAGAAAAACAGGGAAATGAATGGATGGATACAGACCTTGGTGGAGTCATATTTGGCCCTATGGATTTAACAGAATTAAATAATAATCCATTGGATTCTAAAAATATAATAGAACATATGGAAGTAGCATTGGACCTAATATTAGAAGTAATTGAGATTGAAGAAGAATCATTAGTAAGAATACGAGGCTTAATATCGTCTATAAGAGAGTTGCCTGATGATATTCCACCATTGGATCAATATTCTAGCGATGATGAGATATTGGAACATCCAATAATGGAATTATTATTATCCGAACAAGAATGGTTAGGACCATTATGGCCAATTCTTACAGGATTAGAAAATATTTTTATTTCAGATTTTAATGACCTACATGATGACGAATATTCCAACAATGGCGGACATAGTGATTTAGTTCCTTGAGAATAGAATAAGCATATTCTTGATATAATGCTCGGTGGAGTGATTTATGCGGCATCCTGCAACATCACGCCTTTATCATAAAGATGAAAGACAAAGGAGACGAGCTGTAAGGAAATTATTTGAGGTCAATGACCCAGATAATCTTTATGATTTTATTAATTTATTAGATGATAAAGAAGCATGGTATAGAGAAAAATCGATGGAGGCCATCGTAAAATGGGCTAACAATGGTGATGAAAAAATTATACAAAAATTATCGAAATCAGAATATATTTCTCAAAGATTATTGGCAGCAAAACTATCTCAAAGATTGGATAAAAATAGAAATAAAATTTTACAAATGTTGTGTTTAGATGATGAAATTACCGTTAGAATATCAGCATGGGAAGAGAAATTGAATGTCCCAGATTCAGAAATTAATAATTTGATTAAAAATGGTATGGCATCAGAGGATAAAGCAATTAGAAAAATTTGTTTAATAAGATTATCAAAAATGGATAATATAGAAATTAATTATATCCTAGAATCATTAGAAGATGTTTCTTACTCAGTTATTAATGCTGGATTGGAGATAATTAAATCTAAACCACAAATAAATAAAGACGGAGATTTTGATAATCATTTGACTAGAATAGCATTTGATAAATCTAACAAGAATTGTAATATCGCAGCATCCATATTGATTGAGAAAAATTATATAAACACAGAGATGACTAAATATATATTAAAATGGAGTGAGGAAAGTAATATGGAATTTTTAAATCCAATAGTTAATTCACTCAGAAAGATAGAATGGTGGAATAATGAACAACTTAGGCTGCATATGATAAATAATTCAAGCGATGCATTTGTAATTAAAATTATTAGAGGTACGAACTCTGAAATGGTGACAAAAATAAGAAATGAGATATTGACTAAATCAAAAAGGGATGACGACGTAAAGTCGAGAATTATCGAAGATCTGATTGGAAGAAAAATAAGTAATAGCACTCTTGAAATAATAAAGGAAATTAAAAATAATAGTAATCCAACTTTATCCATAGTAGCAAAAGATCTATTAGATAATCTATGAAATGCTAATTTACAGCTGGCAACATTAATCTGGATAATGGGATTGAAATTGGAGGCAGATGATCAGGTAATCTATGTCTACTAGTTTTGGGTGAAAATAAATCACCCGATAGGGCAGCATCCAATACATCTGATTTCTCAATGGAGTCTTTACCAGAGTTTGGCCACAGCCCTAGTTCTATTGAATCATCATTGAGATAATCGACCATGACACAAGGGAGGCAGAGTAAATTCAATCTTTTTGCAACGGTATATCTATGATGCCCGTCGAGAATTGTGCCGGTATTTCTATCAACAACAAGCGGCAAAACATATGCATTCCACCTAAGTGTCATTTTTTCCAATTGGTCAACTTTTTTGGTTATAATTTCTTCATGCGATAATAATAATTCTATTGGAACCAGTTCGACTAACATAATCGCGTCCAAGAGCATCCTTTGGATATACCTGCCTGCCGAAGCAATCATGCATAGTAGACTTCTGGGGCAGTCATGGAGGACGCATCTTCACCATTTGAATGGTCAATAGATCATGAGACTGAAATAGTCCTCAGCAGAATTCGAAAAAAGGGTAAAGCATGGATAGTAGGAGGTTGGGTTAGAGATTCATTATTAGGAATTGAGTCGATCATTGACATAGATATTGCAACTAACCTGAAGCCCACTGAAATAGTCGAAATATTTCCTGATTCAATTATTATAAACGAAAATTTTGGAACAGTTTTGGTAAGAATGAAAGATGAAAATATTCAATGTTTAAAAGAATGGGAGGTAACTACACTTAGATCGGAAAGTAATTATACCGATGGAAGGAGACCAGATATGGTTAATTTTGGCGATAGTATATTTGAAGACATATCTAGAAGAGATTTTACGATTAATGCAATGGCAATTAACAGTGAGGGAGGTTTAATTGATAAGTTTGGAGGTCATGATGATCTTAAAAGAAATATATTAAGATGTGTAGGAGACGCTAATGAAAGATTAACTGAAGACGGCTTGAGAATTATCCGTGCATTTAGATTCATAGGCTTAAGAAATAATACAATAATGACATTTGACAGTGAATTAAATAAAGCAATTTTAGATAATGTTGGAATGATAAAAAAGGTATCTAAAGAAAGAATTGATTCGGAATTACGTAAGATAATGAAGTCCGAAAATGCACTTAGAATATTATCTAAAATGAAGGATTTTAAAGTCTTAGAAATAATTTTTCCAGATTTAAAAATTAATTTAGATGTAAAATTAACAGACGATTATAGAGTAAACTTACTTCTAATATTTGGAAAAGATGATAAAAATAATATTGAAGTTGCAAAGTTATTAAAAAAATATTTAAAAATTTCAAATAAAGATGAAAGTATTATTAGATTTTTGTCTGTAAATAAGCTAAATATTCCATCCAATAATGTTGGAGAATTAAGAAGGTTTAGAACATATTTGTCCGATGAACAGAAACATTGTTTTTTAAAATATTTAGAAGGTACTGGTATCGATACCAATAATTTTAAATCTTTATTAATCAATTTACCAGCATTAAAGGCAGGAAATCAACCATTAATAGATGGCAATATTTTAAGATCTGTGACTGGATTGAAGCCTGGAGCGAAGTTAGGTAAATTGAAAGGATTGTTACACAGAGAACAAATAGAACAGGATATCGGAAATATTGAAGAAGTCTTGGATCTATTAAAATACATAGATTGGGAAAATTCCAATTATGAAGAATGGGGCCAAATGTGTTGGCCGTAATCACAATTCATTGAGATGTTCAATATACTCATTCAGATCAAAGTAGAAGTCGTAATCGAATTCGTGTGGCTTCACAATTAGGCACCATCCATCACCATACGCATCATCATTTACTAAATCGGGACTATCTTCCACATCGCCATTTAATTCTACAATTTTACACGGGAATGGAGCATTGATCAATAATCTTTCATTTGCTGTCCTTACAGTTATCATCAGATCGTCAACTCCTATTTCATCACCACTAGTTAATGGGGTAGCTTCAGCATCATCATCGATAACTGATTCTTCTTCATCTACGTCTGATCTGAATTCACTATCATCTTCGGGTTTTGCCAAGACAACTCTTACGATATCTCCATACTCAGCCCTGATAAATTCACTAATTCCAATCTTCACTGTCATGTCTTCTTCTTTCTTCTCATCCAAAACTTTCAGCCATAGATGTTCCTTACTATACCGGCGGTCATGGGCTATGCTGAATTCAAAGAAATCCCCGTCAGACATGTTGCTTTCGTTCGCCGGCGCCAACGTCGCACTTTTTAATCATTCGGAATGATTTGCTAACATTTGACGGCGAGAGATTAACAATGTGAACTTCTTCGGTTGGTTTGAGATAATTATGGATTTTCAAGAGACTGAAGAACAAAGCATGATAAGAGGCATGGTAAGAAGCTTTGCAGAGGATATTTTGGCACCTACTTGCCTGGATAGAGATAGGAATGCAAGTCCACCACTTGAAGAATGGAAATTATTTTGTGAATATGGATTACAAGGAATTACCATTCCTGAAGAATATGGAGGTAATCCAGTTGATGATATCATTGAAGCAATAATAGTAGAAGAATTGGCCAGAGTAGATCCATCTTTTTCTGTAATGTATTGTGTACATGTAGGATTATGTGCGAAAACTATAGCATTACATGGAAATGATGAGCAAAAGAAAAAATACTTGACTAGATTATCCAAAGGAGAGATAGGAGCATATTCACTATCAGAAGCTGGAGCGGGCACAGATGCTGCAGCACTAGGATGTCGTGCGAAGTTAAGTGATGATGGGACACATTACATCATTAATGGAGAGAAAATGTGGGTAACTAATGGTAAAAGTGCAAATATATATGTCCTATTTGCAAAAGATATAGGTCACCCCGAATATGGAGAAAGACGACATGGGGGGACTACAGCATTCATAATTGATTCCGAAATGGAAGGATTCAGTGTTGGAAAGAAGGAAGAAAAACTAGGCATTCGATCCTCCGATACTTGTGTATTATTATTAGATAATTGTAAAGTTCCAGTAGAAAATGTTTTGAAAGGTTCGGGAAATGGTTTTCCAATAGCAATGAATGCATTAGACAATTCTAGAATCGGGATTGCTGCACAAGCGCTTGGGATCGCACAAGGAGCGTATGAAGCAGCATTGAATTACGCACATGAGAGGCAATCATTTGGAAAACCAATTGCTTATCATCAAAGTATTGGAAACTACTTAGCAGATATGGCCACACAAACTGAGGCAGCAAGAATGATGGTTTATAAGGCCGCATGGGCGAAACAAAGACACTATGAACTGGGAATGGAAAGGCATACCAAGGAGGCCAGTATGGCAAAATTATTTGCTGGAGATACTGCAATGTGGGTCTCAGAAAGAGCAGTTCAAGTATTAGGGGGATATGGATATACTACTGATTTTCCCGTTGAGAGATTCTTCAGAGATGCTAAAATTACTCAAATATATGAAGGTACTCAAGAAGTTCAAAGAATCGTCATAAATAGAGCCATCAAACCTCAGAATTAAGGTATCCACGCATATTTTCTCTGACCTTCTAGCACATCATCTCCACCCACTGCTATTAAAGCAAATTCCATGCTTGGTTTTAGAACGGACTCTTTTTGAGAACCACGATGTAATTTTTCATAAACTTCTTTATTTAGTGGGGTACGCTGACCTAATCTTTTGAATAAATTAAATTTTTTTGCAACTTCTTTCCATTCTGATTGGACAATTCCTTCGAATACTTTGGCTTTGGCGCCACTCCCATAACCACAGAGTCCGACATATTTTCCATTCATATCTACATCATCATTGAAATCTGACTCCATTGTTGACATTAATGCTAAGAAAATAGATCCGGTATATTGATTACCTATCAAGCTGGATGCACGTTGTGTTTTTTCGATTCTACTTTCAGAAAATATTTTAAATTCCTCAGTTTTGGAAATCAATCTTCTATATTTATCATTAGCCTTTTCAAAATCTTCAATTCCATCAATTGTATCTGAAAAATCCTCTGGCATTGGTTCAACACCTATTTCAGTTACAATTTTATCCCACATAGGTAAATGCCTCCTATCATGTCTGAATACATCAGGGAACATACGTTTACCTTGGAATGCATAAGGAAGATGCACTATAATTCGACTCCATTGAGCAGTAAGGATTTCATCTTCTTCTTGATTATAACGACCGGAATTTATAGCCTTTAATCTGAAATTTATGAAAGCAGTTTTGACTGATTCTGAATAACATCTATTTGAGAACTGGCCATCGAAAATTGGTGTATCTTTATGTATTTTCAGAGTATGTGAATCGAACATAACATTATCTTTTTTCGAAGATTTAGGAAGTATTGCAAGAATTCTTTCTAACAGCCCTTCTCTCTTCGGATCGCCGGCTTCTTCTGCTAAATCAAGGACGTTCTTTACTACGGTTTTCATCTCAACTTCTCTACGTGGTTTGAAAAAATCATGCACGGGCATAGTTGAAACACCCCAAATATCTGGTATTATGATTAATCTGGGATTATGCCTAATCAGGATCGCCCCTCCTCCAGCTCCTTGAGTGTATTCTCCAGAGGAACCCAAATCATACTTGGCGTTATCTGCAAAAACAACTATCCCGATTCTATCTTCTTCTTCGCCGCCCCTGGCAGCCCAGTCTAATGTATTGTGCATAGCATCTACGGCACCAATACAAGCAAATGTTAGATCTACGACATCACAATTTCGAAAACAATCCTTGCCATAGCTATTCCCGTACCTCTGTTCTAACATATCCATAATATATGTGGCAGTAGGTTTTGCCCCATCAAGTGAAGACTCAGTCCCCAAATATATTCTTCCTATTTTTCGCGGATCAAGATTATTTCGATCTATTAACCGTGCACATGCATTTGCACCCATTGTTGCAGTATCTTCGTGAGCATCTGGTATTGCCATTGCTGCTAAACCCAATCCTTTGTTCAGTTTTCCAAAATCTGCACCTCGAAATTCTGCAAAATCTTTCATATCGAAATATAGTTTAGGAAAATATATTGCAATATCATCAATACCAACATCATTCATATTACTCACTCCTAGTTATTGCCATGAATGGAGGGTTATCATCTCTCTGTCAGTTTCAATATACAAATGGGCACTTTGTTATTCCTCAAGATTAACCAGTTATAGCATTCATTGCAGACAAAATTTCAGATTCTTCATTGAAGTGTTCGTTAATTGGCGATAAGATTTCTGATAGACCCTCTGCGATTGCCATCTTTGCATCGAATGGATGAATTTTTTCTTTTGAAACAGCATCAATGAACAAATCAATATTATCATAAGAGGATGGTTCGCCAAATTCAGGCTTTGGAGTAACTACAATTTCTCCCAACTTAGGTAATACAATATACTTCGCAATTTCAAATATTGCTGAAGAAGTATTTCCAACTTCCAAGAATGCTTTTCTCATTTTCTTTTTCAATTTAGATGGAGTATCATGGATTAAAATTGCATTATTGGGATCAGATTTGGACATTTTATGATCAAATGAATCCATACGCCCACTAGATCCCTTTAATCCCGAAAGCATTGGAGTATGAATGCAAGTTGCTTTTATCCATTTATTTCTATC
>MDSY01006090.1_pt1 | contig 18290 bp, 16 predicted proteins | sample 811131 | NCBI WGS metagenome assembly MDSY01 (sample SAMN05326643, study PRJNA326480) | marine metagenome | isolation source: seawater | place: Atlantic Ocean: South West | collected 2010
AGCGGGTTTTGGTGAACATGGTATCATCTCCGTCTCGGTTGTGCGAGTGGGTCACCGAGACGGTGGCAACCCAATCGAGTGGAATCAGTAATTGTCGCGCTCTGCGATTTCTTGTTGGAGGATGCCCATCCAGTACTTTCGTGCGTTTTCACGGTTCATTGGGCGCTTTGTTTGTCGAACGTGTTCGAGAATGTATTGTCGGAACTTGAGTGACTTGGTTCGGTTGATCCCTTTGGGGGTGATTCCATCCCACAAGCGGTTGAAGTTCTCTTCTTTGTCATTGAATGCGTCTGAAGTCATCGTATGCACCTGTAAGTAATTCGGCCACTGATGCTCCCTTCTTAACCATACCGACATGAAAAGTGTGGGCGAAGGCCCACGCAAGGACGGGTTTCAGAAATATTCGTCATCGTCATCGGGGTCTTCATCTTCAAATTCATCGGTGTAGCCCATCATCTCGTCTTGAGACACTGCCCGATAGCTCCCCGCTGCTGCTTGAGGCTCTGCTGGCTGAGAAACTCCATCCGGTTTGGACGAAGCATCTTCTGGCGCTGGACCCCCTGGACGAACGGGCTCAAGTCCGACCATTTTTCCGTGCGCTTCTGCGATTTCTCGGTCGATGGCAGGAACAGGTGCAGCAGGGGCCAATTGTGCGTTCTTTTGGGCTTCAGTTCCGTCGATTGAAGCATCGAACATCATCTCCTTGAGCGAAGCGATGATTTTAGCATCGGTTTCTGTCTTGAGCAGGTCAATGGCCATGGTTCGCAAAACATCCTCACCGAATAAGCGAGGCAACAAGTCAACGCATGCTTTGCGAACTTGGAGGTCCTTGGACGTCGTTCCTTTGACCACCAATTCACGGGCTCTGCCGTGATCGGTATCAACAGACTGAAGCGCCTTTATTCCACTCAGCCGGACCTTGGAGTCTTCGTCGACCATGGCTCGTTCGGCAAAGACGGTCGCAATTCGGGACTCACGTTTTGCCAAACTTGGAAGCGTCCGAGCTGCAATTCGACGCACTTCCACATCCGCATCATTGAGTGACCAAGAAATCAAATCCCACACTGGAGAGCCACCCTTTTGGATGACGCGTCGAAGCAATCCGGCAGCCTTCCTTCTGAGTTTTGGATCTTCTTCGAGCAGCAGAGTGTCGATGTGGTTCACCACCACTTCGGGCCATGTTTCACAAAGGCCATTCAGACCAGCCCATGCCGCATCAAAGCGACTGCGTTGGGATGAGCGAAGTTCGTTGCCTAAGATGGTCTCAACAGCTGATGGGAACACAGGTGCTGTACGGGTGAGGCAGTGACTGGCTGCGAGACGAACCTCCTCGTTGCTGTCATCGAGAAGCACAGAAAGCCAATCAAAAAGTTCGTCCGATTTGCGGACTGCGATTTCAGGCAACACTTGCAAAGCAGCGACTCGCACTGCTGGATCTTCCTGCTCGAAACTGAGCATTAAGGCGCCGTGTGCCTCGTGAATCCTGCGTCCGCTGAATCGTCCGAGGGAACGAACACCTGCTGATCTTCCATGAGTGTGGTTTTCATCGAGGTATCGGGTGACAACGTGGTCGATTTCACCTCGCGCCAGAGGGAAGACATCAGCGTCAGCAATGCTGACCCATGGACCTGTTTCGCTGACGATTGTCTTGTCCACGCGCTTGGGTTTCGCAACGTTAAGCGGGCGGCCCGTTCGTGGGTCGCGAGCGATGTATTCTCGAGCCATTTCAAGTCCTCCAACCCGGCGCAACAGTTCGTAACCAATGAACCTATGGACGCCGCATGTGCACTTTGAATCAAGAGTCTTTGAAGAATGTGCTCTTTAAGCGGCGCTGACCAGACACGCAAGGCTCTTCAATCGCCTTCCAAGTCCCTTGTCCATGGCCAGCCGTCCATCAATGCAACTTGCCTTTGCATTTTGGGCAGTCATGGCCATGCTGCTGATGCCGTACAACGGTTCCTACAGCCAAACAGAACACCCCTCTCTGGAAGAGGATTGGTCTGCATACGAAGTTCTCACGGAGTCGAACGGCTTCAATGCAAGCGATGGATTCACGCCTTCAAACATAACCGTTGACTGCACCGATGGCACACCAGACCTCAACCGTCCGGTGATCAACATGCAAACCGTAGGACCTTCAGGGATGTTGTTTTCACGCGCAGCAGGGTGCCTAGCCTACAACGAGGCCACGGGCGAAGCGATGCTCATCGGGGGGCGAGAAGACCCAAACCCTTCACAAACTGGGGAAGAAGGGCCAACTGATTTTATCGAAGCATTCACGATGTCCAACCAAACTTGGAACCCCGTCCCCGATACGCTCCCTCAAGCCCAAGCCTACCATGAATGTGTGACCGTGCAAGGTAAAATTTACGCGATTGGCGACTACCATCCAACAGCAACCCCTGAAGTGAGGGGCGAGGGCATGGTTCACATTTTTGACACGAACACCAACAACTGGTCCACAGGAAGCACGATGCCCTCCACAATGGGTGTTGGCTTAGCGGGCATGGACACGCTTGACGGCTTCATTTATGTCGCAGGAGGCGTCGGAAGAAAAGATCGGTCCGACATCACCAACAGGACCATGAGGTACAACCCAGCAACCGATGTATGGGATTACATGGCGAACATGAGTGCGCCCCGACACTCGTTTGAGTTGATCACCTACCACGGTAAGTTGTACGCCATCGGAGGCGTCGTTCGGTTGTTTGATGCGGCCCTGAACCAAACCACGACATCGCCTGCAAACCACACCGAAGTGTATGACCCGGCCACGAATGCTTGGACCAACGGCTCTGATTTACCTTTCAAAATAGCGGGGCACGCCGCAGTGGTTCACAATGATGAAATCGTCATCGCCGGTGGCTTGTCAAACAGTGGGCGTTACGATCAAATCCGTGGTTACAACCCCTTTACAGGCGACTTGCATGCTCACGGTAACCTCCACACGCCGATGTATGATTTTGACCTCTTGAATGTCAATGGCACCCTGCTTTACGCTGGTGGCGATACCTCAAATTATAGATTCAGTACGTGGAGTGTTTCCTACTCCGCAACGTCGGCCACCTACGCCAACCCGGGTGAGCAATCCGGTACGTTGATTTCCGATGTCTTCGATTTACGCTCTGGTGTTGAATCGGGCGCCACCCCTTTGTGGATTAATTTTGACGGCACGACTCCGACGGGTACGGAATTGACCCTGCAGTACAAGACCGGTGCTGACAATGCAGAAATCGCCAGTGGAGTTTGGCGACCAATCGGCCCAAACCAAACCTCCCTCTCCCTCACCGTGGGCAACCACACACTGAGTGATGCAAGGCCTGGTGATGCTTTTGTCCAGTATCAAATATCATTCAAAACGACCAACCTAAATCAATGGATCACCCCTTCGCTTGATCTCATTCAAGTCGCAAGTGAAGAGGCGCGCTTTGTCACTCCTCCTCCAAGCGTGATGAATCCAAATGCAGCCGTCAACGAGATTCAAACCTTCCATGCAGCCTACGGAGCGAACAAAAGTTACACAATGCAGGTTCTACCAACCACGTATGACGGTTTTAGCATCATTGGGCTTGACCCAGCTGTGCTCAGTTACGAGCCAGCAACTTCGGTCTTGAGTGTCGTCGATCCAGGTGGCATCCTTCGACCAGGAGACCTTACGGCCTCCCACACCACGTCTCAGCAGGGTGATCTCGTGGACTGGACATTTGCAGTGAACGATGGGTTAAGTTCGCCCTACCTTCGCCTGGGCGTGGTGACCCATGGTCTCCAATCCACCTTCTACAACACTTCGACCATCACAACAATCGACAATCTACTGAGGGTTGAAGTGGTTCAGTTGACATCAGATTTCAGCAGCCAGGGTGATTCAACAACTGAACCTGGTGAAACCTACCCCGGTGACGCACCGATGAGCGCAATTGTGGATCATTCGTTCAGCAACTCAGATGCTCGGTTGCTCAACGGTTTGATTGAAGCGAGAATAAACGTCGACGTGCAATCGACAGTGGAACTTGGCGGCTCGTTTTACACCAACCCCGGCACATGGACAGCGCTCACAACAGGTTCGACGACTTCGATTGATTTTGAACTTCCAAACGGAACCTCTGGCGATGCACGAATTTGGCTTGAAGCACGCACATCGGATGACTTACAGCTTGAAGTCATGGCCTACAACCAGAGTGTAACCATCAACATCGAAGCCCCTGTATTGACGAGCACAACGCCCAGTACTGGCGCCTACACAAACGAGCAAGAATTGCGTACAGTCGCTCTGAACTATCATGATGTGGGTGGGTTTTCAAACGCTACAATTCAAGGTTTCATTTGGATTGAAGCCTTGCATGACACATCCGGTAACGGCCAAGCCGAAGCCAATGAGTACCAACAACACGCTTTGATGTTCAGCAATACGGGCAATGAATGGACCATTACGCTTCTTGTCAACGAATCGGCAAACGACGATCACCAAACCGTTCGAGTCTGGTTGAAAGGAATGGATTTGGCTGGTTATTCCATCGGTGAGGCATCACCTGAAAACGGCACAATGTGGTGGGAAAGCCGAACCCCTTCTAAGGGTGAATTGGTGGTTCTTGAGGGAATTGGAACGGCCCAAGATGGAGCGGTAACCCGATTGGAACCAACCAAGGCTTTTGCTTGGCGAGTCGAAGTCACCGACACCAACAGACTCAGCGACATCACCCGAGTAAGCCTTCTTTTGGGTAATGATCAAACGCTGGGCTTACGGTACAATTCTAACCTTGACACCTGCGAAGCACTTGATGCTCGCATACAGGTCACCGGGTCATGTAGCGCAACATTTGGAGCGACACTCGTGATCGATTTCCATGCGGTCGTGGACTGGACTTTCGTTACACCGGGGACGAATGACGGAAGGATTGAATTGCTTATCGAAGATTATGATGGAGCAAACTCGACCCTATTCGAAGGCATGTGGACCTTAGAACGAAGCATGGACGTTGTGCTTGACTCACTGATGGATGTTGAAGGTGCGGCCCAAGGGGAATTGGTTGAGGGCTGGAGCATCATTTCGGGGGAAACTATTCGACTTAATGCAACGATCAACCACCTTGTAAGCAACACCTCGTATACAGGTCCAGTATCAGTATACTGGAACGGAAAGTTGCAAAGTGACCGCTGGTCGGGAGGGACATCTGGCGATGCGAGCGACGGTCATGTATCGATTGAATTTGAAGCCCCATTGGGTTCGGGACTTTTGTTCGACACAACCCTCACCATTTGGGACCCGTATGCAAGCCAAGAACTGTTGCAGATTGAATTACCTACGTTGCGCATCGATGGAGCGGCCCCTGTGCTGCTGGATTCAACTTTGGGCACTGGTTCATCTCGATTCCATCTGAGTGACATCGAAATTGGTGCCAACATCCAAGAAGCGAACCTTTGGTCATCGAACCTCACATTGACATGTCAAGTGCGTTCATTGGAGCAGAGTTGGCCAGAACTGAGCTTAAGCAAGGCGTCATCCACTGTCTATGATGGCAAAACCATGTTTTCATTCATCTTTGACTTCAGCAGCCTTGGTGATCCTTCACTGTTGTCGACACAAGCAAACATCGCCTGTTGGGCTGAAGGACAAGACGACGCTGGATGGAACCTTCAAGCAAGCACGGGGAATTCTAAACTGGACCCTTGGCTTATCCTTCCGCTGAGCAATGAAGGACCAGATGTTGCCATCAATGACGTCACCGTCTCAGGAAGCAAGGAATCAGGAACCACGATGCGTCTAGGGATTCAACTGCTTAGCGCTGGACAAGCCATTGATGAACCGTTCAATGTATCCATCTTCACCGAAATTGATGGAGAGCGGACCCTTGTAGGGCGGGAAGTTGTGAGCAAGATCGGCATGAATACGGTCACCACTTTACGAAGCACACTCACGGTACCCAGCGGAACATGGACGTTACATGTTGAAGCGGATGCTGAACAATTGATGTGGGAAGTCGATGAAACAAACAATGCATGGAACGCTACTTTTTCACCTGCTCAAACAAGCTTCGGTTCTGCAACAATGCTGGCAGGTAGTGCTGTTGGAATCCTCATCCTTGGTGTTGGTGTCGTTCTTTTGCGTCGTAGAGGTGAAGCATTGGATCGACCAACACTCGATGCTGCTGAACCAACGCCCAAGAAACCACTTCGTGGCCCACCTCAACGAACCTCCGAACCTAAAGCCAAACCTGCTGGCCTGAAAGGCCCCCCAGAACGAAAGGTGCCGGAAGCGTCACCAACCTCAACCATCGATGGCGTATCGGCGCTTGACGCATTGCTTCCAACACCGGCCAGCACCGATGAGGCAACAATCGGATCATCAGTGAACGAGTGGTCTGAACTGCCCCCCGGCGGCGAGTATGATTACGGGCTTGGAGAAACACTCTACAAGGGCGATCAATGCGGTACATGGCGCATGAATGAAGATAAAACCTTCACCAAAATTGAATGATGTTTGCTGTGGCTCACCTTCTTGAACGGTGAGCCTTTGTGCCCGACATGGCCAATGAAGATGTCGAGGACGTCTTGCGAGTTTTGGCCATTTGTTATCGCGAAGGTGTGCCTCTTGATGCATTGGACATCGAACGTGTGCTGTCATTTGACATGGGATGGCTTCCGCCAGAAGATGCTGAAAGAAGCGTTCAGGCATTGATTGGAGCCGGTTGGTTGACAGGCCCAGAAGAGGCTTTGGTACCAAGCGTTCCACTCGAAGGCATCACATCACCACTCGGGTGGTTCCCACGACCTGCTCGGCTGCTCAAGCCCGTACAGGCTCAACAAACCGAAGCCAACACGACCTCAGAACAAGCCATTGAGGCACGAGCCACACCGCTGCCCGAGGCGAAAGGCAAAGCAAACGTGAAGCCAATGGAAGTAAATCAGGCATCTTCCGACCCAAGATCCAGATTAACGCCTCGTCTGACTAAATTTATTGCGAGGCAATCACAACTCGATATGGAGGAGGTTGAACGGAGAGCCAAACGAAAGGCTAAGGCATTGACGTATGCAAGCCATTGGGTCTGTTTGGCACTCGTTGCTCGTGAACAAGGCCTGGTGATGGATGATATCACTGCTGCACTCTCAGTCTACTGATTATCCTTCGATAATCGTTCCATCGCTGACTTCGACCACTTGTTCTTTGTTTCTTGCGGACAATTCAACGAGTACAGGAAGTAAGATCAACGATAAGATCAGTGAAAAGAAGACTGTAACTGCAGTAATCAGGCCAAAGTCTTGAATCACAGGCATTGGCGAGAACAGCAACACAAGGAATCCAAATCCAGTGGTGAGCGCACTCATGATGAGCGCCACCCCGGTGGTCGAAAGTGCTGCGCGAAGGGCTTCCCAGTGGGAACTGCGGCGTTCGAGTTCGACTTCGAAGCGGCGCCACATGTGAATCGAATAGTCAATTCCTATGCCCAAAGTAAGGGCTGTGACCATCACGGTGAGCACGTTCCATTTGAGGCCAAGCGCCACCATTGAACCCGCAACCCAAAGCGAGGCGAGTGCCACGGGGAACAAGACAACGACTGCTGGTAGGATGCGGCGAGTGAGCAGCAGCAGCACCACGCTTGAAACAACCAAGGAGATGAGTGTTGTTTTGACTTGAGAGACGCTCAAGCCATCAAGAACAGTTTGCAAAACCACAAGGTCGCCCGTGACATGAAGATCAGCATGGTCGAGGAGGCTTTCACGCATTTTACCTCGTTCACTGGGGGAGCCGAGTTCCTGTTCAATCTGTGAAATCACCCGTTCTGCTTGTGTCGATGTGGACGCTTCAACTCGCACTTCATTTCGCAGGAACAGAATACCAGCATCATCCAAAGCAACGGTTTGAGCGACACGATCAGACCATGTTTCACCGCTGATGGCATCGGCCACTGAGTGGTTGTTGGAGAGGGTTTTGAACGCCATGCCCAGATTGATTCCAAGTTCGGAATCAATCACGTAGACATCACCATCAAACACTTCCAGATTGTATGCTTCTCCAAAGGATGCGTTTCGCAGTATGGCATCTCGCAGAACAACATAGGGGCCTTCGTAAGCGGGTGACGGAATACGCTCATCGGTACCAACAACGTCGTGATTGGAGGTAAGGTCTGCATGCAAACCTTGCACCTGCTCAAGCAGCAAGGCGTCCCCTGGAATCGTGGATTCACCTTCAACTGGTTCAAGCAGAATGTAGACCAGTTTCCAACCCGCACTGTCGTAGTTGGTGTTGAGGTCGTCACGGACGGTCATGATTTCCATTTCTGGATCAACGAAATCACCCAAATCGAAATCTGTTTCAAGCGATGCTGCACCGAACATGGATGCAGCAGAAATTAAAATTGTCACAAGAAGCACTGCCACTTGTTGCTTTTGTTGCATGGCTACAATGCCGTCAACCAGTTTTGGCATGGTGATGGCCTTGGCTTCTTGCTTCTTAGCAACCGTGCGGACGACCACGTGAAGCGATCCGACAACAACCGTTGCCGAAACGAAAGCGCAGACGACACCAAAGGCAAGAGCATAACCAAACGTTGCCAAAGGTGGCAATGGGGAAATGGCGTTCGCAAGGAAGGCAGCTACGGTTGTTACAACAGCGAGCAGCAGAGGCACTGAGAGTCGTGCGCAGGAACGAAGCCAAGCTTCTGCCGGGTCTTCGTGTTCTTTACGAATGGCAGCATATGCACGCTGGAGGTGAATCGCATAGTCAATGCCAAGACCGAGCACCAAAGGAGCCACGGCGACTTCAAGAGCCGTAAATTGAGCCCCGAGCAAGTTCATCACCCCGTACGTCCAGATCAAGGCCGATGAAAGGCCAATCAGTGGGAACAGAACGTCCGGAATTGAACGGAAAGCGATGGACAACAAAATCACAACCACAAGCAGGGCAAGGACAACAAGAAGCGTCAAGTTCTCAAACGTGCCTTCGTCGATGTCATAGGAAATCAAATCGAGGGACACAACACCGTAATGAAGGCTCGAATCCGAACTCAGGGTGGCAAATTCGTCCCTTATTTGGTCTTGGAAGACTTTTCGGGTCTTCTCGTCCATGTTTGGATCAACCTCAAGCACCCATAGGGTGGTCGATGCGAAGGGAGCAGCACTTCCATTCCCTGTTTTGAGGTAAGAACAGGTTGAATCAATGCTTAGGTCCTTGTTGAGCAGTGCAGAGGATGCGTAGGTAGCAGCCGACAGCAATTGATCATCGCTTGTCATTGTGCAAGTGGTGTTGGCTTCGAAGATCAAATCCAACATTTCTTCCCAAGAGTCAACATCAGCAAGTAGGGTTCCATTGGCTTCTTCATCAAGACTTAGTTGGACAATCCCCGGAGCTGTGGTCCAAACAGAGATCATGTCGCTTCGGTTTTCTGAAGCATTTTTTATGATGGATAAATGCTGGTCCATAAGACGCAGATTATCTATAGATAGAATGTTTAAGCCATCATCAGACTTCACTTCAACGAAAAGTGGGCGGGTTTCATTTGGAAAGTATTGATGAATTCGCTCATGGGCATCGTTCGCCTCTGAATCCGGTGCAAAGTCTGCAAGATCGGTATTGAAATCAGGTGGAGAGGTCGCCAAATGTGCCATAAGGCCGACCGTGATTATTCCGCCGACAATGAGAATGACGAGGGCCGAGCGCTGGAACGCACCAGCACCTTTGGCCATCTTCGCCTCAAGAGCGGAAGTATCCATACGCTTGCCAACGCAAGGCACTACAAAAGGAAGGGGGTAGAGCGGCGTCAAGCAAGGGTGCATTCACCCTCGTGCCTGCAAGGACCAAACCCTATTTTGACTGGTTCATTCGAAGTTTCACGCCCCTTCTCACTGCCATTTTCGGGAGAAGGTTCAAAACAAGTTGGCCAGTGGGCGAGTTGGTCATCATGCCTGTGAAACTGCTTCTTCGAGAAAAGAATGAACTGCGCCTCCGCATTATCGGTGAAAGCCACACGGCTCTCCAAATGCTCCGAGAGCGACTTAACAACCACAAAAACGTGGAATATGCCAACTACTTCCCGGGCCATCCTGAACTCGATGACCCCGAATTCTACATCCGAACCAAAGGCAAGAACGCATCCGATAAGGTCCTGCAAGACCTCGTTTCTGGGCTTGCTAAGGAATTTGAAAAGGTCACCCTGTGAACGGGGTGCTTTAGTTGAGCGCTTGGACTGATTCATTGGCTGAAGCCATCGGTTTGGATGGCTACGCTACGAAAACAACTGGCATAGGCGGGGTATTGAAAGCGCGCGTTACCGATTTTCGCGTTGAGGAGATTTCAACATCCATTCATATGGACAACAAAGGCCGGTTTACCGTCGCTAAAATCACGCTGACCAATTGGGAAACAAATCGGTTTTGCAACAACCTTGCAAAAGCCCTGAAGATTCCACGAAACAGAATCTTCTTTGCAGGAACAAAGGATAAACGGGCCGTTACCCAGCAACTCTTTGTCATCGATGCTCCGCAAAAGAAAGTGGCTGAAGTCGAAATGCCGGATGTCGAAATAGAAGTCCTCGGACGCACCCACCAGAAAATTGGTTTCGGAAACCATAGAGGAAACAGATTTACCATCGTAGTCAGAGGCTGCGCTCACAATGATGGAACACCCATGTCAACGGAAGATGCGTTGCAAGAAGTGGAACGGATCAAGAATGAGATGGCTGAAAAACTTGGCGAGAACACCTTTCCCAATTGGATTGGGCCACAGCGGTTTGGTTCAGGACGACCCGTTACTGCTGAAGTCGGGAAGCATGTTATTGCCGAAGATTGGCAGCAAGCTGTCATGACCTACATTGCTATGGAAGGTGCATCAGAAAACCCCGACGTTCACGCATTTAGAGCACATGTTCGCGAACACGGGCCGACCGAAGAAGGCCTTGAACTCGCTCCTCAGTGGCTTGGATTTGAGCGTCGAATGGTGGAGCATTTGCTTGCACGGCCAGAGGATTATGTTGGTGCCTTCAAGAAACTACCAGGGAACCTTCAGCTCATGACGGTCCATGCGCTTCAATCGGTTGTGTTCAACAAATCCCTCCACGCCAGAATCAATGCCGGCCTCCCAATCAGTCGACCTGTTGCAGGAGATTTAGTGGGCAGGATCGATGAAAAGGGACAACTTGAAGCCTCCAGTTGTGTGAATGTTGAAACAAGAACGCTACCCAGAATCACCCGTAACTGTGAGATGGGCCGGCTTGTGACAACAGGGCCGTTACCAGGAAGTGAAATTCAAGCATGTGAAGGTGAATCTGGAAGCCTTGAAATGAAAGTCATCAAAACCATGAGTCTTGATGAAGCAGACTGGAACGTGAAAGCAATCCCTCGATTGTCCACACGTGGCACACGCAGATCCCTTGTCACGGAATTCAACGAATTAGCAATTGATACGGTACCAATCGCTGATGACGAGTCGATGGGGGAACGCTGGAAATCGGGCCCAGGGAGCGACAGCCGGTGGCATGCAGATGGTGCATGCATTCGATTCCGTTTTATCCTCTCAAGTGGCAGTTACGCTACAACCCTACTCCGTGAATTTATGCAAGGGCCATTGAGCCAGTTGTGAAGAATCACACCAGTGGAATCAATTCAACGGACTGTGAATTGCTAGGGCTTGATTTGATGCAGATGACGCATTCATTCTGGATTACACCAGCTTGGGAAGTCACCGTTTGACTCGACTTGTTCCATCCGATCGCTGTAAAGTGATTGAGATTCCCCTCCTGTGCCTTCTAAATATGCGATACAATTCTCTTCCAACAGAACATCATCCTCATCGTATGGGGCGAGGAACAAGACATCATCGACGAGCAAATACTTGAAATCATTATAATAATCATCATACTCAAAATATAAGCTGTCGCCACTTGTGTACCAGGTTTCAAATGTCCCAGTTGATTCTTTTGCCTCACCATTGCTCAGCAATTGTAATTTATCCTCGGGGTTGGTCCAATCTCCAACAAGATTTGGATCTTGCCCTTCGGCTAACGAGGAGGCCCAAGCATACAAAACACCCGAAACAATGACAAGAAGAATAAGCCCGATGACAATTCCACCACCAATCATCAGTGCCTTCTTTACACCAACATCATTTGATGACGAAACAACCACAAAGTGGTCATTATTTGGCGCAGGTTGGTGTTGATCAAAAAAATATGGTTGGGTTTGGGGAGTTGCATCCGAAGAGATTTTAATATCTCGTGGAACTTTTTCTTCATCATGCCCAATGGCACCTTCCTGAAGCGCATTCAGTTGTTTTTGAGTCGGACTCCATTCGCCCTCTACGAACTGCCAAAAGCCATCTTCACTCGTTTGGGCCATGATAATTCAACTCAACAGATGTATTTCAAATCGTCGGATATTGCAGAAATGGAAAACTAATCCATAATCACGACTGATTAATCTTGAAGTCTCAGGTCCGCACCGAAGGCTCTCATGGTCAGTAACTAATGGTTAATCTCCAGTCAACTCCAGCCTTAAAGCAGCGATCGCGTGTTCGTGACGGGCACGAAGCAGGAGGCCTTTTAGAACCACGAGCGTCCATTGTTGGCAGGAACCATCATCATCGCACGTCGAATGTTGAACGATGAAAACAAGCGCAAAATAATTCGAAGGCTACGCCCAAAATTAAGAAGAGCAACGACGCATGTGCGAAGTTCGTGTTCAAATGAGTCCCATTGAGAGAACTTCAATCTCGCCAACACCGTGGATTTCAGCCATGCGGCCTTCCAAAGCATCAGCAAGTCCTTCTCCATCGTTCATGACCACGTGGACTTGAACAAACTTGAGACCAAACGCAAGAGGTTTGACTTCAACGGATTGGATGTTGTAAATTTCATCGTTCATTCCGGTGATTGTTGATGCAATAGCATCTGCATCAACGTTTTCGACATCGGAATCGGGATTGATTTTGTATGTCATTACTACCATGCCCATGATCTCACCTCAGGGTCCTTGGTATCCGCACTCAGGACAGTTGTAGAGAACACCCTGGTTTCGGCAGCGTGGGCTTCGGCCAATGGGTACTGTGCACCCGGGGCATGGAAATGTGGTGGAACCGGTCTCTTCCAATGGAACGCCGGATGCGGTGCAGTTCTTTGCTCTCTCACTCATAATGACCCTCAGGAACATTTCGCCCATGCCCTCCCCTTCTTTATGCTTGCGTGCTGGTTCACCTCATAACAGATGGCAACCGATATCATGAGAGACCGGCGAAAAGAGCCCACTGCACTTATGTTTAACGATCTAAAACCACCATTGAACCATCCATGCCTGTGCTGATGACCAGTTCGCCGTTTCTGCGACGGCACCAACCATCTGAGAGGCGAATAATGTCACCAACATGAATGCGTTCTGTCTGGTCACCCCATAGAACCAATCCAATGATTCCAGATTCATCCCTCCCACACGCAGCAGCCACCGGACCAGTATACCGTTCTGAGGCAACCCGGCGGACCGGATAAATTCGCAGCACAACAAGTTCCACGCGGTGAACTGGAGCATTGTGCCGCAGGTCATTGCACAACTGACGTGCTTTGCGGGGGTGTTCATTATTCAGGCTCTTGTGGTTCATCAAACGGTCCATAGGTTGGCCGTTTCACCTCAAGGCGTTTCAAACTATTCCGATTTCTTTCGACGAACAGAAAAGGAGGATTTGATAATTTCGGGTCCTTCGTCCACATCATCGCCACCAAGCTTCAGATTGAGGGCGGTTTCATATCCCTCTCTGATGGAGAAGTTCTTGGCCTTCCAAGGCATAAAGTTGCGACAAATCAAGTACACTTCAGAAGAAGAGTTTCGTGTCGCATGAGGAGCAAAACGACGAACGTCAGAGAAGTATGGTTTCACTGCAGTGATGAGTTCTTCGACCCCGACACCTTGGAAAAGTTTCGTTGTGAACGAGCCACCCTTGCACAGGAGAGGTAGGGCAAAATCAAACACTTGTGCTACAAGTGTCATGGCTACAGCCTGGTCCATATCCCATTTACCAGTAATGTTTGGAGAGATATCGGAGATAATGGCATTCAGAGGGCGCCCCTTGAGTTCACTTAGCATTCGATCCTGTATGTGCGGATCTGTTATGTCACCCGTAAGCAACAAGGCCCCTTCGACCGGCTGACATGGTTCCAAATCGACCCCAAGGACAAAACCTGCTTCACCGACAAGTTCCATACCAACTTGCGCCCATCCACCCGGATGGCAACCAACATCGAGCAAAACATCTCCCTCACGAATGAGGTTAAAACGTTCTTGAATTTGCTTCAGCTTGAAGGCCGAACGGGAGCGGTAACCGCTGGCTTTCGCTTGACGACGCCACGAATCACGCTTGTGATTTTCAATCCAATGGTCTGCCACTTGATACCCTCCCCAACAAGGGTTGAATTCGACCTGTTCAAGAAACCTCGCCTCAAAACATGAAGGAAGCAAGGGATGAAGGAGGTCACCACCCTCCCCGAAGCATGGCAGGGGTCAAGTTCAGCACTCTTCGGCCCAATGGGTGGTTCGTATTGCTCCTCACTGTCGGACTTCTGCAAGCGCCAATCCTCGCTCAGGCCATCGTTGTGCAACCGAGCACTTCACTGGCCGAGGGTGTCGATACTGAGATGGGGGGGCGCAGCCTCCTCATCGAAGAACTCACGACCACATGGTGCAAATCATGCGCTGAAATCGATCCCTATCTGATGGGGGTTGCCGACGCTCATGGCTCCAGAATCGCCCTCGCCTCTTACCACCCAAACGATGGGGAAGATGCGTTCGCACCTCCGGCAGCTGAACACAGAATCGATCGCCTACGAAGCGTAAATCCAGACCTACCAGGCACACCTTCATTCCTTGTCGAGGGAAGAGCGTACCATACAGGGACAGAGGCTTGGGTTGACGTGCAGCGCGACATCCTCGATGAAGAAGTGAACCGGCAAACCTTCACCCAACTCCAATTTAGTGTGAAGAGTCAAGGCGAAACGATTACAGCAACCTTGCTGAATTTTAACGGCCACGGTATGAACACATCGCAACTGACGTTCATGGTCCTCGAACATGGAAAGCCCGTCCCCGAAAACAGCCCCGGAGAGACGACCAGGGACCGAGTGGTTATCGCCACTGCAGAATGCGAGGTAGGCACTGGTCAAGTGACCACCAGCATCAACCTCATCGCCGCCCGAGCCCCCACAGATTGCCTCACCGACTTCACGATTGAATTTACAGCACTGGCCTCGTTTAGCGTGATTTTACTTCATGAAAATACAGCGGATAGCATCAGTACAAATCAGGATCTTGGTACCTATGGTGCGGTTGAGTTCGCCTACCGCGACAGGGACCAAGCAGAAGCGTGGAGCCCCGCTTGGGTCGTGTTGGGCGGCGCAGCAGTCATTGGACTTCTCGTCTTCCGTAAGAAGGCGTGAAACCCCTCAGAGAGCAGACAATGCGCGCTGAAAGGGTGAATGATTGCCATAAAGCGGAAAGAAAACGATGCAGAACATCAAAGCATTGATAACCTTTCTAAGACAAACAATAACCATGGCAAAAACATCGGAAGACATCACATGGGAAGAAGAGGGACCACTCAAGGAGTGGACCGTTGAATACACCGTGACCATCAAAGGCGAAGAGCATCATCATTTGAGTGTGCTTTGGGGCGAAGATCACGAAGGCGTGCAGCGGCACCTTTTGGCGGAACTCAAGCGAACCTACAGTGGCACTGAACGGATTGACGTCACGGTGCTGAGAATGGAACGTATAACGACAGATGTTGATGCGTTGTTCTTCGAAGGTTGCTTCACGCCTTGATGGCTCTGAGGCCTCACAATCAAGCGGTTTCAATTTCGAGGTAATGGACTTCAACCACCTCTCCGTTTTGGAGAAGATAATCATCAAAAGACATCACACGGTTTTCTTCAGATGCCTCAGAACCTGACGCAAAGACGTGCATCTTCATTTCGTGCGTTGAATTGCTGCGGTAATCATAGATTCCAGTTTCATCAAAATGGACACCCCATATGTCAAAAAAGACGCCAAGAGCGACCTCGCCTGGTTCGTTAAGTTCGATGTGCAACGTTCCTTGATCGTTGTGGGTATGGACCGCATGCATGTTACCACCTTCTTGATTGCACACACCACTGTTGATGCCAATGTTGCCAGGAATTGTTTGCTGTTCACCTTCAATGAAGATTTTCAGCATCACGTGATCATGGCGTTCAAGTCCAGAGTGGTCGAGGCAAACGAAGGCCAAAGGATCAGGGTCATCAGCGCTTGACAACAATAATTCGGGTTCTTCTAGGGTTGGTTCTTGACTCAAGAGAAAGAGCAGCGCAGCAATGCATAATGCTGTAATGAAACCCCATACAAGTCGTTCTTGTGCCATGAAGGTTCACCCAATCATTCGTCCCATTGCTTTTCGCCGTGCATGGACCGGAGCTGGAGGAAACCAACAAGAGCAACAATGTTAGCGATGTGAGCCATAGTGCAGAATTGGCACAACTTCTCCATCTCGATTTCGTAAGAGACAAGCAGGCCAATCACACCAATGCCAGCCAAGGTCACAAGCGATCCGATGTTGAGGAAGTTCTTGACCCATGTTGCGTTCGTTTCTTTCGAGATGGAATACGACATGAAAAGCAGGGCTGAGAAGGTGACAAAGCCGACCATTCCCCATGGCCATCCGAAGAAGGGCATGGTGTTGTAAGCCGCATTTCCAATAACGTCGTCACAAGAAAAGATGGTGTCTGAAGCGCAAAACTTTGCTCCTTCACTGACTTTAGCATGAATCCATTGTGTTTGTACCGAAACAGCCAGCCCTGCAAAAAGGGTGATGTTCAAGCCGCTCAGCAGACGTCCTCGCCGAGTTTTCAGTGATTCAAAACGATCGCTAAGACCATGAAAAAGGGATTCTGTCCCTGGTAAAATCATGAGGGTCCCAACGACGAGTGGTACCGCATAGCAGAGCAAGAGCGGGAGCGTTGACATCTCAAGCACCGTCCTCTGTGCTGTCACGGGTCACGAGCGTGGCAATGGCATCGAAGATGGTGTTCTCGTTGCCATCACCGTTGAAGTCTCCAACGTTGGTGCCACCATTAGATACCCACGCAACGATTCCGTCTGGCTGGATGAGGAAGTAAGTAGGTGTGCCTTGGATGTCCCACGTGTCCATGTTGTCCTGATCGAGATCATCGATGTATGTGATGAGGTCGTGTGCAGAACCACCTCGGCTTGCGCAATCAGCTCCGGCGCATTCCTCCCCGGTGGATTTGTCCCTAAAAGCAGCGATTTCCGCCCTTGAAGAATCGTGGCCATTGATGTCGAGTTCAGTCGCACTGGCGAAGAAGTTGACTTGAGCACCGTTCCAATCAGGATTGCTATCATGGAAGATTTGAGATGCTTCGCCGTAAGTTTTTGCGGATTGGACACAGTATGGGCAATCGGTATCCATGAATTCAATCATCACCCAATCATTGGAAACGTTGCCGTCCCAACTGGTGTCAAATTGTTCCAAGAAGTCGAAGGAAGACCACCCGTTGCCTGAATAAGCAGACCCTTCAAGGGCAGGTGCTCGCTCGCCTTCTTTTGTTCCGGTGGCCACACCGTCGGTGGTGAATGCAAGGATCAGAATACCCACAAAAAAGAGGGTTGTGATTTTCAAAAAGGAATCGCTCAATGTACTGGCTTCTTCATCGTATGTGTGCTTCATGTGTTCATCTCCTTATCCAGACCTATTTCTTCGATGAGTGCTAATGCAGTGTGACGTATTGCATCCTCACTGTTGTAACGCACGTCAAACCCTGTTGAAAGCATCTTCTCTATGCCGAGCATGGCCCTTGGAATGTCACCAGCCCATCCACGGTCGCCGCCCGTGTACTCAATCTTCGCATCGTGGTAGCCAGTCGCTTCAACCACCAGTTCAGCAATCCTGCGCACCGAGGCGGTGTCATGGCTTCCGAGGTTGAACAGGTTGAGTGGAGCGTCTTGGCACGACATGACATGCAGAATTCCATCGACGCAATCGCCAACTTCCATGTAGGATTTTTCTTGTCGGCCATTACCGAGCACTTCCAAGCGGGATGGGTCCTTCTTGAGTTTGTGAATGAAGTCAAAGATGACACCGTGGGTGCCTCTGGTTCCAATGATGTTGGCAAAACGGAAGATGTAGGCTTGGATTCCAAAGGTCCCAACCCAACTGCTGATCAATCCCTCGCCCGCTTGCTTGCTCGCACCATAAAGTGAAATCGGCATGCAGGGCCCGTGGTTTTCAGGTGTGGGAAGAGGTGCATCTTCGCCATACACGACCGAGG
>MDSY01022619.1_pt1 | contig 18282 bp, 16 predicted proteins | sample 811131 | NCBI WGS metagenome assembly MDSY01 (sample SAMN05326643, study PRJNA326480) | marine metagenome | isolation source: seawater | place: Atlantic Ocean: South West | collected 2010
AGCTTCACTTGCCATTAAATCGTAATAAAACTTTGCCAATTCGGGGTCCTGAATGTTTTCAGAAAGAATTCGAAAACGTTCGCAACTCCTTGCCTCAATCATAGCTGCAATTAAAAGTCTATCTACAAGGACCATTTCATTATTCCCACCTCTTTTAATAAAAGACATCAAATCTTGGACATAAGGATCTCGTTGCTCTTTTCCTAAAACTAAACCTCGTTTTTTAATAATGTTATGTACCATTTTAAAATGGTCTAACTCCTCTCTGGCTAAAGCAGTCATTTCATCAACAATCTCTGTGATTTCTGGATATTTTGTTATCAAAGAAATCGCATATGATGCAGCCTTCTGTTCGCAGTAGGCATGGTCTGTTAAAATATCACTAATATTTTTTTCAACAATATTAACCCATCTTGGGTCGGTAGGTAATTTTAAACCAAGCATTTAGATTGACTTTTTTACAAAGCTACAAAGATTATGATACTAATTTCGCTAAGATTAGCTTCCTTATTTTTTTTTTTGAAAAAAACCAGAACTTTTTTAAAATACTTAAGTAAAAGCCTAGAGTTTTTACCGTAGTTAAGTATATACCCCTTTTGGTAATGATATATTACAAAACACTAATTTTATTAATTATTACGCTTTCCCTTCAAACAATAGGGCAAGCACATAACGACCATATTGATAGTTTAATATCTTCTTTAGAAAAAGCAAAAAAAGATTCTGTTTTAATAAACAACTATATCTATGTTTCGTCATACTTTTATGAGAAAAACTTAAATAAAAGTAATTTTTACGCCCGAAAAGCCTTTAATATATCTCACGAAATCGGATATATTAAAGGTCAAGCTCAATCTCTATTTTCGCTCGCTCAAACAGAGCATAAATTTGGAAAACTAAAAAATGCTCTTCGACACTACCAACAGTCTGCTATTCTTTTTAAAAACAAAAAAGAGATATACTTTGAGGGTCGAAGCAATGCAGAGGCAGGTAATGTTTATGGAGATTTAGGTGATATGGTGAACGCCATAAAAAATCATCAAAAAGCAATTCAGAGTTTCAAGAAATTAAACAACAAGATGGGAATCGCGACCTGCTTTAGTGATTTAGGAAAAATAAATCACGCTCAAAAAAATCATGAGCAATCTCTAGTATACTACAAAAAAGCAAAAGATATTTTTAAAAAATCACAAAACGAGGCCTCATTAGCGAAACTATATAATAGAGTTAGCTTAGTTTTTAGAGACAAAGAAGAAATAGAAAAATCTCTTGATTACAATTATAAAGCTCTGTTAATACAAGAACAATTAAGAGATAAAAGTGGAATGGCGCAATCCAATTTTAATATTGGTGAAACAAATATTATTTTAAAAGATTGGTCAAGAGCAAAAGGTTTTATTGATTATTCGTTAAAACTTTACAGAGACATTGGTGATCAGATCGGTATATCAAAATGTTATTTAATTACCGCAAAAATTGCTCTCCTTCAAAATCAAGTAAATATTGCTACCAGTAATTTAATGGAATGTATTGATATTGCTAAAAAATCAAGTTCTATACCTCAATTAATAGAGGCATATGGGGTTTTGGCGCGTATTTATGAGGATAACAAAAAGTATGACAAAGCATTTAAATATCTAAGAATGTTTAATGCCTTAAAAGATTCGTTATATTCCGTAGAAAGAACAAGACAGTTTTCTGAAATGGAAATTAAGTTCCAAACAGAAACTATTGAAGAAAAGCTTGAAGAAGTTTCTAATGAAAAAGAGGTGTCAGATAATAAAGCCTTAACATTTACCCTTTCCTTCTTTTTAGGTCTAATCATTTTTATTGTAATTGTTTTTGTGATGAAAAAGAAAAACAAAGAATCTGAAGAAACCAACAAACATCTTGAAAAGAAAAACAGATTAATTAAAAAGAAAAATAATGAAATTTTAGATAGCATTTTGTACGCAAAAAGGATTCAAGAAGCTATGCTTACCTCTAGTTCATACATTGAACATATTTTTGAAGAACATTTAATTATATATAACCCAAAAGATATAGTTAGTGGCGATTTTTATTGGGCTTACAATCACAAGAACTCAAACACAGTATACTGGGCTACAGCCGACTGTACTGGTCACGGTGTTCCCGGAGCACTTATGAGTATGATAGGAACAGTATTATTAAACGAAGCTGTAATAATTAAAAAAGAAGTCAGTCCTGGGAGAATATTGATGCAAATAAATGCATATCTTCAACGTTATTTAAACAAGGCTGATACATTGTATCAAACTCAAGATGGCATCGATATTTCATTTTGTAAACTTAACAAAAACACTCTTACTCTTGAATTTGCAGGAGCTACACATTCTGTTTACATAATTAGAAATGGACAGCTGACTGAATTAAATGGTGATAAAATCACTTTAGGTCAAGACCCATACGGAAGGATAATTGATGAATTCTTAGTGAGTGAATTTCAACTTGAAAACAATGATATTATTTACACCTTTACGGATGGCTTTTCAGATCAAATTGGCGGACCAGATAAAAAGAAATTCAAAGTCGGAGCGTTAAAACAATTATTAATTGAAATATCAAATCTTACAATGGAAGATCAAAGAATTAAAATAAAAAAAACATTGAGCCTTTGGCAAGGAGAAAACACTCAGTTAGATGATATTCTTATTATGGGAGTTAGGGTTTAAAGGTAAATACTTTAACACCGAATAAAATAACCATTCAAAACTTAATTTATTAAAAAAAATCTGCAAATATTTATTTAACGCCTGTAGAGTCCTTCTTAAAAAATAATTGAGATTACCTTACTATGGAATCATTATCAGCCTGAAACCTTAATTAAACTAAATTTTAATATGATAAAAACTTAGGGAAAGTATATTTTTTAATGTTTTTTTAGAATAAAGCTAGCAGGATTTAATCCAATATATTTTTTGTTTACAATCAGAAGTATTCAATGCTTTTTTACTGGCTATTGTATTGGGCAAGAAGTTCGTTAGCTAATTTCAAACTTATTATCTTACCCCTGTAGTAACCAACAACTTTAGCGTCACCAACTATCTTTTTAAAACTAATTAAGGACTTCTTAGCTTCAGACAAGTTTTCATAATGTCCCACTGTATAAATAATTTCATGTCTGTTTTGATAAGTGTATACAATTTCATCACTCAATTTGCTCATGGATTCAAATTGATCATTGTAAACAGCAGACTTTCCTAACATAATTTTAAATACAGGAGGTTCTTTAATCACCAAAGATGCTTTTTTGCCCTGCTCTCCCTTTAACTTTTCAGCGTCTTTTTTTTCTTTCGCCCTTTTTCTTGCAGCAGCTATATTTATTTCTTTTGCTATTTTTCGGGACTTTCTCTCAGCATTTTTTTTCTTTATTTCCTCGATTTCAGCCAGTGAGTAATACTTTTTAGATAAAGTAGGTGTTGGTGAAACTTTTAATTTCGCTTCTGAAATATTAGCGGTGTCTTTGGAAATAGACTTCACTATTGCCATTTTGTTTATCGCTATTTCAATATATTTTTGACCCGCAGTTTTCGAAAGCATATTATTATACTTGAAAACTCTTATGAAGGCCTTACTAAGACCAGCTGTTTTAACAACTTTCAATCTGTTTTTTGCGATTTCATATTTATTAAAATAACCTCCTGAAAAGTAAATTTTTGAACCAGAAGGCAAGGTGAATGTTTTTAACTCAAAAATTTCATTAATTTTCTCTGAGGATAACTTATCACGGCTTGTACCACACTGAATCCGATACTTTATTTGCTGATTTCCTGAGGCATGTACAAGATGAAAGCCTAAAATCATAAAGGCAAGTAAAACAAAATTGGTTCTCATTTTATTAGCTGTATTATTAGCGACATAGTTAAATACACGCCATTCTAATTTCAAAGTTAAATTTAAATACGTTTGAATTAATTAATAATAATTTAAAGGATGATTTTAAATTGTAAACTGCCATATTCAGTCCCTGAATCGATTTTAGTTGTTGAAAAAATAATTGTTAACAAATTTTAACGCCTTATTCTAATCTAAAAGCTCCTCTTTACTGAAGCTTTATTAAATTTACCTTCCAATTAATTCAATTATGGAACAAATGACTTCTACTGAATTTAATATTGCCGAATTAAACGATAAAATTGAAAACGAAAGTGCGTTTATCGACCTACTTAAAATCGAAATGTCAAAAGTAATTGTTGGGCAACCTCAAATGACGGATGCTCTTTTAATAGGCTTGCTTTCTGATGGACATATACTTCTTGAAGGTTTACCAGGCTTAGCTAAAACTCTTGCCATAAATACACTTGGGAAAATTATAAATGCTGATTTCAACAGAGTTCAATTCACTCCAGATTTATTACCTGCTGATGTAATTGGAACATTAATATACAATCAGCGAAAAGAGGAATTTGTTGTAAAAAAAGGGCCTGTTTTTGCTAATTTTATTTTGGCTGATGAAATTAATCGCGCTCCCGCTAAAGTACAAAGTGCACTTCTTGAGGCTATGCAAGAAAAACAAGTTACAATTGGCGGAGAAACCTACCCATTACCAGAACCTTTTTTAGTTTTAGCCACTCAAAACCCAATTGAACAAGAAGGAACTTACTCGCTTCCTGAAGCCCAAGTAGACAGATTTATGCTGAAAGTCAAATTAGAATATCCAAATAAAATTGACGAACAAAAAATAATGCGTGCTAATCTGTTGAGAGAGTTTCCAACTGCAAACACAATTTTAAACACCGATAAAATTATAGAAGCTAGAAAATTAGTAAAAGAAGTTTACATAGATGAAAAAATTGAGCAATATATTGTTGATTTAGTTTTTACAACTCGAGAGCCTTTTTCGGAACATAAAAACTTAATTAGCTTCGGAGCTTCTCCAAGAGCTACTATATCATTGGCTAAGGCAGCTAGAGCGATTGCTTTTATGAATAGAAGAGGTTATGTAATCCCCGAGGATGTTCGATCAGTTTCATTAGATGTTCTGAGACACAGAATTGGATTAACATACGAGGCAGAAGCAGAAGAAATAAATTCAGATCAAATAATCAAGGAAATTCTCAATAAAGTGCAAGTTCCTTAAAGCCGACAAAATTTTTATACCCTTGGAATCAATAGAATTACTGAGTAAAATACGAAAGATTGAAATTAAAGCTAGAGGAATGTCTAAACAACTTTTCTCAGGAAGCTACTCAAGTGCTTTTAAAGGGCGTGGCATGACTTTTTCTGAAGTTCGAGAATATCATTTTGGAGATGAAACAAGAGCGATTGATTGGAATGTTACAGCGAGATTTAATGAGCCGTTTGTAAAAACATTTGAAGAGGAGCGCGAACAAACAGTAATGCTTGTAATTGATGTTTCTGCATCGGAATCCTTTGGAACAACCAATCAAACTAAAAGAGAATACATAACTGAAGTTTCCGCCGTTTTAGCTTTTTCAGCCATTTCAAACAACGATAAAGTTGGGGTTATTTTCTGTTCAGATCAAGTTGAAAAATTTATCCCTCCAAGGAATGGAAAAAACCACATCTTAAGAATAATTAGAGATTTATTAGAGTTTGAACCGGAAAGGAAAGGAACTGATTTGAGCGCTGGACTGATTCAACTAACCCATGCTGTAAAAAAAAGAAGTACCACTTTTTTAGTAAGTGATTTTATAACCAATGGTTATTTCAACTCTCTTAAAATGGCAAAATCTAAACATGATATAATTGCAATAAAATGTTATGATCCTTTAGAAGCCAAGCTTCCCAAAATTGGACTTGCTAAAATGTTTAATCCAGAAACAGGAGAGAGTAATTGGGTAAATACCAACTCGAAAAATACTCGAAAAAACTATTTCCAGTGGTGGAATAAGATGTCACAAGAATTTGATGATTATTGTAAAAAAACAGGCATTGATCAGGTAATTCTTAACACAAGCGAGAGCTACACTTCTCCTTTAATGAAAGTTTTTAAACGAAGAGAAGGAAAATAATGAAATATAGAATTATAATTATACTATCTTTTTTTATTCATTTAACTTTTGCAGAAAAGTTAAATTTCACAACCGATTCAACAACTTATCTAATCGGTCAGCAAGCTAAATTCAAATTGTATTTTGAAGGAAAGGAGGATTTTAACTGGCCTACTCTTGCTGATACATTATCAAAGGATTTAGAGATAGTTGAGTTCTCTAAAATTGACACCATTGAACCTGGAAAGTATGAGCAAATACTGTTTGTCACTGCTTGGGATACGGGTTACTTTATTGTTCCTCCAATCCAATGTGGAAACTTACAAACAGCACCTGTTTTATTGAGATTTAATACTATACCACTAAATCCTACAGAAGATATTAAGCCTATCAATAAACAAATGAATACGCCTTGGATTTTTGATGAATTATCAAATTTATTTTTTGCCTCTTTGTCTGGAATACTTATATTATCTGGGATTATTGCCTTTATTATTTTTCAACTGAAAAATAAGAGCTCTAAATTAGAAACTACCATCCCTCCTCGTCCAGTGATGGATGTTCTATGGGAAAGGTATTACGCCTTAGCCAAAAGTAAAATTTGGGAAAATGGAAAAGAAAAAGAATTTCAAAGTGAGCTTTCTTTAATTCTTAGAAGCTTTCTTGAATTTAAACATAAAGTAAAGGCTTTAGAGGAAACTACAGGAAATATTACTATTCAATTAAATTCCATAGGGATAGATAAAAAATTTAGAGATGAAGTAATTCATATTTTAAACTTTTCGGATAAGGTGAAATTTGCCAAACAAAAAGGAGTTTATTATCAACATGAAAATGCTCTGAACATATTAAAAAAAATCTTAGAAACACATAACCTAGAACTTGTTGGATAAAGGAAACTTTATAGAATTTTCAAAAGGAGCTTTTAATAAGCTATTTATACTGGAAAGCTATGCCAACCCAGAGTGGTTTTGGGCCTTTTTAATTATTCCGATTTTAATAATTCTATACTATTTTAAGGAAATATATGATAATGTTGATTTCAAATTTAGTTCTTCGAAAGGATTTGGAGCAACTTCTCTTTTAGCCTATTTAAGACATATTCCATTTGTTTTGCTTCAAATTGGGTTAGCAGCCTTTTTTATTGCACTTGCTCGTCCTCAAGACTCTAAAAGTTGGGAAGAAACTACCACACAAGGTATTGACATGATAATCTCTATGGATATTTCTTCATCCATGAATATGCCCGACTTCCAACCTAATCGGTTTGAAGCTTCTAAAAAAATAGCTACAGAATTCATTCAATCAAGACCAAATGATCGGTTCGGACTTGTTGTTTTTGCTGCTGAAAGTTTTACTCAATGTCCATTAACAATAGACCATAATAGAATTACTGAACTTTTTCAAGATATCCGCATGGGAATATTAGAGGATGGAACTGCAATAGGATCTGGTTTAGCAACAGCTGTTCAAAGATTAAAAGACAGTGAGGCAAAAAGTAAAGTCATTGTGCTTTTGACAGATGGAGAAAATAATGCTGGTTCTATTTCTCCAAAAACTGCTGCTGAACTCGCTAGTACATTTGATATAAAAGTATATACTATTGGAATTGGGAAAAAGAAATTCACCATTCAACAGCAAGACTTTTTTGGCAGAAAATACGATCAACAAATTGAATCGAGAATAGACAATGAAGCTTTAAATAATATAGCTAAAATAACTGGCGGAAAGTATTATCGAGCGGAATCACCAAACGCGCTTAAAAACATTTATGAAGAAATTGATCAACTTGAAAAAACAGAATTAGCGAGTTTGAAATATTATAAAAAAACAGAATTATTTCTTCCTTATGTTCTTTTAGGAATAATTTTGTTAGGAATAGGAAAAGGATTAGAACTAACCTTATTTAAAATTATTGAATAAGTGAATTTGATGAAAAACATATCATCTTATATTTTTGGCGATCAGGATTTTGCTCGTTGGCAAAACAAATGGGTTCTCTGGTTATTTGCTTTTTCGCTACTTTTCATAGCTATTTATTGTATAAATAGGTTGATTCAAAAGAAACAGCTTAATCAATTTAAATCAGAAGAAACATTAAAGAACTTACTTCCTGATCTATCTAAAAACAGATCCATACTCAGATTTATATCCTGGACTGTAGGTTTTGCATTAATTATATTTTCAGGGGCTAATCTTCAATTTGGGAATAAAAAAGAAGAAGTTCAAAGAGCTGGAATTGATTTGATGCTTTGTTTAGATGTGTCCAAAAGTATGCTGGCTGAAGACTTGAAGCCTAATCGCTTATCTAGGGCTAAGCTTGCTATTAACAAGATAATTAATAGCCTTGGCTCGGATAGGATTGGTGTTATTGTTTTTGCCGGAGATGCTTTTCTCCAATTACCATTAACCAATGATCATTCTGCAGCAGAGTTATTTATTCAAAGTATTAATACGGGTATAATACCAGTTCCTGGAACGAATATTGCACGCGCATTAGAATTGGCGAATCAATCATTTCCCGAATCCTATCCTACAAATAAAGCTATTGTAGTTATTACAGATGGAGAGGAACATGATGGTCTTGCAATTGAAATTGCCGAAAACTTAGAAGAAAAAGAAATAAAAGTATTCACAATTGGTTTAGGAAGTTCAAAAGGGTCTACTATTCCTGATTTCAATAAAAGAGGAACAAGAGTTGGAGTGAAAAAAGACCGTAATGGAGGAACTATAATTACACGTTTAAACGAACCTGCTCTTGTTGCAATTGCTGAATCTGGAGGAGGAACTTATGTAAGAGGTTCAAATCAAAGTTTAGGTCTTCAATCTATGCTAACAAAAATTGGAGAGATTGAAAAAACGGAATATGATGCTAAGGAATATACATCCTATAGTAGCAGATACCAATGGTTTTTAGTTTTGGGAATTATATTTATTTTTTTGGATTTAATGATTTTAAAAAGAAAAGGAAAATGGTTCAGAAAAAGCAAGTATTAGTATTTCTTTTTTTAGTTGGTTTTTTAGCTTTAAATGCTCAAGATGAAAGATCGTACATCCGTAAAGGAAATAAATTCTTCAATGATTCTAACTTTACAATGGCTGACTTCATGTATTTAAAGGCATCGGAAATAAATCCTGAATCTATTGAAGCAAAATACAATCTTGCTAATTCAAAATATACACAAAAAAATTATGTAGAAGCAATAACTGATTATGAGAACTTGATTCCTCAATTGAAAGCAAAAAATCAAAAAGCAAAAGCCTTTCATAATTTAGGGAATTCGTACCTAAAAAGTCAAAAATTAGAAGAAGCTATTGAAGCTTATAAAAATGCATTGAGAAACAATCCTAATGATGAAAATTCGCGTTATAATTTAGCCTATGCAAAAAAAATGATGGTCAAAAATAAGGATCAAAAAAATAAAGACAAAAATAAAAAGGATCAAAACAAAGAAAAAGACCAAAAGAATAAAGACGACAAAAAAGGAGAGAAAGAAAAAAATAAAGACGGTAATAAAAAAGAGAAAAGCGACGATAAGGTAGACGATAAAAAGAAGCAAAGTAAAGATTCTGAAGAAGAAAACAATGAAAAAAAAGAATCTGAAGGAGGAGAAGGCAAAGAGAAAGAAGATAAACAAAATCAGGGCAAAGAAGAGCAGCAGCAAACTACTAAAAAAGTTAAAGCAATTTCTAAGGCCGAAGCAATAGAATTATTAAAGCAATTAGAAAACAAAGAAAAAACGGTAAGAGAAAAAATGATTAAAGCTCAAATGAAAAACAAACCACGTAAAAAAATTGAAAAAGACTGGTGATGAATTTTAGTTTACAAACAAACAAATTAAGATGGAACTTAATTATTTTAGCTGTTCTCCTTTTCTCCTTTAGTGATTTATTTGCCGGAGTAACAATAAAAGGAGTTACTCAAGTTGAAGGAACTGAATTTGAAGTTGGAGAACAATTTACTGTTCAATATATTTTAAAATCAACAGGTCAACGCCTTCAAGGTAATTATCAAATTTCCGGAAATAACTTTAGAGATTTGGAGGTACTGGGACAAAATAGTGGCAATTCTACATCAATTGTAAATGGTTCTATTTCACAGAATATAACGATAACCTATTATTTAAAATCAAAAAAAACAGGATTATTTAAAATACCCGGAATTCATTTTATTCTAAACGGTAAGCAATATCCCTGTCAGGATAAGACGGTAAGAATAATAAAACAAAAAAAAGATTCTGATATAAATGGGAACTTAATCTTAAAATTAAAACCAAATAAAAAATCTGTATATGTAGGAGAACCTATTCGGATAGACTTACATTGGTATTCAGCTATACAGGCAAAAGGATTCCAATTGAAAGAGCTACCTAAATTTGATGGTTTTATTGTAAAATCTATACCATCTAAAACACAAAATAAAATTAGGACTATTAACGGTAAAAAGTACCTTACAAACAAAAATTACACATTTATTCTCACTCCAATAAAATCAGGACAAATGAAACTCCCTGTAGTAAAAGGAGATTTGTATTTAACCACAGGAAGAGGATTTTTTAGTCAAACGGAAATTAGAGAAATTTCATCAAAAAGAATAACTATAAATGTTAAGCCTCTTCCTTCTGCTCCGACGGGAGTTTCAGCACCTATAATTATTGGTGAATTTAAAGCGAAAACAAAACTTGATAAAAAGGAGCTTAATGTAAATGATGCTGTAACGATAAGATTTACAGTGTCTGGCTCTGGGAATCTAAATACATTGAATGAATTAAACTTAAAATTCCCTAGTGCATTTGAAGCTCTTCCTCCTACAATAAAAGACAATGTAAAAACAGATATTAATGGAATAAATGGAAGTAAAACATTTGAATTTGTTTCAATTCCAAGACAACCAGGAAAATTCACAATTCCTTCTGTTTCAGTTTGGGCTTTTAATCCAAAAAGTAAAAAATATTACGAAATTCAAACCGAGCCAGTAAAAATAAATGTCTCCGGTACAGGTGTGGGAGATGTTAATCCATATATTTCTTCGAACGGGGGAAAAGATGTCGAATTACAAGGTACTGATATCCGGTATTTAAATGAAGTTAAAAACCTATCAAGTAATTTAAAAGCTTCCTTTACTGGATCACTTTTACAATATTTATTATTGGCTTTTTGCTTCGTTGGGATTGGAATTGGGACTTTTGCCTTTAAAGAAAGAAGCCTTACTAAAACTGAAATTAAAACTAACAAAAAATCAAAAGCCAAAAGAGTGGCCCAAAAATATTTAAAAGACGCAAAGAAAGAAATTAATGGCGATAAAAATAAGTTTTATGAATTGGTTGACGAGGCCATCAATAAATATTTACTCGGTAAATTAATGATTGATCAATCACAGTTAAAAAGAGAAATAATTTCCAAAGAGCTTAAATCACAGAATGTTAAAGAATTCTTAATTGAAAAAACTTTAAAGGTTTCTAATGACTGCAAAATGGCTAGATTCTCTCCACTTATTTTACCTCCTAGTGAAATGTATAATCAGGCCGAGAATATTATTAACGAACTTGAAAGTCAGTTAAAATGATTACAACACGTTTAAACATTTTATTTATTTTATTGCTACTTATAGCAAGCGTAAGTAAAGCGAACGAACCCCTACTTGATTCTGCAAAAGTAAATTACGACAATAATGATTTTACAATTGCAATTGAGCAATATGAATCCATCAAGACAAAAGGACTTATTTCACCTGATTTATATTATAATTTAGGAAACGCCTATTTCAGAAATGGGCAACTAGGATTTAGTATTTTGAATTTTGAAAAAGCTATTAAAGCTGATCCCTCACATGAAAATGCCAAGTTTAATTTAGAACTAGCAAATACTAAATTGGCAGATAAATTCGAAATTATTCCACAAGCATCCATATCAAAAATACTTGTCGGGGTAAACAACGGAATTAATCACAATAACATATCTATAATTTCTGTAATTATACTTCTTTTAGGAACTGGCTTGTTCTTATTTGCTAAGAAAGAAAAAAATAGAAAACTTAGTAAATATTCGCGAATATTAATATTTATTGGAGGAATAATCACATTAATTGCTTGGCAACAAAAATCTGCAATTGAACAATTCGAGTTTGGAATAACATTGAGTAGATCTGCGAATATTTTTAGTGCACCTAACCCTTCCTCCACTTTACTATTCGAAATTCACGAAGGCACGAAATTAGAAATATTATCTAAATCTGGAGATTGGTTAAACATTAAAGCACCAAACAACGAAGTTGGCTGGGTTGAAAGAAACAATATAGGAGAAATATAACTCTATCGCCCACAAGATTGTAACCTCATCTGTTTTGTCTGTGTAAAATCATTAGATGGAGGATATAAGCATATTTGATATTTTTAAAATTGGAATTGGACCTTCGAGCTCGCACACATTAGGACCATGGAGGGCTGCCTTACAGTTTTGCAAATCTACAAAAGGAATCAAATTCGATAAAATTGAAATTCGTTTGTATGGTTCACTTTCAAAAACGGGAAAAGGACATGCCACTGATAAAGCAATTCAACTAGGCTTGCTTGGATATAAAGCTGAATCAATTCTTACTGAAGATATAAATGATATAATTAATGACATAGAAGTAAATCAACTACTTAAAATTGACTTAAATACATTTTTTTTTAATCCTTTAGAGCATATTGTTTTTACTAATGAAGATAAGACTGGGCATCCCAACACCATCAAATTCAAAATATACTTAAAGAAAGTACTAATAAAGGAATTAACATTTTATTCTATTGGTGGTGGTTTTATAGCACAAAAAGACGCTTCTCTGAACAAGAAAAAATCCAATTTTCCTTATCCTATTAAAAACGCTGCTGATCTTAAAGCTCATATTGAAAAATCAGGTTTTTCACTTCCTGAAATAATTATGGAAAATGAGAAATCCATACAAACAGAAGTTCTAATAAAACAAAATATAAAGAAACTGTTTAAAACCATGAAAGCTTGTATTCTTAAAGGCGTTAAAACTGATGGAGTGTTACCTGGGGGATTAAAAGTAGTTAGAAGAGCTAAAGTATTACTTGAAAAATTAGTTTCATCACCAATTAAATCATGGGAAGATTTAGAAAATATAATTAATAAAAACAAATGGACTTTCAACGAAATAAACCAATGGACATCATGCTTTGCAATGGCTGTTAACGAAGAAAATGCTGCTATGGGGAGAATTGTAACGGCCCCTACTAATGGAGCTGCAGGAGTTATTCCATCAGTACTACTTTATTATTATTTTTTCTGTGATCATAAATTCGAAAACGATATCGAGCAATTTTTTTTAGTAGCTGGAGAGATAGGATCTTTATTTAAAAAAGGAGCAATCATTTCAGCAGCTATGGGCGGATGTCAGGCTGAAATTGGTGTTTCATCAGCTATGGCTGCTGCGGCACTAACAAAGGTTTTAGGAGGTGATTATGAACAAGTACTAATGGCGTCAGAAATAGCAATGGAACACCATTTAGGATTAACTTGTGACCCAATAGGTGGATTAGTTCAAATTCCTTGTATAGAAAGAAACTCTATGGGAGCTATGAAAGCTATAACTGCAGCAAATCTTGCTTTATCTTTTGATCCTTCTAATTCAAAAGTCGATTTAGATACTGTAATTAAAACCATGTGGGACACTGCTAAAGCAATGGACAGTAAATTTAAAGAAACATCAGAAGGAGGACTAGCTTTTAATATCTCAGTTACTTCACCAGAATGTTAAAAACTCTTTAAACTTTAGGAGATTATTTTTCAGCAAACAGTTGTTTTAATTTATCAAATCTGTATTCAAATATTTCGACTAATTTAGGTTTTACAATTATAGGATTAACCAATCTTCCTAGAAGACCAAAAGGAGGAACATAATCAACTATATCAGTCATCTCTACACCACCTTCTATCTCTTTAAAAAAATGCTTGTGGTGCCACATTGAATATGGACCGTATAGTTGCTCATCAACAAAAAACTTTTGGAATTCCACATGCTTTATTTCAGTGACCCATGTTGCTTTAAAAAAAGGTAAAGGAGTTACAGTATATTGAATAATCTGACCCGTAAACATTTCAGTATCTGCTCCACTTAAAATTTTAAACCCAAGTTTATCAGGTGTGATTTCAGCAAGGTTTTTTGGACTTGAAAAAAAACTCCATGCTTCAGATAAGGTTAGAGGGAGCTGCTGTTTGGATTCAATCCGATAAACTTTGCCTAAATTGATAAATTTAACGCTATTTCCTAAATCCATAATATTAACAATTTTTTATAGATGCAAACAATTCTCTTTTCTTACTATCAGTCTTGAATACACCTCCATAATAAGCTGTAAATGTTGTTGATGAGTCATCTTTCACACCTCTAGAAGATACGCACAGGTGCTTAGCTTCTATCAGAACGGCAATATCACTAGTTTTTAATATACTTTCAAGATCTGCTGCTATTTGATTGGTTAACCTCTCTTGAACTTGGGGTCTTTTTGCAAAATATTGAACGATACGATTAAGCTTGGATAAACCAATTACTTTTCCCCCAGATTGATATGCAACATGAGCTTTACCTATAATTGGCACAAAATGGTGCTCGCAATTTGAATAAAAACTTATATTTTTTTCAAGAACCATTTCATGGTATCCAAATTTATTATCAAACAAAGCAATTTTAGGTTTGTTTTCAGGGTTAAGTCCTTCAAATATCTCTTTAACATACATTTTTGCTACTCTTTTAGGAGTCCCACTTAATGAGTCATCTGATAAATCTAATCCAAGGGTTTTCATAATTTCAGCAAAGTGAAAAGCTATAGTCTCTTGTTTCTCATTATCACTCATGTCAAAAGCTCCCTCTACCATTGGCGTAGAAATGCTAGTAGCAATATGATTATCGCCTATAACCTGCCAAGAATCATCTTGATCCTTAAGCTGGGTATTCGGCATAATTTCTTGGGGTTTCATATAAAGTAATTTTTAAATCGAGTTCATCATCAATAAATTCTTCTAATCTTTCATAAATGACTCTCGCTATATTTTCAACAGTTGGATTTAATTCTTTAAACTCGGGAACTTGAACATTTAAATTTTTGTGGTCCATATAACTAATAATTTCACGTTTGATTAAAATGCTCAATTTTTTAGTATCAACTACATATCCTGTTTTCTCGTCGCAAAACCCAGTTATTTTGACCTCCATTTCATAATTATGACCGTGGAAAAATTCATTATTGCACTTTCCAAAAACATCATTATTTTTCTCATCAGACCAATGAGAGTTATGCAATCTATGGGCAGCATTAAAATGCTCTCTTCGAATTATTGACGTTTTATGTTTCAAAACTATTGCGTTTAACTTATCGTGAATAAATTTAAACAAAACTAGGGAACATTAGATTGAAGATTTAATATCCCTAATAAAGATTCCCTATAATTAAGGCTGGTAATCTATAATTATTTCTAGCTAGCGCTTTTAAGAGTTAGCTAATATATCTATCGCCTCAAGAATTTCCTCCTCAGTCTTTCTAACAACAGCTACCAATGGTAATCTTAAAACATTTTCAATAAGTCCAATTTTATTCAACATTGCTTTCACACCCCCTGGGTTTCCATTTGCAAAAGTTAATCCAATTAAATCCAATAATTGATAATGAATCATTCTGGCATCATTGTATTTTTCTTCTAATGCAAAGTTTACAATACTGCTCATTTCATGAGGAAATGCATTTGCAATAACACTAATCAAACCAGTACCACCAGCAGCGATTAACGGCAACGTAATTCCGTCATCACCTGAAATCACATCAAAACCTTTTGGAGCCTTATTAATAATATCCATCATTTGAGATAAATCTCCTGATGCCTCCTTAACAGCTATTACTTTGTTCGGGAATTTATTGGCAATCTTCAAGGTGGTTGAAGGAAGCATATTGACTCCTGTTCTACCAGGAACATTATATAAAATCACAGGCAACGGACACGCGTTTATAAACATTTTATAATGTTCATAAAGTCCTGTTTGAGAAGGTTTATTATATGAAGGAGTAACAGATAATACGGCACTAATGCCATCTAAATTATAATCCTTTAAAGATTCAATTAGTGTTCTCGTGTTGTTCCCGCCATGACCAAGTACTATTGGAACTCTTCCTCCTGCAGCTTCTTTAATTTTTTGAAGAACATCAATCTTTTCAGATGTTGTAAGTGTAACACTTTCTCCAGTTGTACCCAAAGCTACTAAATAGTCAACTCCACCTTCAATAACATGGTTAACCAATCTTGCTAAAGCGGGAAAATCTACTTCTTCGTTGGTGGTAAATGGAGTTACCAACGCCACCCCAGTTCCTTCTATTTTCCTAACAACCATACTAATTCTTATTAATTAAGTGCAAATAGTTATCTAATCCTTTCATTAATTGACGTAAGCCTTCTCCCTCCTTCAAATTGATTGTAAAGTCTAAATCACTTGAATCCTTAAGCCCTGCTGCTCCTACTTTAAAAGTTGACTGAGATTTTCTTACAATAAAACGAAGAACCTCATCTTCTTTAACAGTAGTATCAATTAATATATCAAATGGAGTTTGAATAAAGTTTTCGACTTCAGGAATTAAAGTCTTAAGCTTCCAATTCAAATCCTTTTTCACAAAATAATCGTATTCGAGCTTTGGAGTCACATAACGAGGTAATTCATCCGCATTATAGTATCCTAAAGTTTTACATTTAACCTTGTAATTCTTTAAGAATTTGACATATCGCTCAACTAATTCTTTAGCTTCTTCATCATCTCCCCGATAAACGATACCAACTCTTTGAGCATTTTTAATATTGATTGCCTTGACTACTCTATTAGGCGAAACTTCTCGCATAAAAGAGAAATCGGATAGCTTTCGTTTTATATTATCCATAACTCCCATCAAAATCGGACAGTAAAAATAGAATTAGTTTTCGATATATACTAAGGATTGAAAAGGTTAATTTATCAAGAAATCATTTCAATAAACTCTTCTTCAGAAACTAATCTAACACCTAATTTATCAGCCTTCTCAAGCTTACTTGGTCCCATTTTATCACCAGCAACAATAAAGGTTGTTTTCTTGGAGATACTTCCTACATTTTTACCTCCGTATTTCTCAATAGTATTCTTAAGTTCATCCCTTGAAAATTTCTCAAAAACACCTGAAACGACAATTGACTTTCCTTCAAGTACTTTTTCCAAATCAGCTTCCTCTTCGGATTCAACGATAGCTAATTGGACACCAGAATTCTTTAATCTATCTATAATTTCGATATTTTTTTCATTAGTAAAAAACTCTTGAACACTTTCTGCAATCTTATCTCCTATTTCGTCTACTGCTACAAGATCAGCAATTGTTGCATTTTTTAAATTCTCAATGTTTTTAAAATTTTTCACTAAAGTTTTTGCAACGGTTGAACCAACAAATCGAATTCCTATTCCAAATAAAACTTGCTCAAATGGAATCGTTAATGAATCTCTGACACCCTTAATTATTTTATTTACTGATTTATCAGCCATACGATCTAAGCTCACCATTTTCAGTGGATTCAAATCGTATAAATCAGCAATATTTTCTATCAAGCCAGCTTTATAAAATTGCTCGACTGTTTCACCACCAAGACCATCTATATCCATCGCTTTTCTAGAAATAAAATGTTCTATTTTCCCTGTGATTTGCGGGGGACATCCATTACTATTGGGACAATAATGATTGGCTTCACCTTCTTTTCTAACTAGTTTCGTTTCACATTCAGGACACTCAGTTATATAATTTACTGCTATAGCAGATTTTGATCTTGACACAAGATTAACACCCACTACTTTTGGAATTATTTCACCTCCTTTCTCAACAAAAACCTGATCGCCAATATGTAAATCTAATTTCTTAAGTTGGTCTTTATTATGGAGTGAAGCTCTTTTTACAGTTGTTCCTAAAAGAGAAACTGGCTCAAGATTAGCTACGGGTGTTAAAGATCCAGTGCGTCCAATTTGATAGGTCACTGAGTTTAATATAGTAATAGCTTGTTCTGTTTCAAATTTATAAGCAATGGCCCAACGGGGAGACTTAGATGTAAACCCTAATCGGTCTTGGTTTTGATAACTATTAACTTTTATAACTATCCCATCAATTTCAAATGGAAGGTCTTTTCTTTTTTCGTCCCAAAAATTAATAAATTCTAAAATTCCTTCGATTGAATTTGTTTTTTCAATCATCCTTTCTGATAATTTAGGCACTTTAAAACCCCAATCCCCTGCCTTTTTAAGATTTTCAAA
>MDSY01036755.1_pt1 | contig 18282 bp, 24 predicted proteins | sample 811131 | NCBI WGS metagenome assembly MDSY01 (sample SAMN05326643, study PRJNA326480) | marine metagenome | isolation source: seawater | place: Atlantic Ocean: South West | collected 2010
AAAAGTAAACAAAGATAAATAAGACATAAAACGTGGTAAATGTGGATCATGAGACATATACTCTGTTGAGTAAAGATGTACTAGAAATGAGACAAACGTGACAACACAACACATAACTGAAGTTAAACTATCAAACATAAAACCCCAATCTACATGAAAAAGACCTGAATCTATCCATTTCATTAGTTTAATATAAGTGCAGCAGCCTGTTAAGGCTACTTCGTAAAATACAAATAAAGATATACAGAACGTCAAAAATAGAAAAGAAACCGTAAGAATTGAAGCTCCTTTAGGTCCAATATATCTGCCGAACAATCCAGCTGTCAGTGAACTTAATAAAGGTAAAAATATTAAAATAAGATACATAATTAAACAATATAGGATTTTAACCTATCCCAAGATACTTAATTGTTTTTATAATTAATTAATTAGTAAGGTAATAAATAATGCACTATTCCCAATCTAAGGCTCCTATGTATAATACATATAAAAGACCCACTCCTAATTCAATAATAAAATCTATCATAGACCAAAAACCTATTAAATCTAATGAACTTAAGCTAACACACCAAGAAAACAAGTACATTGCTTCAATGTCAAACACAATAAATAAAATTGCAATTATGTAAAAATTTACGTTGAATTTATGCCTAGAATCTTCATAAGGTTCAAATCCGCATTCATATGCGGATAATTTTTCTGTTTCAGGGTTTTGATTAGACAGAAAATAAGACAAAGAAACTATGACTACAGAAAGAAAAGAGGAAAATATTATTATTATTAAGACGGGTAATAATTCTTCAGTGAACAACGAATTTTTAAAATTTAAATAATTGTATTCTTTCATATATTATTTGGCGAACGACGGGATTTGAACCCGTGTCTTTTAGATCCACAAACTAATACTACTAACCACTGAGTTACGTTCGCCGTGGTGAAATTTTTTTAAATGATGCAAATATTAAATTTAAATTACGTATTTGAAATTAGTACTTTCAATTCGTAAATATTTTGAACAATTAATCATGACGGAGGAAAAAACAGAATAATTATCTTTGCCTCCGATGTAAAAATCTTCTAACCACAAAAAAAATTTACTTTTGTAATATTTTTTTTTTGCTTGATTGACTAAAATTACATTTTTGAAACATTTGGATTCTTTGTAATATGTATTTTGAAGTGTCATATAGGAAATAGGATGAAATTGTAAACCTGTGAATTTAATGAAACTATTATAATTATTTATTTTGTAGGTTAACTTGTTTTGATTGTTGTGATTGGAATTTAAATTTAAATTAGATAAAGAAGAAAGGATTTTCCTTATGACATGCCAATTTTCTTTGGATTTATTTGTAGCCGGAACTATTTTGACAGTCTTTTTATAATTACCAGAGTTATTTAAAAAAACATTCGAGGATTCAAAAAAAACTCTGTTAGGTAAATTTAAAAAAGATGCCGCATTGAGGTCTTTTTTTAAAACATTAAAAAAAGAATAACTTAGTATATGATTTAATTCGAAAATAGATTTGAACTTATTTTCTAAACAAAAATAATTTAACAATTTTAAATTTATTAATTGTCTAAATTCTACAGAATTAAAATTTGAATCTATCAAATACAATCCAAAAGTATTAGAAAAATCTGTGAAAGTTAATTTTTTGAATGTATTCAATGAATATATTCCAGATTCATTCAATTCTGTGTTCAACAAATTAAATCCTTTGAATTTTTTTTTATAAATTGCCATCATACTATTTAATTTCTCTAAAATCACTGTTAAATTGTTAAAATCTTTTCTTTTTTTTACGCTGGATCCTAAAATCACTGTTGGGTTTGACGAATATAAAAAATCTTGGCAATAAAAACTTGTGCCTTCTATTAATTTTTTGATAGTTTTAGTCGTGGATCCTAAAAAATTAACAGGAAACGTTAAATCTATCAAAGATCCTGAAAATAAAATTTTAAAATTTCCTCGTTGAGATCTTTGTCTTAATCTAATATTTATATTAGAGTTTTCATATCTTGTATTAGAATTAACTAACAAACATAAATCTGATTTATTTAAATTATCAATGTTTTTAAAACTATTTAATAAAAATGAAGACTCTAAATCTATATTGTTGTTTTCATTATCTAATCTTCTTAATTTTAAAAAACCGTATTTTTGGATTAGTACAGATAACATATTTAATGACTCCATAGATATACTATTAGTAAATAATATATGTAAACTGAAGTTTTGATAAGTATGTCTAGATAAATGATCTTGGAAATAAGTAATCATAACAATATTATCAAATAATTTGACCCAACTTATCTTTTTTTTTTTGTCTAATCCACCAGAAATACTTGGTATTGAAATTCTTTCGGGTGAAAACATTCCGTCGAACGAGAATCTTATTTTATCAGAAATCCAATTATTAGAAAATCCTATATTATCATAATCAGGTGAAATTCTAACTATAGAATTTGACTTTGTGTAAACTTGTATAGTAGATAAAAGATTATCTGTGTAATCTATTGATTTGAAAGTTTTAAGTTCCCATATACGGCCAGCAAAAGGGTATTGCTTGGAAGTTAGTGCGCCGACAGGGCATATATCTATAATATTACCCGATAATTCAGAATTGAATACTTTATTGACGTATGTACCTATCTCGCTGTGAACACCTCTGCCGAAGATACCTAAACTTTCAACGCCTGCTATTTCTTTTGAAAATCTCACACATCTTGTACAATGAATGCATCTTGTCATAACCGTTTTTACTATAGGTCCAATGTTTTTGTCTGTGACTATTCTTTTAAAATTGTAGAATCTTTTTTTGTGAACTCCAAATACAAAAGATTGATCCTGTAAATCACATTCTCCTCCTTGATCACAAACGGGACAGTCTAAAGGATGATTTAACAATAAAAATTCTAAAACACCTTCCCTAGACTTTTTTACTAGTGGACTATTAGTAAAGATTTCCATCTTATTTAATAAAGACATTGCGCATGATATTACGGGTTTAGGAGAATTTTTAACTTCAACTAAACACATTCTGCAATTTCCCGCGATAGATAGTTTAGGGTGATAACAATAGTGTGGAATATTTATATCTAAGTTTTCACAATATTCTATTATAGACCTATTGTCAGGTATGTAATTTATTTTAACATTGTTTACAAAAAAATATCTCATAAATTTATTTTAACAAATTGTAGGATTACCCTTTTATTTGTTTAATTCTATCGATGACTATTGTGTTTTTAACCCTATAATAACTAGAAAGTATAGCTAAACCAATTGCTGATTCTGTAGCAGCAATAGTTAAGATAAAAATTACAAATAACTGACCTAAAATATCATCTAAATATATAGAAAATATTATAAAATTTAAATTAACCGATAAAAGCATTAACTCTATAGACATTATGATTATTAGAATGTTTTTACGGTTTAATACTAAGCCTAAAGCTCCTATGGAAAACAACGTGGTATTAACTAATAGAAAATATATTAAATTGGTAATCATTTTTTAATAAAAGGGAATTTAACCCTTAAGTTAATTATGTAACATTTTATTAATTATGTGGTATAACTACTTTTGACAATGGGTGTGAAATAAAAAAAATTTCATCATTACTTTTTTTTATTTAATATTAAATAAAATTTGTTTATATTAGGGGATAGGTTATGTGAGTGAGTCGAGATTTGAACCCGAGACCTGTGGATTAAAAGTCCAATGCTCTACCTGACTAAGCTACTCACTCTCACTCTTAATTAATAACTTTTAGTGGGTATTAATAAGAGAGGAAGTCTAAAAAATAATTAAACTTATTATTTAGACTTCTGTGTATTTAAAATATTTATTTCTAAAGAGCGAATAGTATTAGAAATGCCATCATAAGAGAGAATAACGCAATAGCCTCTGTTAAAGCAAATCCTAAGATTGCTAACTTGAAAAGTTCGTCACGTAATGAAGGATTTCTTGAAATACCAAGTACTAGAGCTCCGAAAACAGTTCCTATACCTACTCCTGCTCCTGCTAGCCCTATAGTGGCTAGTCCTGCTCCTAAAAATTTTGCTGACTGTAATAAAATCATTTTATATATAATATTGTAAATAAGTATCGTAAAATTTATTAAAAAAATTTAATCTAATTAAAGTCGAAGGAATTTTCGGAAACTAATTTTTAATTATTTTTGTTTTTAAGGGTAATTTATTATTTCCTGATTGTAAAGCTGAGATGATGTCCGTACTACTTTTACTGCATATTTCAAATAAGATAGTTCCTGAAGAAACTTTAGCACACCAATGTGACAAATTTCCTTTTCCTTTTCCCATTCTAACTTCGTTAGGCTTGGAAGTAACGGAGATAGAAGGAAAAATTCTAATCCATATTTTTCCTTTTCTTTTAATTTTCCTATTCATAGCCTGTCTTGCAGATTCAATTTGCCTGGAAGTTATAACCCCTGATTCAATACATTTTAATCCCATATTACCGAAAATTAATTTTGTATTAGTATGGTTAAATTTTGGTATTTTTCCTTTTTTTAATTTTTTATACTTAGTTTTTTTTGGTTGTAATAACATTTATTTTTTAATAAGCAATCCAGACCTTTATGCCGAAAGTACCGTTACTAGTGTATGAAACTGATTGAGAATAGTCTAATGAGGACTGAAATGTTTGAACGGGTAATTTATTTATTTTAAACATTCTGGTTTTAGATCTAGGTGCGCCATTAAATCTTCCTGTTATTTTTATTTTGATACCCTTTATTGAAGAATACTTTGAATTAGCAAGAATAATAAGAGAACGTCTTATGAAAGTAAGGAAAAAATTATGTTTTTTTAAAATACCAAACCTAAATGCAATGAATTCAGATAATAGCTTTGCAGATTTTTTCTTTTTGACTGTATATAAAAGTATATTCATAGATTCCGTGAAAAAATCAAATTGTGTGTAAAATCGTAATTTTAATAAAGATTTTCGAAATAAAAAAGATTCTTTATTGCAAAGTCTAAATGACAAACCTTTGTTTATGTTTTTCAATATAATTTTTATATTATACTTTTTATTTAAAAATAAATTTAAACATGACAACAACTTACTGATAAAGTTGGTTTTTTTTATTATTAGCTGTTTTTTCAATACTTTGTAATGAAAATATATTTTTCTCTTTATTATAAGATTTGATCTCTTATTTAACCTTACATTGAAAAACAACCTAGGCCTCCGTACAAACTTTTTTAATATCTTGTCTATATGTTTTTGGTCTTTCAAGGGTTTGGTTTCTTCACCATAAATTGACTTTTTTTTTTTTCTTTTCCTTATCTTGAATAATTTAGAAGAAATTTTTGTACTAAAATATGATATATATAAGGTTATATTTTGCTGGGTTCTATGAAAGTGACAATGACATAGAATAAGCCCGTGGATAGAAAAAAATCTATCTAAATACCTTCTGATGCTTAAATCTTGAGTGATCAATAAAGATGAATCTGAACTAATTTTTTCTATGTATTTAGAAGACCACGTACTTTTTTTTGAACTAGATTTTAAAGAATAAGGATGCGATTTTTGTCCCATATATTATTTGTTGTGTTTGTATTTTTGTCTTGTGAATGAAAATTCTCCGAATTTGTGTCCTATCATACTAGAAGTAACTTCTAAAGGTGTAAATAATTTGCCATTGTGAATTAAAAACTTGAAGCCCACGCATTTAGGAGTTATCGTAGAATTCCTAGCGAAAATTTTAATTGGAATTTTAGAATTTTTAAATTTTACTGTAATGTAAGATTTTATTGAAGGTCCTTTTCTACCGTATCTAGAAAGATTCATAATTTTTTATTTTTTATTTTTTTTTTTTGTTTTTATGTTTTTGGTAGGTTTTCCCCAAGGAGTTAATAAAACTTTACCACCTGATGTTTTTCCCTCACCACCACCATGGGGGTGATCCACAGGATTCATCGCAACACCTCTCACTTTAGGTCGTTTATTGAGCCACCTTGACCTACCAGCTTTACCTATGTTGGTTAAAAAATGTTGTTCGTTAGAAACAACTCCCAAGGTAGCCGTGCAATTTAAAGAAACAGACTTTTTTTTCCCGGAACTCATTTTTAACCTAGCATCTTTGTTATTTTTTTCTACTACAACAGTAAAAGTTCCGGCAGATCTACTAACAACACCATTGTTTGTTTTATTTATAGAAACATTGTGTATGTAAGAACCTACTGGTATCTTAGATAATTTCAAATTGTTGCCTAACTTCAATTCCGCGAATGCACCTGATTGAATAATGTCCCCTATTTGAGAGTTTTTTGGTAATAATGTGTAGAAATATTTTTTTTCAATGTAATCGTGTATGCAAGAGATGTATGTATTTCTATTAGGATCGTACTCGATGCTTATAATAATCCCAATGGAATTTAACGTCCTGTTAAATTTTATAATTCTTAATTTTTTTTTGTGTCCAGATCCCCTATGTTTTATAGTGATTCTGCCAAAACTATTTCTTCCAGAAGAATTTTTTAAACCTTTTATATTTTTTTTTAACAAAGGCTTTTTGAATAAATTATAATTCATTATTTTAAACTAATTATATTAAATCAATAAATTTCATAAGATAATGGAATTTATTTTTTACTGTAGTCAAACATTTAATTTTGTATAAGTCACAGTGACTATAACCCGATCACTGGTGAATGCATATATCTAAATTTTCAGAATTTAAATACAAAAGTATTTTTCAAAATAAAAATCATATAAAGTTGTTGGATGCAAATGCATTCAGACATAACTATTTGAACGAAGTAAACATATGTAAGCATATAAAAATTGATTGGACAAAAGATGAATTACCTAACGTTAATAATATATACGAATTGGTTTCCTATTTTATAATAGTAGTTGTGTCAAGAAGTAATATTATGTGTAATATTATGTCTGTTGATGGGAAAGTTATAGTTCATCTAACATCAGGTAAAGTTGGTTTGAAAGGACCTAATAAATCGAAGAAATTTTCTATGGTAACTCTATTGAAAAAAATTATGTATAATTATGACTTTTTAAGAAATAATCCCGTTGTGGTAAAACTTAAAGGCCTCAAATACAATAATAAATTAATATTGAAAAAATTTAGTGAAAAATTTTTATTGAAAGCCGTAATATATGAAAATACTATCCCACATAATGGATGCAGGCCTAGAAAGATTAAAAGAAAGTAAAAATCGAAATATAACGCAGCTTGGTAGCGTGCCTGTTTTGGGAATAGGAAGTCATGTGTTCAAATCACATTATTTTGACTAAATTATTTTTGGAAAGATGACTGAGTGGTTATAGTGGTAGATTGTAAATCTATTAGGTAAAGTACCTACCGTAGGTTCAAATCCTACTCTTTTCAAATAAAGGCTAACTTTACTTTTTTTTGTTTGCTGAAAGCTTAATTTTTATTAAGTTTATAAATGAATTAACTGTGCGTTTTATATTTATTAAATATAACTTGACGTTATAATTGTAACTTAAAGAATTTAATAATTTTAATTGTACTAATGGGTATACTTTGTTGTATAACTTCATTAAAAATATAGTATTGTTCTTTAAAATACCACATAAAGCGTTATAGTCTATACTAATACCCTGATTGACTTTGACTAACCCCATTTTGCTTGTAACTATGTTATTTAAGGAAATAAAAATAGAGTTCACTAAGTTTATCTTAAATACATTTTTATTTAAAGCCATAGTTTTTATTCTTTTTTTACTAGTTTTTTTTATTCTATCAAGATTATCTTTATAGTTTAAATTCTTATTATAAGAAAAAAACAATATATCTTTATTTTTTAAATAATCTAAATATATATTATGAAGATACTTTTTATATTTCAAATTCATATTTATGTATACAATACTTTGTAGAAAAGATAATATTTAGGCTTAGTAGGATTTGAACCTACGACCAAACCGTTATGAGCGGTGCGTTACTAACCAACTGAACTATAAGCCCTTTAGACAACACAAAAATAAATTTTATGAAGATAAGTATATATCAAATGTTAATTCTAGTCTTCGTGGCAGTGATGCTTTTTGGCGACTTTTATAATGTTCAACGAAATTTAAAAATTTATTTTAATAAATTTTGTAATAAATTCAGGAAAAAAGGGAGTTGAACCCATCACCTTTGGTTTTGGAAACCAACACTCTAACCTAAATGAGCTATTTTCCTTTTGTAATATTGATGTACCTTGAAGAAATTAAAAATAGAATTTTTCTATCCATTTTCGCCTGGCTTACTTGCAGTCTGATTAATTATGCCTATTTAGATAATTTGCTCTATATAATGATAAAACCTTGTTTATACGAATGTGAAAACGATTTTTATTTTATATTTACCGATGTAAGTGAACCCTTTTATACTAATATCAACTTGATTTTATCTACGAGTAACCAGCTACTCTACTTGTTTTTGTACTTTCACTTCGTTATTTTTATAAAACCGGGTCTATATAATAATGAATATAACTATATTAAATCATTTACTTTGTATGGAAGTCTATTATTTATAGTGTATTTTAAAATAAACTATAATTTACTTATACCATGGAGTTTTTTGTTTTTTTTTAATCACCAAAAACAACAAAAGATAGATTTTTTTTTCGAAGCAAAGATGGATGAGTATATTGGTATTTTTTTTTTTGCTTATAAATTGTCCGTACTTTCAGCTGTTGTCTGCATATTACTGCTATCTTCACTGATAAACAATAATAAACTAAAATATTTAGCTAAGCTCTATAGAAAATATTTTTACATCCTAATAATAACAATTGCGTCTATAGTAACTCCTCCAGATATAGTAAGTCAAATAATCTTAAGTTTTATTATTATTATTATTTTTGAAATTATAAACTATATTGCAATAATATATATTAAGTTAGATAGGAAGTAACCTTTATTCGTAATGTATAAATAATTACTGTTTAAGGTAGCCAATTGAAACTGATAAGTACCCCTATAGTGAATAGAAGATACCCCAAAGATAAAGGCAGAAAACATTTCCAACCTATAAACATTAATTGATCATAACGATAACGTGGTAAAGCCGCTCGAGTTATAATGAAAAAAAAGACGGAAAGTGATATTTTTAAACTAAGCCAAACAGGACCAGGTATCCAATTTAAGAAAGAAAAAGGTGGTAACCAACCTCCTAAAAATAAAATTGAAATTAAAGCACTCATTAATAACATATTAGCATATTCTCCTAAAAAAAATAATGCAAACGTCATTGCAGAGTATTCCACGTTATATCCAGATACTAACTCAGCTTCAGCTTCTGGTAAGTCGAATGGATGTCTATTGGTCTCCGCTAGCATTGAAATAGAAAACATAATGAAAGCTGGAAACAAAGGAATGAAGTACCAGATTTTGTTTTGAGCTAATACTATTTGGGTTAGATTAAACGACCCTGCGCAAACGCAGACATTAATTATGATAAAACCTATGGATACTTCATAAGAAATCATTTGTGCTGCGGATCTAATGGCTCCTAAGAAAGGGTATTTAGAATTACTTGACCAACCTGCCATTATAATCCCATAAACACTTAAGGAAGAGACAGCGAACAAGTACAAAACTCCTACGTTTAAATCTGACAATACTATTTCTTCCGAAAATGGTATAACGACCCAGCCTATTATACTTAGTATAAAAGTTAAAGCCGGGGCAAATAAAAAAATAATAATATTAGAATTACTGGGTAATATCGTTTCTTTCGAAAATAATTTTAAACCATCTGCTAAAGGTTGCAATAAACCTACAAAACCCACCACGTTGGTCCCTTTTCTTCTTTGAATTATTCCCATTAGTTTTCTCTCAGCTATCGTGAAGTAGGCTACAGAAATTAATAAAGGAATTACTATAGAAATTATTTTTAATAAAATAGAAATTGTATATAATAGAATATTGTTCATAACTTTTAAAAGGTTAAAGACGGATTCGAACCATCATAAATAAAATTTGCAATTTTATACATTACCAATTATGCTAAATAACCTGACTTTTGAGGTCAATAAGGAAGAGGAGGGATTCGAACCCACGATATTAAATGATTAATATTTTAGTTTTCAAAACTAACGCCTTAAACCTCTCGACCACTCATCCTGGAAGTGTGAGAAGGGATTCGAACCCTCAACAATAATTTTGGCAAAATTATACTCTGCCAATTGAGTTACAAACACACCTATATAATATTAAACCCTTATTATTTTGAAAGACTTTAGTAAGAAAAGAGTATTTTGTAAATCTATAGAATTGGTAATGATAGAAACTTTAATACTGCGTAGTTCTCTGAAAAGATAATAATTATTCTCTATTATCCCGAACAATGATAAATTATTTAAACAGAAATGTATGTGATTATTTTGAGCCTTATTGAATTTAAAAGTGTTTGAACTTAAATAAGTAGGTTCATTTAGAATAAATAAATTTAATAATAAATCTTCCATATTATTATTTCTGAGAGTAACCTTACACCCAGCCGGAACCCCTAACTTTATTTTAATGTTTAAATTTTGAGAAGCTTTCTTTAAAATATATTTTGTTTTTTGGTTGGACACAAGTTCCAAGGCTAATGAAGAGCTTATTAAATTAATAAAAGAGTCGTTTTTAGAATGAACACTTAAAACTATTTTAGAAAATTTTGGTGTACTTGTAGTTTTGTTATGTTGTTTTGTTATGTAATCATATTTTACTATGTTGTTATAATACGAAGAGACAAATCTCATGGCTATTAAATTATATAAAACCTGCGGATAAGCTATTTATCTTAATCCATTTGTTTTTTTTCAACTCTTTGGGTAGAGGTCCAAAAACTCGAGTAGCTATGGGTTTTCCTTGCTGATTGATGATGCACACATTATTTTCGTTAAAACAAATATTAAAGCTTTTTTTTTTTAATTCTTTTTTTGTTCTTATTACCAAAGCCTTGAAAACATCACCTTTTTTTACTTTTGAAGTACTCCTAGATTTGTTCCTTAATTTTACAACGGAAACAACTATAATATCACCTGTACGGGCAAATTTTCGTTTGAAGCCTCCTAGAACTTTAATACACTTAACAATTTTAGCTCCTGAGTTGTCTGCAACTTTTAATAATGTTTGTTGTTGAATCATATCATAATTTTATACTAATGAAACATTTATAGCTTATTTGGATAGAGCGTCGGATTTCGGTCCCGAAGGTGTTAGGTTCAAATCCTAATAAATGTGTAATATTTAGAACCATCGAAAATGGGCAAAATTTTTGTTAAAAAAAGACACGTTGTTAGTTGATTTCAATGTATTTTTTAAGACCCCTTTATTGTTCGCCAATTTTATTATTTCATTTAAAAATAGATTCCCTTCAAATTTAAATTTAGGTATGTTGGAACATATCTGTTTTATTACCTTAGGTATTCTTTTTTTTTTTAATAAAAAAAAAGGTATATAACTTTTTTGTTTTTTTCTTTTTTTTATTGTTAAGTGGGATACAGGAGTCAAAGTGTTTTTTAAAGCTAACTTGAAAACCATAACACAGTCTTTTTTTGTTTTTTTTTGCATGCCTTTGAAAAAATCTTTGACTAATTTTTCTGATAAGTGACTTTTACCATTCATCATTATAGAGTTTGAAAAAACTTTTTTTGTTTTTTTATTTTTTCTTAGTTCCATATTTTGATCTAGAATTTGTTCTTTTTTTTATACCTTGAAGGTCTAATTTTCCTCTAATGAGAGTATACTTAATACCAGGTAGATCTTTTATTCTACCACCTCTCATTAATACGGTAGAATATTGTTGTAAATTGTGACCCTCACCTGGAATATAGGCATTGACTTTAAACTGATTACTTAACCTAAGAGTAGCTAGTTTTCTCATAGCGGAGTTCGGTTTTTTAGGTGTTCGAGTAAATATTTTTATACATAAGCCTTTCCGTTGGGGACAAGAATCTAAAGCAGGAACTTTAATAGGTTTGTGCTTGAAGCATCTTTTTTTTTTACACAATTGATTAATAGTAGGCATTTATTATTACCAAAAAAGGGATTTGAACCCTTAAGTTCTTTAATTTGAACACCAGAACCTAAACCTAGCATGTCTACCAATTCCATCATTTTGGTTAAAATACTCATTTGGTTGAATATAGGAGAAGGGATCGGAGAAAGATTAAATACATCTATATCTATATATGTGGATATTTTTATCCCACAATTTGATCATTTAAGTTTAGGAGCTCAAATGTTTGGTGTATTGCCTTCTTTTTGTTTGTATTATGTATTTCATATGAAAAAAACACTTCCCGGTTTTGTGGAAATTAAAAAGTTAAGAAATAAAAAAATATACTCTGAGTCAAATACTATTGAAATATGTTCTGATTATACTTCAAGTCTTAGAATAACTAATTTTATTAACTACAAAGATTTAATATAATTTTATGTTATTAATCAGTGATACGAAAATAAAAAATATTATGTAAATAGTAGTGTAGCTTCACATAGGATTGAATGGATCTCTTTTAGATGGAATTGAACCAACGTCCTAATGGTTAACAGCCATCTGCTCTACCTCTGAGCTATAAAAGAAAGACAATTATTAATTATAATAATTAATAAGCTTCCAAATGCTAAAGTGGAATGGAAACTTGTTGCATAAAGTACTGATGTTGAATTTATCAGTAATGCATATACTAAAAGTTTTATAATTTACTAGTAGATTATCCGGGGGAATAGGCCACATATTTGAAGATAAAACATTGTACTTGATAACATTATTTATTTTTTTCGATATTGATATATTATCCCCTATGCTTATTATAGAGTTATTGTCCCATACCGGGTGGTTGTTCACAATAATATGACCGTGCTTTATTAAAAATTTAGCTTCACGAATACTTTTCGTGAAGTGCGTCCTATATAAAACAGTAGATAACCTACTCTCCATAGTTTTGATAAGATTGCCCGATATTTTTTCTTTTTTTATTTTACTTTTTTTTTTAACTACGCGAGTAATTTTTTTTAAATGTTTGTTTTTTAAAGATCCGTAGAATAAACTAAAACCTTGTTTGTTTAAAAGATTCATTAAAAATCTACGTTTGAATTTAGATCCGTGTTTTCTAATATGAAAATTAGTTAAATCATAGATCCTAAAATTTTTTTTTCTTCTTAGAGTCTGTCTTTTTAAGAACTTGTTTAAGTTTTTCCACTTTTTTTTTTTGAAAAACCCTAAGGTGACTTTTTTCTTATTTTGTATATTTTTTCTTAATCTAATAAATTTTTTATATAAAGGCTTATATCTAGACTTACTTTTAATTACCATGAAAGATGTTTGAATTATTTTATTGATTTAACTCTTTGTATAAACCAACACTAAATTATTGTTTAAAGACAGACTTGAACTGTCGACACAAGGATTTTCAGTCCTTTGCTCTAACCAACTGAGCTACTTAAACTTTATTTTTAAAATTATTTTCACCCATTATGTCTAATGAATGCATTCTCTTTTTTTTGTAATAGAGCTTGCCGTGAACTATAGAAAATAATATTTTTATTTTTATATCATAAAACATGTTTGAAGAATATTTATTAATAATTAACATTGTTTTTAGAAAATGTTTTGTAGAGATTACAATTTTTCTATGTGAATATTTAAACTCAAATTGGTCTTGAGCTGTTTTATTTACATGGGGAGACTTTAGTATCGAAAATAGAGTTTTTTTTTTTAATAAAGGATAATACTTTACTTTTTTTATATTGTGTTTAAAGAAATTTAAAATTAGTAATTTTGAAAATTTTTTTAAAGAATGGTAATTTTTGGTTTTTATAAACAAATAAATTATCATTAAGTTAACCTCTGTGTGAGTTAGTGTAAATTTATACTGTCATTTAAATAAATACATGTAAGTATTGTGAAAACATACGCTTGTATAATAGCCACTCCTAACTCAAGACCCATTAAAATAACTAGTATTAATAAAGGGACTATGTGGAAGACAGAAAGAAAACTTTCTAATAGAAGCATGCTCCAAGAAAAACCTACAATTACTTTTAACAAAGTATGACCTGCCATTAAATTAGCGAATAATCGTACTCCTAAACTTATAGGTTTGAATATATAAGACACAAATTCGATAGGTACCAATAATAAAGCTAATCCGAAAGAAGTATTTGAAGGAATGAAAAGAGATAACATTTCGGATTTATATATATTGATACATATAATATTTAATCCAATGAAAATAGAAAAAGATAATATGAACGTTACAATTAGGTGACTAGTGATCGTGAAACTATAAGGAACTAATCCTATCAAATTAGATAAAAGAATGTATATAAATAAAATAGAAATGAATGGGAAATATTTTTCACCTTTCGTGTTTAAATTATCAAATAGAAGTGTGTAGCTTACTTCATAAATTCTTTCAATAATGTTTTGCCAATTACAAGGTAAAAAAAATAATGTTTTATCTGCTGAACTTATTAGATAGATAATAGATATACAAAAAAACAATATTATTAAATTAATTAATAGTAAATTTGTTAAAGAAAAATCTAAACAAAACAATTGTATAGGAAAAAAAGATATTATTTGAAATTGCTCTAAAGGAGTTATTAACATATTAATAATTTATTCTACTGAATGAAGTTATAGGTTACGTTTGTTTGAATATAATATTTCTTGGGACAAAAGGACTTGAACCTATATATCCTCACACCAAAAGCGAGAGCCTTACCATTTGGCTATACCCCATTAAATTTTTTATTTCAGATCTTTTTTTATTAAATATGACTCTAGGATACCTGTGAGAGGTATTAAAAATATGAAAAACATAAAGTAATATACAGTCGCTAATTGACCTGCTATAACGAAAGTAGTTTTTACAGGTTTTTGGCCTATCCAACCTAATATTAAAAAATCTGCAACAAGTAACCAATAAAATATTTTGAATAAAGGTCGGAAAGTGGTGCTTCTAATTTCAGATGTATTGGTGAATGGTATTAAAAATAATACCAATAGAGCTCCTCCCATCGCAGCTACTCCTCCAAGCTTATCAGGAATAGACCTTAAAATAGCGTAGAAGGGTAAAAAGTACCATTCAGGAACTATGTGAGCTGGAGTAACTAAAGGGTTAGCAGGTATGTAGTTATCAGGATGTCCCATCGAGTTAGGGAAATAAAGTACGAACATTGCAAATACTAAAGTAAATAGAAAAAAAGCAAATAAATCTTTAACGATAAAATACGGGTAGAAAGGTACTTTATCAACAGAAGTATCCACACCTAAAGGATTATTCGAGCCATCTTTATGTAGTAGTGCCAAATGTAATAACGACAAACCTGCTATTAAAAATGGGAATAAAAAATGTAAACTAAAGAATCTATTTAATGTAGCGTTGTTTACGGTAAAACCTCCCCATAACCAATCTACAATAGGTTGACCTATTATAGGAATGGCTGTAGCTAAGTTGGTTATAACTGTAGCTCCCCAAAAACTCATTTGTCCCCAAGGGAGTACATAACCCATAAAAGCAGTACCCATCATTAATATAAAAATTAAAACCCCGGAGCACCATAAAAGTTGTCTAGGGTGCATGTAAGATCCGTAATACAAACCTCTGAAAATATGACTATAAACAACTATGAAAAACATGGAAGCTCCGTTGGCATGCGCGTATCTAATAAGCCAACCATTATTTACATCTCTCATAATGTGCTCGACACTACTGAAAGCTAAATCTATGTGAGGGGTATAATGCATAGCTAAAAATATGCCAGTTAATATTTGGATAATGAGGCATATACCTGCCGTAGAACCAAAACTCCATGCATAATTTAAATTGATTGGAGCCGGGTAGTGAATTAAGTGACTATCGAAAAAAGACAATACGTAATTTTTGTTCCAACGAATGCTTTTTGTAACAAAAAAAGCAATGAAGTTTGAATTATATTGTTTTTTAATCATAAAGTTTGTTTTTGGGACCTTGTCATTACATTAAATTTATTATTTATGTTCACTTATGTGAATTGACCCTAAGTATACCGTCTAAAAGTCTGTGGCGTCATGGGAATATAAATTATAGATTAATGGTTAGTTTAACACTTAAATGAACGTAGTCATGTAATTTATCTTAATTTTTAGTTTTTTTTAGTTAGTAAGTACACCTCAAAAAAATTGAATAGAAACACAAACCTTTTAATTTACGAAACTAAAATTTTAATTTATTTATATTAACAACTCGTTTACCTCTTGTGAAAGCTACGAAAACAACATAAAAAAAGAATAAAAAAGATAACGCCGAAATATAAGATCCATAAGAAGCTATTCTATTAAAAACTAAAAAAGCATCTGGGTAATCCGGAACTCTTCTAGGCATGCCTGCTACACCTAAAAAATGCATAGGGAAAAAAGTTAAATTAACTCCTATGAAGAATATCCAAAAATGTATTTGACCCAATGTTTCAGAATACTGTACACCAGTTATTTTGTCAAACCAGTAATATACACCACCTAACATTGAGAAAACGGCTCCCATAGATAACACGTAATGAAAATGTGCTACAACGTAATAAGTATCATGTAAAGCAATATCTATACCTGAATTAGCTAAGACAACGCCCGTTAATCCGCCTAAAGTAAACAAGAAAATGAAGCCAAGGGCGAATAAAGTCGGAGTTCGTAAATCTATAGATCCTCCCCATAAAGTAGCTAACCAACTGAATATTTTTATACCTGTAGGAATAGCTATAATCATTGTAGCCGCTGTAAAATAAGCTCTAGTATCTATATCAAGTCCTACAGTGTACATATGATGCGCCCAAACAATAAAACCTAATGCCCCTATAGAAAACATAGCATAGACCATACCTAAATAACCAAATATAGGTTTTCTAGCAGAACTTACTACTATATGACTTACGATACCAAAACCTGGCAAAATTAATATATATACTTCAGGGTGACCAAAGAACCAAAATAAATGCTGATACAAAACAGGATCTCCGCCTCCTGCAGGGTCGAAAAATGTAGTATTGAAATTTCTATCGGTTAATAACATCGTAATAGCCCCAGCTAAAACAGGCAATGATAAAAGTAGCAATACAGCCGTAATTAAAATTGCCCAAACAAATAAAGGTAATCGGTGCATAAATAATCCTTTTACTCTCATATTTAAAATAGTACATATAAAATTTATAGCTCCTAAAATAGAAGCAGCTCCTGACAAATGTAAACTAAAAATAGCTAAATCAACCGAAGCTCCTGAGTGTGAATTTCCACTAGAAAGTGGTGGGTATACGGTCCATCCTGTACCTGCTCCAGCTTCTGCAAGCATAGAAGTAACTAAAAGAATAAGTGAAGGAGGCAATAACCAAAAACTAATATTGTTCATTCTAGGAAAAGCCATATCTGGTGCTCCTATCATTAGAGGCACGAACCAATTACCAAAACCTCCTATTAATACGGGCATTACCATAAAAAAAATCATTACAAAAGCATGGCCTGTAACGATTACATTATATAATTGGTAATTATCACTTAAAAACTGGCTAGAAGGTAAAGATAAAGTTAGCCTAATTAAAATAGACAATGTAGTACCAGCAACTCCTGAAAAAGCTCCAAAAATTAAATACAATGTACCAATATCTTTATGATTAGTTGAAAAAAACCAACGAGAGATACCATCGTAAATTAACATTAAGTTTAGTAAAAATAATTATATTACTTACCAACTAGATTTTCTAATACCAGAGATGGAGCAAGAACGTGCCAATCGACGAAAGCATAACCTTGAAAAATTTAAATTTTTACGTATTTTAGATTTTCTTCCTGTAATAATACATCTATTTTTTAGAATAACTTTTGAGTGCATCTTATTTTCATTAAATAAATCATAGCTTATTTTCATTCTAATAGAATTTTTCAAAAATAAGTTATTGAGTATACTTTTTTTTAATAACTTTTTGTTTTCTCTATTATAACAATTTTTTCTTTTTATATTATCACTATAATTAAATTTATTCATAATTATTGAAATCCCAGGGACCGAAAAAATTGAATGTTCTATATTCTTGTAACAACTCTATAGCCTCATTAACTACTCTTTTCTGATTCTCGCTGTACCTGACTTCTAAATAACCACTCAGAGGAAAATCTTTTCTTAAAGGATGACCTTCAAATCCGTAATCCGTTAAGATTCTACGTAAATTTATATGGTTTTTATAAAATATGCCAAACATGTCCCAAACTTCACATTCGTGCCACCCTGCTGTTGAAAAT
>MDSY01152705.1_pt1 | contig 18280 bp, 19 predicted proteins | sample 811131 | NCBI WGS metagenome assembly MDSY01 (sample SAMN05326643, study PRJNA326480) | marine metagenome | isolation source: seawater | place: Atlantic Ocean: South West | collected 2010
AATGAGTGCTAAAAAAGCCAATATCCCATAATAAATATAATAAACAAAATCTGGCACCTCAAAAAGACCCATGATGGACAATTTCTTTGGTTTAGCAAGAAGTCTATTATAATTAATTACTGATTTACTTAAAACATAAATGTAATAAAACAAATAACATGTGAATAATATAATATAAAAAACTAATCCATACTTTACTAATGGTCTGATAAAATATTGAAGAGAAAAAAATGGTAAAGTAAGATATTCTAAAATCCAATTATACATATTTATAAAATTTTTCCACATAATGTATATATTAAACTTATATATATTATGATATAAAAGAAACTAGAAACATCATACATGACTTTTGAATCAATAGAATGTTGTTATACTACTGTATTTTCATTCTTGGAACTAGATGAATTATGTCATATAAATAAATATATATGGAATCATTGTATTCATGAAAGTTTAACTTATAACATCCAACTACACCGCATTGATAATATGCTTTACACCGAAATATTATCAAATATATTTACTCAAAAGGATATGTTACAGTGTTCCATACTATTTTACATAGAACATTATTTGAAAAATAAGAATAATCATAATTTTAAAAAGTTCTTGTTTGATATATTTGATACTTATATGGAAAATAAACCAAAAACATCATATTTTTATTTAGCAACCCGTCAGCATCGTTTATTTTTTGCATACAAGGTAAATAATAATATAATCATCGTGTTTGTTCAAATAGGTATTAGTGCTATATTTTATACAATATTTACTCGTAATATAGATACAATAGCCATTCCACAAACTGAATATTTGGTAGATAATAAGATAAAAATGAAAGATAATGCTTATATTCGGTCTTTATTCTTTCCTAATATATATAGCAATGAACAATATAGTTAAATGGATTCTTTTTTTTATCATAAGTGTATCATGCGTTGTTATTATTGTAGTAAATGCTCATTATTCAGCAAATAGAATGATGTCTCAACAACATATAACCGAGAATTTTGGAAATCAAACAACAATCCCAAATGAGACACCATTGGATTATGAATTAGTAACAGATTATTTGAAATCTCCATCTAACATAACGGATGACGATAGAGAAAAATATGAAGAACTTATTAACAATACAGATACAGATCTATTTAATGATAACACGAAACAAAATATATACGGCGATAACATAATCATAACTGATTTAAAATATTTTAATAACGCATCAAACATACTTTTATATCATTACTATAACGAAAACTCTTCTGGTAGTTCGGATTACGAGATTCCTGCTGAAAGCATGTATAATAATTTAAGTACGGGTAGTAATGGTTATAATGCATATACAACAACAACAAATAAACCTTTCACACAAGAATACTTTAAAAGCAATTTAACAAATGAAACAACCATAGATGATTTTAATAAATTTAACAATGTAACTAATATTATCACTGGACATGATCAACTCCAAGATAGTGCTTAGAGATAAAGTACATCTAAATTCTCCCTGAGAAAGTGACGGAGTTTTAATGCGCGTTTTACAATCCAACCACGTGCGCGTATATGATGATTTATTCTGGGAACTACAGAATAGGTTTGTTTTGGAAACGCATGACTTAGAGACAAAAGAGACAAAATTGGAAAAATGAGTTTCATGATATATGTTCATGAATTATAATATTTAAATTGATTGATAATTATTAATTAATTCTCCAGAACTTTTTCTAACAAATACTTTCCCTCTTTATCCCGATAACCAATTTGAATACTTTTCTTATATTCATCTGGAAGGACATTTATATTTATACAAGTATAACGGAAAAAAGTTTGTAAACGAAATAATAACCAGTATTTTGTTTTAAGCTCCACATTTACTAATTCTTGTTGTAACATTTTATCAATAAGCGTGTATCCTTTATTCATTTCTAAAAAGTTTCGAAGTAATTCATTTTTACGTTGATATAAAGTTTTATATTTGTCTCTTAACTCATTATTATTCTCTTGTCCTTGTTTCGTATAAAAACGAATTTCATTTTTCACATTACACAATTCATTGAGTAAAATATTTTTATAGTTGTCAATACTTTTAATGTATAAAAATATGTTTGTGTTACAAATAACTGAATATTTACACAGTATATGTCGTGGTAAAGAGAAATTGTTATTATCTTCTACATTTTTTAAAGTTTCTTTAATACTTGACATGATGTTTTTCACTTTATCGATAAACTCTTTTTCTTTTGCTTTTTGTTGCTCCACTAATGAAGCATGATATAGAATCCGTTGTTTCATTTTGTCTCTTTCATCTTGTATTAAACTACCTTCATGAGAATCCCATAATGTTAGCATATCTTGAATATAACCTCTATCTACTAATATAGGTTCATTTTCATATAATAGCAATTCTCCAGAATGTATTTTAATATGACTCCGTAATTTAGAGTATTGATATGCCGATATTTTATGTGCTTCTGCGTGAGCGTCTAATTTCAAATAGTTAACAATCGCCAATAAAAATGTAATAACTCCATTAATGACTGCTAATAATGTGGTCATAGACATAAAATTTATTTTAAATGTAGTGATTACACTACATGTAGTAGATAGAAACATACATGGTAGCATAAAAACGTTTAATTTATAACAGCAATAATAAGATGCTTCCGAATAGAGCACGTGATGGCATTGTATATAACGCATAAAAGCATCTAAAACCGTGCTATATTTGTGAACAATATTAACATCACATTGTTTATATAATCTCCGTTTGAGTTTATTAAATGATAAACGATGATTACGTTTCTTATGTATTGCTGCTAATTCTATATTTGTTACAACATGATTTAAAGATGATTCAGAGTCTGAATCCGATTCACTGTTTGCTTCCCAAAAGGTGGATACTTGTTGTCGTATTGTTTTATCATCGTCCATACAATTCTCATTATCAAAATCATCCATAATAATTATTGAAATAGATCACTGTATATATTAGTCAATATATTTATCTATGAATGAAAAAATAACAGCATATTGGCGAGTTTTGTCTTTACTAGAACTGCCTTGTATATGACCAAATTTGTCTTCTATATGCAATAATAGATCCTTTTTATTTTCACGGAAAACAGCAACCTCTTTTTTCAAAGATTTATAGTAAATATAAGGTTCTGTATACGGAACAAGCGTATCATTCATGTTGGAATAAATAAACATATTTGGATAATTTCCATGAGGGCAAATATTTTGATAAGGACTATATGAAAAAATATAATTATCATAAGGAGGATTACGAGGGTCGCCCCATTCGCTATGAGATTCGAACGCCAAAGGATTTCGGTTTGTCTTCATAGTTAAGTATGGAGAGACAAATGGAACACCCATAATAGCAACTTTACAAATATCAGGTTTCATATTAAGAACAGAACCAATCAATAAACCTCCAGCACTTCTTCCCCATATGGCTAATTTGTCTCTTGTGGTAATATGATATTTAAATAAATATTTTTCTATGATGTAAATAAAATCGTGGAATGTATTTTTCTTATTTAGAAACATACCATTTTCACGCTGTTTGAAACCAAGCGTGCCGTCGCCACTGATTTGCGAAATAATGACAACAAATCCCTTATCACATAGAGACAAAAGTTTGTTAGGATTAAAAACTGAATCAAAATGATCACCATAAGAACCATACCCATATAATAAGCATTTGCGATTTTTCAATACAGTACCCTTTTTATAAATAATCGTGATTTGTATACTGTTATTTTTTAAAGATACAACCTTTTCATTGTATTTATTTGTTATGATATTCTTTTTTGTATTTGGATATTTTTGTTTTATTTCTTCAATAGCATGATTCTGTATGCGGTCAATATATAGCGCAAACAATCGCGGTTGTCTCGTAAATGATGAACTGTAGAAGAATAATTTATTTTCTTGCGGAATAAAATTCATTACTTCAAAATGACAACTTTTAATTTTGTCGCAAAGAGAATTACGCTTTACATACACAAGTTCTTGCTCGCAAATAGTATAAAGCATAATTGCCGACGCGCTTTTAATTCGATATAAAAATACAAAAGTATCATTCATAAAATATACCTCGTATATTGAAAAGCACTTGGTGCGTTTTGTAAACAAAATTTCGTAACTCTTGAAATCCATTGTTTTCATAAATGTATAAACTCCTTTATCGTTTTTCAAAATATACCATTCAGCATCAATATGATTTATATACGGATATTGTACAAATGATTTATCCTTTAATACTGGTTTTTCAATACACTTGGCAACCTTATAATGCTGCTTTTTATGGTCGTCTATATCTATAATATACACTTCGTCACTGTGATAGGTAGATGACAATAATATCATATAATAACCACTAATTGTACTTAAAAGAGTCAAGTCTCGGTGTTGTTCTTCATTATAGATGACCTTTCGTTTGTGATTACTAACATTATAACTATAACAAATATTTGTATTATAATATTTGTTGTGTGCTATGTAAATAATTGACTCGTCGTCCAGCCATAAATAGTTATCTGTGCTATGTCTGCGAAATAAATGTTCTTGTAATGTTTTATGAATAGAGACAAATGTTTCACCATTTTTATGAAGTGGAATGTGTTTAACTCTATTACCATAAACATCCTTTACAAAAAAATAATAATTACGATTACCAATGAAATCAATACAAAACGAATAACATGTTTTTGATGGATTATGCGAAAAAGAGCGCACATCTAAGTAATCAAAATGTTTAGATAATTTATCAATATCAAGAACATTAAAATGCTTACAATATGAAAATATTTTGTAATTGTTATATTGTTCCCCCATATTTTTATACAAAACACTATCCATATCTAAATCAATAATTTCTTCTTGTATTTTTGGAATAATGGCCTTATCAAGATGTTTTATCATAGAATCTACTGCTGTATTACCGATTTTTTGTATGCATTCATGACGCAGTTTTTTAATTTCATTGATGTGTTTTTTATATTGCTTGTCATATAAACTATGATTTTTACGAAATCGTTTTACATGACGCATAATATCGTTATTACCATCACAAGACTCATTATATAATTCTTTTATAGTGAGAAACTTCATAGGATCTTTTTTTATTTGTTTACTCATGGAAGAATAGTTTTTTTTGGTACAATTTAACAAGCGTTTTTTGGCACGTTTATAATTCTTTTGTGTTATACAGTGTTTGTAAAAAAATACCATAATAGACGAATATAATATATAATCATATAAAATAGATAAATAATAAATTGAAATCGGTTTAGATAGTTGTTTTAGAAATATATAAGGATGGATGTTAATCAAGTAGAACAAGTAGATATTATTTACAAACGTCCAAATTTACTATTACTGATAACTTCATCATTATTTATAATACCAGTATGTTTGAATTATTTAACAGAACACGAATCATTTAAAAAAAATAGACATGAAATGATATTATTGATAACATTGAATATATGTTCAACCATGAGATGGGGACATCCTTGTTCTATTACTTGTTTATTAGACAAAATTCTAGCACATACAACCTATTTTTATTACAGTATTATGGGATACAAAATGTATAAAAAAAATAAAAACAAATTATTTCTTTTTATGATGATAAACCTATCCATAGTTATACTATTTTTTTCTTCAAAAATAAGCCGTATAAAAGGATTTCGTTATTGGTATATAATTCACGCATTATTTCACTTTGATATACTATCCTTTCTAGTGTTTTTTTACTATAAAAATAAATTATATTAAGAAATAAATTATGTGAAGAATAATAAAACAATCATTTCATGACAATAGAACAAAATGATATTATTTATAAACGTCCAAATTTACTATTAATGTCAACGTCTTCTTTACTATTAATACCAGTATGTTTAACATATCTTACTGAGAATGATATATTTAAAAAAAATATACATGAAATGATTATACTGATTTTAATGAATGTATGTTCAACCATGAGATGGGGGCATCCTTGTTTTTTTACTTGTAAAATAGACAAAATTATGGCACACCTAACATATATTTATTACAGCATTATGGGATATTTGATGTATAAAAAATATAACAACTTATTATTTTTTATCATGATCAATACATCTGGATTATCATTATTTTACTTATCAAAAATAACTCGTAAAAAAGGATTTCATTATTGGTATATAATTCATGCGTTATTTCACATACATTTTGTATCATTTGTATTTTTTTTTTATCACAAAAATAAATACATTAGTTAAATCAATATAGAAATAAAAATATTGATTACCTATTATGGTATATGCTATACTAACATCAATTCTTCTTGTATTTTTTATATTGTTATACATACCCGCCATGTGCTTATCTTGCTCTATAAGAGAAAGACAACGGCGTATTTATCAAATGATAGAAGATGAGAATCATTAAATGATATAACAGTATCTATGAAGATCTAAAATATATTTCATTTTATCAATATTTGTTTTAGAATTGCTGATATTTGTCTCTATATGTGAAAGAGGAATATGAAATTTTAATGCATGATTTAATCTTATAATTTCTTGTTGAAGTTCTTGAACACTTAACTGGTATCCATAAATTTTGCGAATTTCTTTTGAATGATCCATACATATTTTATGATATCATTATATGACCAAATCATTTCAATTTTTTAAAAATAGAATATTCATTTAAAAAATTGATAATAATAGTAAATAAACGATAGTAGATTATAAATGCTAACAAAAAAACAAGATAAACTATTTTCTTCTTCATTAGGCGAAGCAGAACAATCTACAATGGCATTTCGTCATGGTTGCGTTGCGACTTATGGTGGACATATTATTGCGAGTGGTTATAACACAAGTAAAAATTATTCATCCCGTGATATATTTATCCAAGAATCACAATGTAGTTGTCATGCCGAAATGAACGTATTACGTAAAATATATTATAAAAATAGAGAGAAAAAACACAAACGGAATCGTATTATGAGACGACTAACATTATATATAAGTAGATATTCAAAATCAGGTTCGAGTACAAATTCAGCACCGTGTAATAAATGTCTAAATATTATAAAGCATTTTGGTATACGAAAAATGATATTCCACATGGACCATGATTATTATGAATATAAACCTCAAGAATATCAAACAACACATGAAACATGGGGAGAAATGATGTCAAGGGATAGAATTCATAATTTGAATCAAAATTAAGATGCTGAATTACAATTTGTATTACATGAGCCTTCTATTACAACCGGAAAGTGTTGTTTATCTTCAGGTGGTGGTAAACAATTTTTATCTAAAAGTTTTGACCTTATATATTCGCTTTGACTCAAAACACCAACAGATTTTACAATATTTTGTAAAGGAATTTTACATGGAGAAGAACCATTTTCACAAGAATCTTGAAGATTGGCATTTCCACTATCTTCATTACCATCGTTTTTACAAATCGTATTTGTTGCCTAATTTTCTGTATATTGCGATGCTGTATTTTGGCCATATTGATTCGTATCTTTAAATACACTATAAGGATAACCACGTTTAATCCATTTATAACGTGTTGAAATACTGGCATGATTATTTTTAACTGATATTCCTTGATTTCCTACAAATATGCGTTCCATGCTATCGTAATTCTTATATTGACTATTGTTAATAACTTTTTTGAACTGACCACAACAAGAACCATGACCGCGTAACGCGGTTCCTTTCATCGGTGTTTGTGTTTGAACTTTATTACTGTGTGAATCAACCCGTCTAGGATTATTTAATGAAAATCCATTATTTCCTCTTGAGGAAATTTTCCCATATTTCGTATTTGACTTGCGTTTTAAAACCGTAAGGGACATATATAAAAGGATAATATTTAAAATAAAAAATTGATTTTAAGAATCAAATGTTATATACATACAACAAGACAAACATGAACTACAAATCAGCAACAATCTCAAAAACATTCAAATATTCAAGTCAGGCTAAAAATAATTTAGCTTATAAACTAAGTACCGTACCTAAAGGTTGGATATATATTCAGAAAAATGGAACAATACATCATACGTTAAGTAAAAATGAACAAGAAATGTTTGATAATTATTTAATGCAAAAGAAATTACTACATACAAACGAAAAATTCTTCAATCGTTATGTACAAAGGAAAGCATTTCAAATGGAAAGAGACGGATATAATGAAGAAGAAATAAATAATTATATAGAATCTGCTTATAGTATTGAAGATGATGATGATTATGAAGAAACTGATGATATTATGGAATATGATTATTATTCAGATGACAGTTATGATTCTTATTAAAGATTCAAACAAATAAGTTTAAAGTTCATTTAAAAAATAAGAGAAAATAGAAATGGAAAGTGTGATTCAAATCAATAGCGATGATAATATTGATAAATTGTTAGAAAATGCATCTATTTTTAATAAAAATGAAGAACAAGAGAATATAAAGTTCTTAATTTTTCATTGTGAAAATAAATCGCTTGTAAACTGTACGCAAACAATCGTAGATATTCATAAAAACAAGTTATCCAAAAAAGAATTAATAGAAATCGCATTAAGCAATCAAAAAATAAAAACAAAAAAGTTTGATCTTGTAGGAATATACAAATACGAAGTAGATATTGATACATGCCATATGAAAGAGTTTTGTCAAAATCCTCAACAATTTCATTTTATGACAGAATACAAAAACTATCAAGATATTCCTTTTAAATCAAAAATGGATTGTTTAAATGAACAGTCTTGTGTTATTCTTCTTTTTTCGCGTAATGAAAAGCCAAGCGAAGCAAAATCACAAAATAATAAAACACAAAAAAAAGTAAAGTTCAATTTAAAGGCATCCAAACCAATAATAAACTCAGGTGCAAATAAAACAAAGAAGATAATTTAACTATGAATTACTAATATATATATAATAAATTATGTTTTCTTCAATAATTCGAGAAACCAGACAAAGAAATAATAGAGAACGTAGAACATTGCAAAGAACAAGATTTCAACTTATGAATATAAGACGAAGAATGAGGCAACGGAATACAAGAACCACAATTTCTCCTCCTTCTCCTCCATCAACCCCATCTCCTTCTCCAATACCAATACACAATATGACTGAACCAATCCTAGATATGAATGAACCAATCCTAGATATGAATGAACCAATACTTAATATATCATTAAATGAACAAACAAGACCAATCGATTTTAGAGTACATTACTATTATGATTATGAAACACACATAATATATGAACGTCATGTGCCAATATTTGCAGAAGATTTTGAAGAAGATTTTGAAGAAGATTTTGAAGAAGATTTTGAAGAAGAATTTCAGACAAATAGATATAATGATGAGAAAATTATGAAAAGAGTGAAAGAACAATACACTCAGGATATATATATGAATGTAAGAGACAAATTGAAAAATGAGATATGTCCTATTACACTTACACCATTTGAATCAAATACAAAAGTATGTTATCTCAATAATTGTTTACACGGTTTTGAGTTTTCAGAGTTAGAATCATTTATTCTTCACTTTAAAAAATGCCCATTATGTAACAAAGAATTAACAATTTAAAATATATATCTAAATTTCATCAAAATTAATCTCAAAATTATCTTTATTTTCACATAAATCATTTTCACTTGCTTCTGATATACCAGTCATGAATGATGATTCATTTATTCCATCATTATTTGAAAATACAATATCATCCGTATTATGCGATTCATCCAAATTCATTTGTTTTTGTTCTTCTTTTAATAAAACAAGTAAATTCGTTTTACATTCTTGAATAAGACGATTCTTTTCTTGATTTGTATATATTTCCAATAAATCACATTTGGGTAATTTGCCCTCAATCACCGTTTCCCATGAACGATTACCAACAATTACCCAACTACCTAATGTAACTAAATTACTCTGTTTATTTCTACCTGAGAACTTGTAACGAATAAAGCATAATCTTTCTTTGTTATCACAACCTATAATTTGTACTTGTCCATTACCAATAATCTTGGTAACAATACCATAAATCTCATCTTCATTTTCAGCAAAGCGTAGCTTACGAGAAAATGAAGATGAATCATTTACATTTTTTCGTGCTACTTTTTTAGAGCGATTACCGCCGACTTTATTTTTTACCATATTATTAAGTTATATATTGAATACCCAAGTTTTTATATTGTTATAATAATATAAGAATTTATTCAATAATCATGAAAATCAAAACGTATAACATTGTACATAATTATATACAAAAAAGCAAGAATCCTCAATATCTTACGTTAGTTTATAAAATATTGAATAAAAATAGGATAAAAGCAACAAGAAAAAAGTCAACAAATGAAAAAAAGTCAACAAATGAAAAAAAAATCAAAAAAAAATAAATTATAAATTACCTGTTACAAGCTTATACGATTCTTTGTGTTTTGCGATTGATGGTCGCTTTGTATAATCATAATGAATTGCTTGTTTACACATATTAATAATAGGTTTGAGTTTATTCTTATCAAGAATAGAATTATTTAAGAGATATTTTAAAAGCAAATAACCAAATGAATATAAATCCCATGTTTTACTAGTATATGATAAGAGTTTATAGATACAAACCTCTAGACTTTTTGACATTAAAAAAGAGTCAAGGTACATATCATACGTTTTTTGTATATAATCCTTAAAATAATCCGTTTTATGAAATAATATGTTATTGCGATTACTATAATATTTTGAAATCATAGAATATAGTTCTTTATTACTTGGTTTTTTATTATATTTTATCATAAAACCAATTAATTGACGATCAAATGACCAATATACATAGTTATGATCGTACCAAAATAAATCCTGAAACAAATAATTATATAAAACGTCATTATCCTCTATGAAATCATCAATACAAACTGACATACCAAAGTCAATAATATGAACATGTTTTTCATCATTTTTAGAGACAATAATGTTATTTTCAGTGAAATCATTGTGGACAATATTGTTGTTAATCAATATACTTAAACCATCTAAAACAGAAATATATACATGTAAAAAAGAGTTATTATCAAAATCTTGTTTTTTCATATGAGTTCTTAATTTATCGGAATCTATAAATTTACTATATAAGATGAAAAATTTAGAATCATAATCATGGTCATTTCTTATAATATTACAATTGTTATACTTTTTTACAGCCTGTTTTTTTACTTTACAGTGACGGTAAACTCCAATAAGGGGTTTGTATGACTTACCTTTCATTAATTCATTGATTTTTTTCCCCATTTTTATTTCATTGTCAGATAATGGAATATTTTCTACAATTTTACTCATCTCTTTTTTCTTAGATTTTGATACCGAACCATCACAACGAATACGTGGATACATTACACAACCATATGCACCTTGTGAAAAGAAAGATTTAGGAGTATTTTTTTCTCGGTTATCTTTTAACATATACTATTATATAGATAGATTAGAATAGTCTTATAATGAATTAAATAATAGATGCTTGAAATAAATTATAATATTGATTTTTAAACATTTTCTTAATTTTCGCATCATAATCCTTAATTGTAATTTCTGCGTGATTACTATGCATCTCATTAAAATCATCATTTAACTGTTTTTCATGAGATTTTTTGAATGATTCAAACAAAACATTTGGTTGATGTTCAAATGATTTGATTGAATTATTTTGAGTCAAATAGTCGCGACAATGTTGTATAATACACGATGAAAGGAATATTCTTTTTTTTTTCGTACGTGGTTTTATTTGCGACACTTTGGGATTGTTTAATTTTTTAATATGATAATATTTGATACTGTTGAATATTTTTGTCTCTAAATTATGTTTCTTAAAGTCGTAATTATATTCACGTAATAATTGCGTTTCACGTTGAAATAATTGTAAAATATCGCTATTATTTAGCCATAATTCATATTTTTCTTTAAGTTCTTTGTGATTATTATACTGATTCAATATAGCAAACCGATTCATTTCTACTTCAAGTTCATTTTGTATAATTTTAAAACGATATATTGGTATATGTGAATTAGAGTTCATAATGAGTTCTTTTCTATTATGTATGAATGATTTATATATCAATTTTATTATTCTAATCTAAATTAAATAATGGAGACAAATGAATTTTACGATCATCTGTTGTATTTATAATCGCGCTTTCTAATTTACAATCCAATGCTAAACTGTCTTTACCAGAAATGGCAATAGATAATACTTGTAGCGTTCCGTAATCATAAAAAGGCATTCCGTTATTTAGTCTTGTATTCAAAAAAGAAGATATGGATGTATATGTATCCGTATTGTCAACAAAAACGTGAAAATCATTATTATCGTATTGGTGCATTTCATCATAAACAAGATTTGTCTCTGGAATGAAAAAAACAATTTTATTAAAAATAACAGGAGTTTCTGTATTACTATTGCTGTCATTATTTGTTATAGGACGAGCAAACATCAAAAAAGATGCTGGTATACCATTTGATGAATCTACGTTCATAGTAAGCTGTAATGTTTGTATTTGTTCGAATCTTAAATAATAATAATATTGAGAGTTTAAATAGTCATTATAATCTTCACTTCCTAACCAAAGCATATCAACACAAGTATCACCATTAAGAATTGCGGCATTGTCCTGATATGATAAATCATAGTTTAAAGAAACGTCTTGAAATCCAATTTCAACTTCACTTTCAAGAGAAAAAAGCAATGTAACTAAATAGGAACGTGGGCGAGCTACACGATTCCCAATTTGATTCATAGATGGGTCATATGTCAATTTAATACGAATACCATCACCATATTCAAAGGGCAAAGAGACAAATGAACCATCTTGATAGGTATCTAATAATTTATCTATAAAAGTTGCCTTTCTTTCATTTATTTTTGTATCCGCAGTGAGCAACCCGAATAAAATATCACGGGTCGGATTGTTAGAAATATCCGTAATTGTGAGTGGGTTATCACGCGTGCCGCCAAGATTGTTGAACAATGTTGATAATGATGTATTAATAGATTCATCTAAATTTTTGACACTGTTCAAAAAATCACTTGTATTGGTAAAAATATTACTAAACATAAAACTACCAAATATATCTACTATAATAGAACGTACCATATCATGGTGTATATTTCTAATGCGAGGAATCGCATTTTTTTTTATAGCATGAGCTTCATCCACTAATGCATTATGAAAAGGAATACTATAATCTTGTTGATTCCATACATTATGGTCAACCGCAAATTTTGTATTTGTATATACATTTTCTTCTACATCTTCATCGGTTAGTTTTATAATAAACAAATCACGGAAATTATTAATTGGAACACATATTCGTGCATTGGAGTCAAACTCTGTAAAACTAGCATCATGTGGTAATTCAAATTGTATATTACCAGGCATATTACCCCCAGATAAATCCTTAGAAAACACAAGATCAAATATTATCTTATTATCATTAAAGTTTACACTATGGCTTGTATTTTTAACACTATTATTATATTGTGGCATGAAAACAAATATTATATGTATTGTTGATATATTATACAAATATATATAACCTATTATGTTACGAAGAATTGGTATTCTATTTTAACAGAGTTTAATGAATCTATACAAATACTCCCATATCTCATTGTGACTTCATATGAATTTGTGTTATTTGAATCATTATGCGAACTAAGTATTATAGTTAATTTAGAAATATCGATATTTGTATTCCATTGTAAGGGTTGAAATAAATTAGTAGTTGCTTCATTTTTTGTGATATTTGTGATGTATAATCCGCTAAAAACATTATTATAACCATTTATTGACGTATTATTAGACTGTTGAAATGAAGAAATCTGACTGGGCGGATATATTAAATACAAATTAGTTCCTTGATTAATGCGCTGATTTGTAAATGTTTCTATCTTTGGCGTCATAATAATACGATAGTCATAGGATAAATTTCCAGATGCGTTTTGTCTCTTATTATTTGTAAAAGTATCAATATTAATTTTAAAAAAATCGGATATAGATATATCTGTATGTATAAGTAACTGAAATACAAATATAGGCTCATCTTGATTATTAATATTTACAGACCCAGTATTAGAAATATCATGATTTTCTGTATTACTACCACTTTGAATATAATAACTTATATCAACAGAATCATTTATATCAACCGGATTATTTGTATTCACTGTTTTCCATGTGAAGGTATTTGAGGCACTGTTTTCAATCACAAACTCGGGTGTAATAATATGACCTATTTTCAAATCCGAAACACCATAAGTACAATTATTATCAGTATTTTCATAAACTATATTTGCATTAAATGCTTCTTTAATATGAGGTAAATTGCTATTATAAAATCCATAAATAGATTCAGTGTCTACAGTACCTTGATAAGATAAATCAAACTTCCATCCATGAACATCAAGCGAATCAACATTACTATATAAAGAACCTAAATAATTAAGTTCGCCACTGTTGATTTTGTCTCTATGATAGTAGACATAATATGTATTGTTACTTTCAATATTATCGTAATACATACTACTTAATTTAATGTCAACCTTATACTTTCGGGATGAAATGTAATTGTTTGTTTCATTTTCAGATTTAATTTGCGGAACAGAGTATTCCACCATAAACGATAGTATATCACCATCTATAAAATGAAACGGAATCATTTGACTATTAAATGACTCCAAATTAACAAGACTAGTGACTGTATATGTGTCAAATAATGTATATATAGAACTATTTGAATTGACAAACTCATTATTAATATCAGTTTTATCATACTCACGATAATAACCACTAATACCAGCGTTATCGGAAAGGGAATAAAAATTAAAGGAATAATCATTTGTGAAATTTTGCGTAAGAATATCATTTTCACTTAAATTGTTGTTTTTTAAGTCTTTTCCATATGCAACTGCTGTGGAAATATCAAAAAAAAGTGGTCCAGCATGCTTAACCGCAGCATCATCGTCTGTAAACTCAAGAAAAAACACACGATCCTTATTTTGTTCATAAGCATAATCCATAAAAGAGTTTAAGTATTTCATGAATGATTCCCTGCGTGACAAATGAATAGTGTTATTATTTTTTTCTATATCTAATAAATTAGTAATTAATATACGAAAAGGATGAAAATGACGAAATTCATTTAGTAATGCATAACCATTTGTTTTAATAGTTTCTTGATAATCATTCGGTGTTGTAATACCATCACTATCATCAAATGTCTGTAATGTAGTAAGAATACGTTCGTTGAATACTTTGTCTAAATTTTCTATTTCGCGAATAAAACGAGAAGTGTTTTTTAAAACTGTAACAATGTTATTATTTATATTACTTGTACTTGTACTATAATGAAGCATGTCCGACTTAACCGTTTGATTATATATATTTGAATTAGCAGTATAATTATCATCCACAATAGATGAAGATATTAGGAGTGGATATTGTACTCCACCAACAGAATTCCATTTTTGTGTATTTACAAAATATTTAATTCGAATAATATTGTCTATTAGAGACATATCACGAAATGTCAGTTTTATTTGTAGCTTTAATAGGTCATTAAAAGCGTCAATAGAACGTGTTAAACAAGACAAACTATTGTAATCTTTTCCAATAACAAAATCGCTAATGGATAATTGAATATAATTTTCTATATTTACAGACATATCTATACATATAGAATAGGAGATTTGAAATAATACTTATGTCATATTTAAAATGACTTCATATATACGCGAATTAACAGATGGATTTGAACTGATTGAACTAAATGATGATTCAAAAGGTTTATATTCTATTAATAAATGTAGTCTGTCACCAGATATAAAATTAAAATTATATTCTTTATCAACCACCTTAGTGATTAAGTTATCGCCACTCGGATTAGTATCTTCAATAGTGTATACTTTAAATCCATCTAAATATTTTGAAAACTTAACTCCGTTCTCTTCAATCGCACCGGCGGCGGCGGCACTTTCATATAACCAAACTCTATATTTATCATCATTTGCATCTATGCCTTCGTATTCTGTATTAGATATGTCATTCCAAAAAATATTTACTTGATTACTAATATCTCCAATAAGAATATCTCGTCTGGAACTATTCTCTAAACCACCTGAACTTAAATCATCAAAGTCTACATCTTCATCACCAAGTATACTAGAGGATAGAATACGTAGCGGATTAAATTTAGAAAATTGTGTATTATTGCTTAAATCCGCATGACCTGTTTGTGCCGAACTTAAATCACTAGGATCTGTAGAATAATCCTGAAATATACCCTGAAATGTATATCCTTGTGAACTGTCTACCAGGGAACCGTAATCCGAATCTGTTAGCCAGCCAGCTGAACCAATGAGATTCAATATGGATTTAATTTCCGCATTGAAACTAGCATCTAAGGATGAAATATGATTCACCATTGATTGACGATTTTTAAATAAATTATTCAACCGTGTTGTTCCTGTAATATCCTTTAACATAGAGCGTAAATAATCTCTCTTGATAGTTTGGTCCGTATGAGAACTAAAAATAGGATTTTCAAACACAACCGCATTAGAAAAAGATACATCTGACCAACCGTTTGATTTTGTTAGATAACGAACATTATCTACATCTATATAACCAGTAGATGGGTCATAAATAGGAACATTTATTTTAAATAAATCATTGTAGTCTGCAGCAGATACATCAATAATCGCAACAGCAGAACTATCTGATTGTTGAAATCCTTTTTGATAAAAAATATCTTTAAAAGAAAAGGTTTGTGACATAGTTCCTGAAATATCTGACAATGCCACAACATCAAAGTGAACATTTTGTCCGCTGAAATCAACACTATGCGTTGCTAAAATATTACTCATTATACTAATATATATTGAAACTATATTTTATGATTCTTTCATCCATAATATATTAGTATTTAATATAATTATAAAAAATATAATATTGATTTTCTCTAAATAAATAACATTCCATAATGACGGAAAAAAACATATATGTCAGTTATGAATCAAACAATAACTATAAATTTTTTACAGACATTTCAGCAATTTTTCCATTAATACCTGAAAATGTATTGTTTAATCAAAATTCTTATAAGTTTCATTACATTAACAATTCGAGTATAGAACCATTTTTTTTAAGTAATACTGGTGTATCGCAAGTATCAACTACTAATATTAGCATTGATACAAGTAATACTAACATAGATATATCTAATGGAATATCGGGAGAAGATACATTAACATTAACGTTTAATAATAAGTCATTAGAATCTACTACAATATACTATTTTTCAACAAATAATAATGATATTTCTGGAACATTTGATGTTAAAAAACCAAGTGCATATTTTAATAATAGTGTTCATATAGAAGATATAATAGAAGTAAATGATAATGCAGTATTTCATGATAATATAATTATACAAGGAGGAATTGGTGTAGGAGTTATTACACCTGACCCATCGTTTTCGGTAGATGTAAGCGGAACAGTTAATTGTAATGAATTGTTGATTGATGGAAAAGCTCCAATATTTGGGAATCAAAATATTAAACTATATAATAATAATTCAGGAGAAAGATTAACAGATTTACTCTCAACACCGAGTGATCCTGTTGTATGGAAATCTCTACGTAGTCATGAAAAGGATGTATTATACTTCCCAGATGGTAATGTAGCTATTGGTTTAAGTAATCCAGATGTTTCATTTACGTTAGATGTAAGTGGTGATGTACAGTTCCGTGGTGATATTTCTGGTAGTGGAGCGAACTTATACGATATACCAAATAATGCTCTTGAAAATAGTATAATAAGAATTAATAACGTGGATGTATCTTTGGGACAAAGTGTTTTTGTAGAATCATCCCAATGGGCGGATGGTAGTAATGGAGATATTTCATTTATTACCTATAATGATGGAAAGGTGGGGATTGGGTTAAGTGAACCAGATGTATCTTTTGTGTTGGATATAAGTGGAGACATACAGTTCCGTGGTGATATATCCGGTAGTGGAAAAAAATTATATAATATACCAAATGAGGCACTTGATAACAGTATGATAACAATCAATGGTATGGATGTATCTTTGGGGGGGTCGTTGGATTTCATTGCTTCTCAATGGGTGGATGGTAGTGATGCAGATACTGATACATCGTTTATTACCTATAATGATGGAAGGGTGGGGATTGG
>MDSY01068378.1_pt1 | contig 18274 bp, 16 predicted proteins | sample 811131 | NCBI WGS metagenome assembly MDSY01 (sample SAMN05326643, study PRJNA326480) | marine metagenome | isolation source: seawater | place: Atlantic Ocean: South West | collected 2010
AATACTAACCAAAATTCTAGGGGCTTTAGTGATTATTCGTAGTTTCGAGCACTGTCTATGTATGCATCCATATTACGAACACTGACTAAAAAACTATGTTTTGAACTATTGCAAGATCCAACTTCTTCTATGTCGATTTTAAGATGCATTCCAAGAGCAAGTCATGTCAGGTTTTAAGTTTGTGAATAAGTCGGGGCGCTATGAGGGGATTAAGCTGCGCATAGCGATAAACCACGATCGAAAGCAATTTACTTGTCGCCTAACATTTTAATCAGATTCCATGTAAGTGTTGTTGGAACTCCCCAAAAAGCAATGAAAGCGAGCATATTCAGCCGTTCTTGGGGACGTTTTTTATTACCTAGCTGAAAAGCTGGCTTGGCTAAGAAACGAGCACTTTACCCGTATGTTGCGCGCCCAACCGCAAAAGCTGTCCCTACCGCCATATAAGCACTAAACTTTCATTTTTAGCCTAAAGGTGCAGCTTGTCCTCTCGAACCCCGTTTTTGATCCCCCCCATCATCAGGTCATTCGACGTCGAAATCACCCTGCCCGGCAGCAAGTCTATTGCCCTAAGGCAGCTGGCAATGGCCGCCTTAGCCAAGGGTACGACACACCTCATAGGAATCCCTGATTGCGATGACACAAACGCAATGATCGATTGCTTGATTGCCTTAGGTGTCAGCATAGAAGGAGACGGCGAAGCCACTATCGTCAAGGGCCCAATGGATTTTGGCCCGGCTACCGTAAACCTAAACGCTAGAATGAGTGGCGCCTCTACACGCCTACTTATCGGTATGGCGGCTCTGCGCAAAGGCGTCACCCACATCGACGGACACTCTTCCCTACGAGCTAGATCCAATCAACCCTTGTTTAACGTGTTACAAAAACACGGCTGCAAGGTTGAATCAGCTAGCGGAGGACTACCGGCAACAATCACAGGTCCCATTGAAGTATGCCCAAGCCTAACGATCGATGGATCGCTGTCTAGCCAATATATAACCGCAATATTACTCATTGCGCCCATGACCTGCCCAGAATCGGGTCAAACACTGAATATTTCGGGAGATCTCGTATCCAGGCCCTACCTTGATATTACTTTACATGAGATGAACAAATCCGGCGTCAAAGCTCACTGGCTTAACGACAAAACAATTGTTGTAGAGCAAAGCCAGTATCAAAACGGCCAGCGAACGGTTGAGGGGGACGCCACTGCCGCTACCTATTTCAGCGCTCTTGCCACCGCCCATGGCGGCACTGTGACATTAACGAACCTTGATCAAACTACACACCAAGGTGATTACGAATTTTGCGATGTTATGGAGTCATTAGGAGCAAAAGTTGAGCGACAGGGGCGCACTCGCATTGTAGGACCTTCACAGCTAATGCCATTACCAAACGTCGATATGCAAACAATGCCAGATGCCGCGCTTACTCTTATAGCCATGTCACCGCTTCTGCCCGGGACCAACACCATAAGAGGATTACAGTCGCTCCACCATAAAGAGTGCGACCGACTCGAGTGCTCTGCTGCGGAGTTACGGGCAATGGGGGTCGAGGTGAGCACCACGTTAGACACAATAACTATTGAGGCAATAGATCCTGCGCTGCTCAACCCTCACACCCTGACCACATACCACGACCATAGAATGGCAATGGCATTTTCGCTGCTTGGGAGTCGTTGCGAAACATTACAAATTGACGACAAATCAGTGGTCAATAAAACCTACCCGAACTACTGGCGGGACTACAAAAAGCTGCTCAAAGACAAATAAATACGAGGCTTATAAATATTTATATTAGTTGGGCCAATGTGCACCCAAAAAGTGCGATACGTTTTTGAAGTTTTAGCTTTTACTCATTTTTCATCACCTTTTGTGAGTTTATTGTTGCAAGAGAGGACTTCTTCTTTGGCTTAGCACAACACTCTGGTATGTTATCAAAGAAAAAAATGGGAAATAGATATGTCTTCAGGAGATATTTTTGATCATGAGGCTAAGGTCTTAGAGGCGGCAGAAGAGCTCGTAAGTCAAGGTGGCGCCACGCCGGCGGATCATGAAAAACTCGGTGCTGAATATAGAAAATTGCTCCGCACTACTAAACGCATTATTAAACTCAGCGATAAAAGCGAGCAACGACTTACCGCGCTGTCGAAAGAGGCCCAAGACACCAACAAACAGCTTGAAGGATTATCTAACCAGCTTTCTAAATATCTATCACCGCAACTCTACAAATCTATTTTTACGGGTAATAAGGCGGTAGCTCGAACCAGCTCACGGAAAAAACTCACCGTATTCTTTTCTGATCTGTGCGGCTTTACTAATATTGCGGAAAATCTAGAGTCTGAAGATGTAACAGACATGTTGAATCTGTATCTAGAAACAATGACCCAAATAGCACTCAATTATGGTGCGACCATCGACAAATATATTGGCGATGGCATTATGCTATTTTTTGGTGACCCTGAATCAGCTGGCATAAAAGAAGACGCTGTAAACTGCGTAAAAATGGCCCAAGAGATGCAGGAAAGCCTTCACGGCCTGCAGGACAACTGGCACCAATATGGACTGCAAAGTCCGCTGCAGATGCGCATTGGCATCGCCACAGGCTTTTGTACGGTAGGTAACTTTGGGAGCGAGACTCGATTGGAATACACTGCTATTGGCTCTGGTGTTAATACAGCCGCAAGGTTAGAAGCGGCGGCAGAAAACGGCGAAATATTGATGTCCTTCGACACCTACGCTCTTGTCAGCGACCAAATCCCCTGCCAAGAACTAGCTACCGTGAACCTAAAAGGCATAGGACCAGTTCGAACATTCCAGCCGTTACAAAACATCGAAGATATCCAGTCGTCAATTTCTCTAGAGGTAGGTACGTCATCACTGAACGCAAATCTTTCAGCATTATCAGCAGAAGATTTGGAAAAATTTGAAGACTCATTACTGCGCGCAATCGAGAAAGTAAAAGGCACCAGAGACGACATGAGCAAACAAGCGTCACTGCTCTAGCAAATTGACCTAATGACCTCGCTGCGCTGCGAGGGTATGGGCATAGTACTAATCCGGAGACGATGCTTCGCTTCCAATCAAGGCAGCTTGCACATCAGCAGGAATTACTTGCCTCCGCTTAGCCGAGACAACCCAGCTTGTTATGCATTCTTTTCTAATATTTTAAGCAGCTCGGGCTACTCGACGTAACCGCGGTAAACGAATACAGGTCCGTTTTCGGTTTCAGCTATTTCGAATTCAAATCGCTGCACACGCCTAGCCATTTCAATAAACCCAAGTCCCGCGCCTTTTGAGCCCTCTGGCGGCCCGCTGCGCAAACGCTCTTTATACATTTTCCGAAGCTCCGTAGCGTCTTTCATGCTTAGATCCACCAAACTCTTTTCTAAAGCATTGCCTTTTTCAGAGTCGATGGTATTTACGGCTTCAATCAAAAATCCTTCATCCGTTAGACTGATTGCGATCGTACCTACTCCGTCGCCTGTAACCGTAGATCGAGTATCTGCGTAACGGATAATGTTTTGGGCTTGCTCAATAAATACGCCGAAAACTTTCTTAGCGACACTGTCAGAGGAATCGGTCTCTGAAAGCTGATGTCTTACCGGATTAGAGATAGACGTCAGAAGGTCTTCGGATAACGGGCCTGAGTAACAAAAAAGGGTCTTCCGCGCTTGCATGAACTTGTGGAGTTCTAAAGTTGCATCACTTACCATCTAAAAATTCCTCATAACTATTCAAACCACCTACTCTTCGCCTTCAGCGTCAGCACTGGCTTCACTCGGCATTTCGACAAGCTCGAACTTGCACTTAATCATATCCTCAGCGAAATCTTCACCTGCTTCGAGCATTGTGTCGTCGTCTAAGCGATAATTCCAATTAACATTTACCGTTAAACCCGCCTCAGCCTTCTCTTCAAAGAACTCAAAAAAATCAAAGAAGAACTTTGCCGACGAACTATTAAAGTAAAAGAGCTCCAACTCTACTGTGTATGAGCCACTATCTGGCACAACACTTTTTAACTCAGTCATAACTGGGCTAGAAAATTCCTGAATATTTTCAGGGTAGCACTCGCCAACGATACGGCAACTGGATCCCGAAATTTCCATCAAGGGCGTTCTTTGTGTAGCTGCTAATTGCATTTTTTATACCTCCTCTACTTCCAAAGCTGGTGAACTGGATTCGTCATCGTTGAGTGAGAATGCCAGCAGAGTAAGATCATCCCGGTAAGGCGCACCCCCTCGATATAAATCAACACTCGTCATAATATTCGTTACCAAACTATCTGGTGTCGCTTGCTTTGTATTTTGCAAAGAGCGCATCACTCGTCGTCGTCCAAAGGCAATTGGTCTATCTTCCGCGCTCATTACGTCGGTAACACCGTCCGTTAGCATGACAAAAGCGCCGCTTAAATTTTCGATTATGTGAGTATTGAACTGAAATTCGCCAGACGTCTTCGAGGAACCAACGGATCGTCTATCCCCTTTCACTTCCGAGGCGCCGTCTTCGCCTACCAAAAACAGAGAGGATTTAGCTCCTGCATACTCCAAGCGACGCTCTTTACGGTGGTAGATGCAAACACCGCCATCAAAGCCTTCATCAATTTTTTGATTAGATGCATCTTGTTGACTTAAGGTCTCCATCACCAGTTGATTAGCCTTAGTCAAATAGTCCCCGGCATTTTGCGAATAGGTCTCATCGATAGCTTTGTCCAGCACTGAGCGAGCGATAATCGACAAGAACGCACCAGGGACCCCGTGTCCAGTGCAATCTACTACGGCAATGTACACGCGATCAGGAAGGCTGCGAACAAAATAAATGTCGCCACCCACCAAGTCTCGTGGACGCCAATGCACCTTAAACGAAATATCACCCGGATATTCTTTGGGTAGCAACGCATTTTGTAAACGGGCCGCATAACGAATTGAACTGTCTATCTCATCTCGCGTCCGCACAAGCTCTTCTGTTCGAGCATTGATTAGCGACGCCACTTCGTCTGACATACGAGAAAAAGCCACACCCATCAGCTCGATTGAAGCGCGCTCTTTCGTTTCGTCGTCACCAGACGCTAATTCACTGCGCATATGATCAATATCGTTAATCATCATTTCTTTTGGTCCGCCATCAAGTTCGGTCGCTAAGACCTCCATCTTGGAGAACATCAAATTGTCCCGTTCTTGGCGACGTTTACCGCGGTCGACGCGCTGTTCTTCAGATTCCACGAGGTGATCACGATACTGATCTATTGTCTCAGATAAGCGTCCTACCTCGTCTTTGTCTGAAGACAACAGCTTACTCCTGGGGGGCATTTCCAATGACAAATTCCCTTCCGACATGCCGCGCAAAATACCTATCGCAGCTGTGATCTGCCCAAAAGCGCCTATCGTTAAAGCAAGGATTATCGCAACGACGAACAATGCTACTGCGGCTATGGTGATGTATGTGTTGTTTGTAGTGGTAACTTGCAGCCCAATACTTTCGCTTTGGTCTTTAAAGATCAGCAAGCTAAGCTCTGCAGCCGAGGCCTGATAACTCAATGGGATAGATGTCATCGACACACCCAGATCGGCAACCACATCGCTAAACGTAGCATCTGAGGAGATCTGAGCGCGTGACTCAGCTTCTGCCATGAGCTGGCGTAAATTGGCAACGCCGTATTCCACGTCAACGATCTCATCATCGCCATAATATTCGTCAAGGCTGATCGACTTTCCATTTGACCGAACAGCGAGCCGAACTTCAAAGTCTTCACTAAAAAGTTCTAGGTTATCGACCAAATTCTTGCCGATCACAACCAAAGCAACAGCCTCGTCGTTAGCGTCACGAAGCCCAAAACTGATCGAATCATTTATTGAGAGCGCTTTCTCTCCACTAAGGTCGGTGACACGCACAATATTTCGTGTGGGTTGGTCTATCGCGTTACGTAGAAAACTATCGAAATTCAAAAAGAAATCCGGGCGCGCATCTTTTCCGCAAGGGTCCGCCCCTTGCAAAAATAAACCGGACAGGCAATAAACTTGTCGTCCCGTTATGGTGTACGCCATTACAAAGCTGATTTCTTCTAGATCAATTGGTTCTTCAAATACCTGATTAAAAAAATCTTGTGCGAGGTCTGTACGACCATCGCTTAAAGCCGCGGTTAGGGGATTTTCGTTTCCCACTGCAGAGAAAACATTTTCCAGAGGGTCCCAAAACATCGTGATGTCTGGCGAGCCAAGTTCTGGATCAAACTTCTCAACCGATCGCTCGAATTGCGCGTCTGAGGCAGACAACCAAGCGGCGCTGTATGTTTGCGCTAACGACTCCGATGTGAAGGCATCGGAGGCTGCCTTCAGAGTTTGAGTAGAGAAAAAGAAGATGCTGAAAATTACCGTGAATCCGGCAACGAGAAGTGTAACTAGCTTATTGCGTATAGACATATATTCCTGACCTTAACCTAATGCTGGGTCTGAAAAGGACAACCCTTTTACCGCTGATTAATTGCTTAACTTGTAAGTAACGTTCATAACCACATCTGACACCACCACGGCGTCTCCGTTATCCTCATAGGGGGTAAACTTCAGAGTTTCCATGTATCGCATTGCTGAACGATCAAACATTCTCCGTGGTTTGGATTCAACAATCACGGCTCCAACAGCGCTACCCTCAACGTCAATGTCAAATTTCACCGTAACGAAGCCGCTTACGCCATAGGACTTCGCTCTTCTTGGAAACGAGGGCGTTCCCTTTTCAACGAGTTCTACATCCACGTCGCCAACCCCACTAACTCTGCCTGTGAAAGTTTCAGCAAAAACCGGTGGCACACTCAGCACCATTGCAACCAAACTTAAACCAGCCGCCTTAAGCAGTGACAATTGCTTAACCATTCGTAATTCCTCTTTTGTTAAACCAAATTCAGTCAAACAATCGCGTTTCACCGAGACTTTTCTTCAAACCAACTTTGACCAATTAAATTTTACCAAAACGACAGCGGTTGTCGCAATATTGGATCGCCGACGGCGGCCATCTTTCGCTAGGCCGCAACTAGTGTACAAGAGGAGATATGAGAGATACAACGACCAAACAAAAGGAACGCAGCCACACAGTAGATTTCATCTTTAATTCGACATCGACTAGACATCTACTAGACATCTTATCGGCCCTCATTGGGGAAAGACATTACTACTTAAAGGATATAATTTGCGCAGTTTTCTTGACAATGTCGTGGTAACATCCCTTCCCCAACAACACTTAACGCCGAAAAGGTACCTAAAGCTCAATGACGTCTCACACAAAATTTGAGATCACTTTCTGGGGAGTGAGAGGGTCTGTGCCCACACCAGCGCTACACACTCGAAAATATGGCGGAAACACTCCATGTTTGGAAGTTAGAGCAGGAAATAGATTACTCTTAATCGACGCTGGAACAGGCATTTGCAGGTTTACCGAGCGCCTAACTCAAGCTCAGGAACAAGGGCTCGACATTACTATCTTGCTCAGTCATACCCACTGGGACCACATTCAAGGTCTACCATTTTTTAAACTGGCATTTAACCCCGCGAACAGCATCAAAATTTACGGCCCTAAGCGAGCTGGATTCACTCTTCGTAGCTGCTTAGAAGCAGGCATGAAGCCACCAAACTTCCCTGTTCCATTCGATCTATTAAAGGGCATTAATCAAATCAACGAGGTTGCAGCAGGTGAAACTATCGAGCTTGACGACCTCAAAATTTGCACCGCTGAATTAAACCACCCAGATGGCAGTATTGGGTTTCGCATCGAGTACCAAGGAAAAAGCCTAGCTTATTGCTTGGACCACGAACATGATGGCCAGAACGAGATTCATAAAGGGTTAAGCAAGTTGGCCCAAGATGCTGACGTCCTGGTTTTCGATGCAGCCTACTCTGATGAAGATTACCCAAAATTTAAGGGCTGGGGGCATTCGACGTGGCAAGTAGGATATAAGACTGCTCGCAAGCTAAATGTAAAAACTCTGGTTCTTTCCGGTTTTAACCCGGACCTTGGCGACGATGATTTGGACAAAATTGCGCTCGCAACTAATGGTATGGAAGGCAATACTATTGTCGCCATAGAGGGCGAATCGCTCACTCTTTAACAGCCGCCGGCCTTGAATTGTTGAAGTTAACGCAAACTGTGAAAGCCTTTCAATAAAGCCAGCCGCGGGCTACCGCAGTCGCCATCTGCTTAGATCGTAGTCAAATATTAGGGCCTCAAAAAATTATGGAAGATGCTGAAAAGAAGGAAAAAATCGCAAAAATCTTGCCGGCGTTAAGCCCAAAAGACATTGACGATTTTCTGCCCTTCCTTGAAGAACGACACGCCGAGGGTGGAACAATTTTGGTCTCACAGGGAGACACTGACCGCGACCTGTACCTGCTATTAAATGGCTCTTTCTCGGCTTTTTACAAAATCCGCGTTAATTTGACTTCTGTAGCGACCAATGTAGGTAACTGGCCCGGTCCAAGCCTACTGGGCGAAGTCAACCTAGTCTTAGACAATACACGTACAGCCACCGTAGTCGCTAGAGAACCCTGTGATTACCTGTATTTATCGAAAGAAACCTTCGATGAGATCAGCGAAAAAAGCCCAGCTATTGCAATTAAAATCCTCACCGCATCCGCTGCCATAATTAACGGTCGCTTCGAATCAATGCGAAAAACTATGTATTCGAGCATTATTCATGACAGCCCTACAGTGCCCGTGGGCATAACGCGCCTCGGGCGCCTGCTTGGCAACTGGAGCCGAGTACCAGATGAGATCAGCAAAAAGCTATTTGCAGATTTCGATGGCGAGAACTTTAATAGCTAAAGATCTCCTGCTCAACTGTGGGCCTACGCATGACCGCCCGAAACATTCTCTTCAAAATTCAATATATATGTACAAGCGTAAGCCGCTAACCTCTGATAACTTGAATGTTTAATCATCACTAAATTAGGTCTAACCAGAGGGAGTAAAGATGACTGAAGCGACAACAGAGATGGGTCTATTTGAGACCATGTACAACTGCCGCGCCATGCGCAAGCTAGATACCAAAGAAGTACCTGAAGAGCATTTGGTTAAGCTGATCAGCGCCGCCAACCAAGCTCCATCTGGATCTAATACTCAAGGCGCACGCTGGATTTTAGTAAGAGACCCTGAAACTAAATCACAACTGGCAGAATTAAACAAAATTGGCGTTGAAAGCTACTTGGCGCCATTAGTGAACAACCCCGGCAGTCTCTCACACCAACCAGCGGACAAACGCCAACGCATGGTCAACGCCGTGGTATGGCAGAAAGAACATTTGCACGAAATACCTGCGCTGATTATTGCGTGCATGGACTTCGGAGAAGCTCCGACCCCAGCAATGATCGCCGGAGGAAATGGCTCTATTTGGCCCGGCATTCAAAATCTACTATTGGCCGCCAGAGCGCTTGAATTGGGTGCTGCACCCACCACATTGGCGTTAACTAACCCAGAAGCAGTAGCTAAAGTACTGCACCTACCGGACTCAATGCACGCTTACTGTCTGATTCCAGTGGGCTACCCATTAGGAAAGTTCGGCCCTGTCACCAGAAAGCCAATGGGAGAGATTCTGCGCTTTGATCGCTGGTCTGGCTAAAGTCAGATAATATGGCCTGGGGCGGACCAAGTTCAACCCTTGGTCAATCCAGCTTCACGCTTGTTTTGCCGCCAAATCGGGTGCCTGCGGCAAGCATGCTTTGTCTTTAACCGCCAACTTGATTACCATCGGTCCCAAGGCCTTGTAGTTCAATGGATAGAATAGTCGCCTCCTAAGTAAAATTGGGTCATGTGTTTGGAAACGGCATATGAAATGCATTCAAATTCGGGGAAACCTTCTTGCTTACGTAATGGCAATCCCGAGCCAAGCCGATCAACTCGGAAGGTGTAGAGACTTGACGGATGCAACCTAAAACCTGCCATGTGCAAAAGGGCAAGTAATGGTTAAGAGAAAGTCCAGACCACGAACATTTAGAGTGGCTACGAAAGTAGTAGTGGTACGAAGCGATAGATACAGGTTCGACTCCTGTCGGGGCTACCATATACCTATTTCCTACGGTATTCCAAGACACTCCAATCCCCAAGAAAATCGCCAAAAGCCAGCGGTCGAAAAACTACCCTTCGAATAAACCGTCAGCGTTGAAGGCGAGCAAACAAAGGAATATTTCAGATTACTATACTAATAGCCGGAGGTGGCATAGCAGGTATGGCCATGGCCTTAACCTGTCACCAATTAGGACTAAAAGCACAAATTTTTGAGGCAGTTAGCGAGATCAAACCGCTAGGTGTGGGTATGAACCTACAGCCCAATGCCGTTAGGGAGCTAATTGACTTAGGGCTAGAAGACTTACTGGCGGATATTGGTATCCAAACCGAGGAATGGGCGTTATTTACTAAAAGCGGCGAGTTGGTTTAGGCCGAAGCTCGCGGGTTAAAGGCGGGCTATAACTGGCCACAGTACTCTGTGCATCGCGGCCAATTACTGATGGGCCTGCTGGCAGCTGTGAAAAACCGTTTGGGTAATGACGCAGTAGTGACTAATGCGCGTTTTACCCAGTACAAAGTCGCCGGCTCTGGTGTTTCAGCTAAATTTACAGCGATTGATGGCACGACTTATTGGGTTAACGGCACTTTATTGATTGGCGCAGATGGTATTCATTCCCAAGTTCGAAATCAAATGCACCCTAGTCAGGGCCAACCAAACTGGGGCGGCGCGGTTATGTGGCGTGGAATTTCGGAAGGCCTACCCACTAGGACGCAAAACTCCTTCGTGCTCGTGGGGTCCATGCGACAGAGGTTTATCTGTTATCCAATTTCTAAACCGGACCAAGAAACTGGCCTAAGTAAAATTAATTGGATTGCAGAACTAACCTTGCCCACGCATGCATCCGCCACACAAAGTGATTGGAACAGCACCGCCGAAATTGAGGATTTCATCAATCCATTTAACCATTGGCAGTTTGATTGGATAGACGTACCCGCATTAATAAAGGGCACTGATGCGGTTTATGAATATCCAATGGTGGACAGAGATCCAGTGGATAAATGGGTTGACGGGCCTATAGCACTCATTGGTGACGCCGCTCATGCTATGTATCCAGTTGGTTCGAACGGCGCTAGCCAAGGCATTGTTGACGCTAGAGTATTAGGTGCAAAACTAAAGGCGCTGGGCATGACAGTAGAAGCGTTGATGGCGTATCAAGCAACGGTCTTACCTGCGGTGAATGAACTGATATTACGCAACCGCGGTGCGGGGCCCATTGGGATTTTGGGTGTCATTGAACAACGAGAACCTTTTCAATCAATAGACGATGTCATTAACAAAGATGAGATCAGTGAATTTATGTCCGCCTATAAAAAAGCCGCAGGGTTTGCACTAAGTACGTTAAATGCCTCTCCCAAAACCATAGAAGATTAACGCAAGCACTATCACGCTGGGCTAAAGTGTTAGTAACTCTGACTAGTTCTAACTCGCCATATCAACCTCCTATTCCCAAAGTCTGAAGTTCATCTACGGACAACTTCACTACCTCTACCAAACAAGTATGCGCACTGGGCCCCTGGGCCAGACTGGACGTACCTTTATCTTTGGTAAGAACATTAGGGTTACCGTTCATCTCCAATCCAGCAATGGCAGCACTGGGCGCAAACCAAGCACCAGTTGGTAGGATTGCAACGTCTTCTTTAATGTTTCCACTGATCACCGCACCAACAACACACGCCCCTCTGTCATTGAATACTCGAAGTAGATCTCCGGCCTGAATCCCTCGGCTTGCCGCAGTATTAGGGTGCAAAGTTAGAGGCTCCCGGCCCTGTATCTTCCCAGCTTGACTATAAGCGCTTTGATCGTATTGGCTATGCAACCTGCGCTTGGGTTGGGGCGAAATTAGGTGCAATGGAAACTTATCATTACCCGCCCCACCCAACCGCTCAAAAGGCTCTAACCAGACAGCATGGCCAGGGCAATCCGCGTAGCCGAAGCCGTCAATTGTTTTGGAAAAAATTTCAATTTTTCCAGAGGGCGTGGACAACGGATGCTTTTTTGCATCTATGCGAAAACCCTCCAGCCAGTCACCGGAGTCATACTTGGGCGGAATCTGATAGCTGCCCTTCTCTACAAACTCATCAAAATCTGGCAATTCAAAGCCCTGTGCTTTAGCCCGCTCATTGGACCTGCGCCATAGATCTTGAAGCCATGCCATCTCTCCTTTGCCCTCGGTAAATTCGTCGGCAAAACCTAGTTTGTCTGCGAGGCCGGCAAAAATCTCATAATCAGAGCGCGCCTCAAACTGAGGTGGCAGTGCTTGCTGCATTAAGTGCGCATACGGATCGTGGCTAGACGCACAAATATCCGTTCGCTCAAATGACGTGGTAGCGGGGAAAACAATATCTGCCCATTGCGCGGTAGGCGTCCACCAAGGCTCGTTAACAATCACCGTATCTGGTCGCCGCCACGCATCCACCAGCCGGTTAAGATCTTGATGATGGTGAAATGGATTACCACCGGCCCAATAAATCAGCCGAGTATCTGGGTAAGTAATATCTCGGCCGTCATAATTTATGGTGTCGCCTGGGTTAAGCAACATATCTGCGACACGCGCCACGGGAATAGCAAAGTCAGCAGGATTTTTACCCTTACTTACTGTTGCCCAATTGAAACGACGCCAATTACTACCAACAAACCCTTCAGCGCTATAACCAAAGCCAACGCCACAACCTGTAAGGCCAATTTGCCCCAACATGGCCGCCAGCGTGACCAGCATCCAATAGGGTTGTTCACCATGATCTGCTCGCTGCAAAGACCATGCAGCCGTGAGAAATGTTCTTTTACCTGCTGCCTCAATCGCCAAAGACTCAATGATGCTAGCAGATACAGAGGAGATCTCGCTCGCCCATTGAGGCGTTTTTGCTTGCCCATCAGTTTGCCCGAGTAAATAGCTCTGAAAACGCTCATAGCCTACACAGTGACTTGCTAAGAATTTTCTATCCGCCAGATTTTGAGTTTCAAGGACATAAGCCATGGCCAACATGACCGCCACATCGGTGCCTGGCCTTGGCGCAATCCAGCGCGGATCTAGCTCATCGGCAACGTCGTGTCTAACCGGCGAGATGTTAATAAATGCAGTTCCAGACTTGCGCGCACGCTGCAGGTCAATGGCTGTTCTGTGCTCGGTAATACCGCCATAAGCCACCTGCGCATTACGCGAGGGCAGACCACCAAAAGCAATGAATAACTCAGTGTTATCCACAACATCTTCTAAGCTTGTTTGCTCTAGTTCCATTTGCGCCCACGGCGCAATCACATGAGGCAAAATCACTTGAGCGGCGGCAGTACTGTAGCTGTTCATAGCCCGAGTACAGCCACCTATGAAATTTATAAAGCGATGCAACTGAGACTGGGCGTGGTGAAAGCGACCGGCACTGGCCCAGCCGTATGATCCGGCAAAAATAGCGCGGTTACCATGGGCTTCTTTCACCCGTTTTAACTCTTTAGCGGCATAATCCAGCGCCACATTCCAAGAGACATCTACAAACTCGTCAGCACCGCGCATACTATTTTCGGGGTCGGTGCCCTCCAGCCAGCCACGACGAATAGCTGGGCTTTTAATCCGTGAGGAATGCTGAACGCCATCACGCAGGGTATGACGAATCTCAGCAGGATTTGGGTCTTCATCGATGGCAAATACATCGACAATCTGCCCTTCTTTTACCTCAACGTCGTAAATGCCCCACTGAGTTGCATTGCGATAGCGCATAACGGCCACTGAATAATGAATTGGTAATTAGCCTAGGGAAAAACTAGCGCAATGCCAATACAGAACTTGTTCCAATGAAAAAAAGCCGACTACGAACCCTTTATACGCGCTTCATGAAAAGGGCAAGGTGGCGTTTGAGCTGCAGGCCAATCAGGCGTGCAACAAAAAGAACAGGCTCGACAACAAACACGGTCACGCAGGGCGTGACTCTCGCATTAGTCTCTTTGTAGTCTATTTAGTTGGTAATTTGCAGGCGCCGGGGCCAGCTCTTTGGGCAAATCTACTACCACTTCGCTAACACCATCATTTTTGTCGCTATCGAAAAGTGCATCTAGATCTTCGTTAAAAAAATCATCATCGCTGAAAAGGTCATCAGCCTGTTTTGAACCTTCTATTTTGAAATCAAAGCTTTCATCTGCCTGGCGACGGGATGCCACAGAACTTATGCCTTGAGACGATTGGCCTTGCCAAATCCAAGCTGACGCGTATCCACTGTTGCGTAAATACTGCAGGGGGCTCTTAGCATCTGCAGCAGATGTGTATGGCCCAGCGGCAATTCTGTAAAAAAAACCACTGCTGGTCTCGCTGGCAATCACCGCAAAGGTTTCAGCGCTGCGCGACTGAGCTTTAAGCAGTCCAGCCTCAGCATTATCTCGGCTTTGAAAGCTCGCAACGGACACCCAATAATCGGCGTGTGCGATAGGAGCTGTAACCAAAGCCACTAGTGCAACTAATTTGGAAAATTTCATATTCATCCACCCAAAATCGAGATGCAGTCTAGCAGGAGCAATGGGGTGGCGCCATAATGTACCTTGAAAGGTCAGCAAAGGACCAAACATTAGTTAGCCACCTGTAATCATAATCATCAAGCCCGCCGCCACCGCGGAACCAATAACTCCAGCGACATTTGGCCCCATGGCGTGCATGAGCAAAAAGTTTTGTGAATTTGCTTCCAAACCAACTTTGTTCACCACCCGAGCGGCCATGGGCACAGCTGACACGCCTGCAGCGCCAATGAGAGGGTTAATGGGATTAGCAGAAAACAGATTCATTAACTTGGCCATAAGCACACCACTAGCCGTGCCAATAGAGAATGCAACCATACCAAGAGCTAAAATACCCAGAGTTTCAGCAGTTAAAAAACTATCCGCACCCAATTTAGAGCCCACGCCCAACCCCAGGAAGATAGTCACCACATTAATCAAAGAGGTGCGCGTAGTTTCTGCTAACCGCTCTACAACGCCGCATTCGCGCATTAAATTGCCAAAACAAAACATACCTAATAAAGGTGCCGCTGAAGGCAGTAAAAAAGCCACCAGCAAAAGTAAAAGCAGCGGGAAAACGATTTTCTCTAGCGTTGAAACTTCGCGTAGTTGAACCATCACAATGCCGCGTTCCTTTTCCGTAGTCAGCGCGCGCATTATAGGCGGCTGAATAATCGGCACCAAAGCCATATAGGAATAGGCCGCTATCGCAATTGCGCCAAGTAACTCCGGCGCTAATTTACCCGCCACAAAGATTGCAGTCGGGCCATCTGCTCCACCAATAATGCCTATTGCAGCTGCTTGTTTTAAATCGAAATCCATAACCCCTAGCGCACTCAAACCCAACGCACCTAACAAAGTAGCAAAAATACCAAACTGGGCTGCTGCGCCCAGTAACAAAGTTTTAGGGTTAGCTAATAAAGGGCCAAAATCAGTCAAAGCCCCCACGCCCATAAATATGATCAGTGGAAACGCACCGGTTTCAATACCCACTTCATAGATAAGATGCAGCAATCCGTTGCCGGTGGCTATTTCCGCGCCGGGAATATTGCTCAGTAGACCACCAAAGCCAATAGTCACTAATAACAAAGGTTCAAATTTTTTCGCAATGGCCAGATACAGCAGTAAAAGGCTAATTAAAATCATGGCAAATTGACCAAATGTCATTTGCGCCAAACCAGAACCGTTCCAAAGTTGATCCAATAGATCCATCTAAGAGCCTCGAATTTTAGTTAATGCCCATTAACAATCGTTAGCGTCAGCTGCAATAAACCTGCAAACCAGGTTTTAACCGTTAGCTTGGGTTAATGAGAAGCAGGGGGTGCCCCACAGCAACTTGATCGCCAGAGCCCACATTAATCGCAGCAATTTCACCCGCTACTGCCGCACTAACGTCGGTTTCCATTTTCATGGCTTCAAGCACCATAATCTTTTGCCCGGCTGAGACTATATCGCCAACTTTCACCAGGACCTGATGGACCGTACCCGCCAAGCCTGCATTCATCCACTCACCGACTGTGGTAACTTTCGCTGGCGCGGCAACCTGCATCCGCTCCCCAGCGCTGCTTTCGCCTTCTTCAACCTGCACCGAATAAGGCGTGCCATCTACAGTCACGGTATAAGAACCGCTGCTATTATTTGCTACTGGATTGGTTTGTGCTGCCACTTGAGTTGGCGCTGCCTGCGCGGACGGCGCGGCCTCAAAAGTGGAGGGGTCGTTACGATTAATCAGGAACTTTGTAGCGACCTGAGGAAAAAGTGCATAAGTCAGCACGTCGTCTATTTTGACATCGGCTAAAGCAATATTTTCCTTTTTTACTAGTTCATCAAAGGTTTCAGTAAGTGCCTCTAATTCAGGCGCAAGAAGATCTGCAGGCCGACACGTAATTTGCTCAATATCGCCCAATACTTGCCTTTGCAATTCGCTATTTAAAGGCGCGGGAGTAGCACCATACTCTCCAGCTAAAACGCCGGTGGTTTCTTTGGTGACATTTTTATACCGTTCGCCCGCCAAAACATTGAGCACCGCCTGAGTGCCAACAATTTGCGAGGTTGGTGTCACCAATGGAATAAAACCCAAGTCCTTGCGAACTTTGGGGATTTCTTCAAGGACTTCATCTAAACGCTCAGTGGCGTTTTGTTCACGCAACTGGCTTTCCAAATTGGTCAACATACCCCCCGGAACTTGAGCAACCAGAATGCGTGAGTCGACACCGCGCATAGCGCCTTCAAACTGCGCATATTTTTTACGTACTTCACGGAAATAACCTGCAATCTCTTCTAACAACTCAATATTTAGACCGGTATCCCGCTCTTCGTCCTGAAGAATTGCCACTACAGACTCGGTTGCAGAATGCCCATAAGTCATGCTCATAGAGGAGATAGCTGTATCTACATTATCTATGCCTGCTTCAATAGCTTTGAGATACGTAGCTGTAGACATACCAGTAGTCGCATGGCACTGCATGTGTACAGGGATATCTAACGAGGCTTTTAACTGACTTACAAGATCAAAGGCTACATAAGGCTTAAGCAGCCCGGCCATATCTTTAATACAAATGCTATGCGCACCCATATCTTCTATTTCCTTGGCTAAATCTACCCACATATCCATGGTGTGCACCGGGCTAACCGTATATGAAATAGTGCCTTGCGCATGTTTATCTACCGCAAGCGTTGCTTTGATGGCTGTAGTCAAATTGCGCATATCGTTCATTGCATCAAAAATACGGAATATATCTACACCGTTAATCGCCGCGCGCTCAACAAATTTTTCCACCACATCGTCGGCATAGTGGCGGTAACCCAGAATATTCTGTCCACGCAAAAGCATTTGCTGAGGCGTGTTTGGCATCGCTGCTTTAAGCAGTCTAATGCGCTCCCAAGGGTCCTCGCCAAGGTAACGGATGCAGGCGTCGAAGGTTGCGCCTCCCCAAGATTCTAAAGACCAATAACCTACCTGGTCGAGTTTCTCAGCTATGGGCAGCATATCTTCAACCCGCATACGTGTAGCCAAAATACTTTGGTGCGCATCACGCAAAATTACGTCAGTAATACCTAAGGGTTTGTTCTTATTCATTAATGTCTCCTCAAAACCGCTAGGGCTGATTCCTGTACTTTGTCTTGTATTACACTTAGCAAATTCACTGCGTAGACAAACGGCTCTGTGAAAGAGTTACCAACTCAGATTAGAGGGGAGGGGTTCGCAAGTGAGTATCTAAAGCAACAGCTATTGCCGCAACATGCTGGGCTGACTGTTTGGAAGTGCTGGGCAATTTGTCTGCGGCACCCAACCGTAAGTTTGCAACGTGAGGATCACTTGCCAAGCCAAATTTCAAAACTACCCATGACATGCTTTGGGTGACAACAACCAACAAAGCAAGAAAAGAAAACACTGTTCCCATGCCAATCATCATCAACTCAAAACCTGATTCTAAAAGCCCACCCACATTTACCTCCTCTTCGCTGGCCCACTATGCTCTCGCTGTAACTCTCCCTCATGAGTGTATAGCGAACCCAGCAGAATACGCCAATCAAAAATACTTCGGGCCATAAATACCCGCCTAGGGCGACAAAAGACCGCAAAATTGTCCAAATAGGAAATTAGTTTTACTCAAGAGTACTAAATGAGTTGAGATCCAAAGCATTCTTCAAGATAATGCCGGCCTCGTTGCGCACCCGTGGCCCAACTGGATAAGGCACCGGTCTACGAAACCGGCGATTACTGGTTCGAATCCAGTCGGGTGCACCATAT
>MDSY01054246.1_pt1 | contig 18273 bp, 12 predicted proteins | sample 811131 | NCBI WGS metagenome assembly MDSY01 (sample SAMN05326643, study PRJNA326480) | marine metagenome | isolation source: seawater | place: Atlantic Ocean: South West | collected 2010
CATGAATGCTAGAGATAAAAGAAGAGTACCACGAATTTTACCTTCTGCTTCTGGTTGACGAGCTAAACCTTCAACAGCTTGAGCAGCAGCCGTACCTTGACCGATACCAGGACCGATAGCAGCTAGACCAATAGCTAAACCTGCAGCAACAACAGAAGCACCTGAAATAATAGGATTCATAGGAAAATATTTTTATTAATAAAAATTTCTAAGTTTACGAAATTAACAAACTTCTTTTAAAATGCTATTGAGTAATTACTCAATAGACTCACCAATATAAGCAGCAGAAAGTGTTGAGAACACTAGTGCTTGTACTGAACTTGCAAAAATACCTAAAACCATTACTGGTAATGGTACGAATAACGGAACTAATAAACAAAGAACCGATACAACAATTTCATCAGCTAGGATGTTTCCAAATAAACGGAAACTAAGCGAAAGAGGTTTTGTAAAATCTTCTAAAATATTAATTGGAAGAAAGATTGGAGTTGGCGAAATGTATCGCGCAAAGAAACCTAAACCTTTTGCTTTAAACCCAGCATAGAAATAACTAATAGAAGTTAATAGCGATAATGCTACAGTTGTATTAATATCATTTGTTGGAGCAGCTAATTCACCTTCTGGAAGTGTAATTAGTTTCCAAGGTACTAGAGCACCTAGCCAGTTGGCTACAAAGATGAAAAGAAACAGAGTTCCTACAAATGGAACCCAAGGACGATATTCAAACTCACCGATCTGATCTTTTGCAATACCTGAAACGTATTCAAAAACAGACTCGACAAAGTTTTGTAATCCTTTTGGAACTGGTTCAAGATCCTTAGCACCTACGATTGCAATCCCTAAAATAATAGCGATTACAAGCCATGTTACTAATAAAACTTGGCCGTGGACAGTTAAGCCAGCAAAGTTCCAGTATAAATGTGTACCTACTTCAACAGCAGCTAACGAAAAAAACATAAACAGATTTATAACTCGATATGAGTAATGCAAATTTTTCTTATTGCCTAAAGTAATTATACCTAGGCAAAGCCCTATCGTACACTTTTTTATAAAAAAGAAAAAATACTTTCAAGATCGGAACTTGTAAGTATTTTTTCTTTTTTTACATTGTTTTACCCCTGTGAATTTTTACCAAATAAAATACCATCAGATAATGTTGATAAAATTAACTTAATCGAACGAACGGCATCATCATTCGCTGGAATTGGTATATCAACTAAATTTGGATCACAATTAGTATCTAAAATAGAAATTATTGGAATATTTAATTTGCGACATTCAGCCACTGCAGTACTTTCACGCTTCGGGTCTATAACGATAGCAACATCAGGAATTTGTGTCATCTCACGTAAACCACCTAAGTTATGTTTAAGCTTGTCATGTTCACGTCGTAAAAGCGCAGCTTCTTTTTTTGGTAATCGGTCAATCTCACCACTTTCTTCTCTTTTATCTAATTCTTTTAGATATTCGACGCGTGATTGAACAGTTGACCAATTAGTTAATATGCCGCCTAACCAACGGTTATCAACATAACATGCACCACATTTTTGTGCTTCTTCGGCAATTATCGCGGAAGCTTGTCGTTTAGTACCAATAAATAAAAATGTTTTCTGCTCCTTGGCAGCTGTTTGCACATAATTATATGCATGCGTCAGTAAACGCGCTGTTTGAACTAAATCAATTACGTGAATTCCATTTTGTTCTGTATAAATATATGGGAACATTTTTGGGTTCCAACGGCTAGATTGATGCCCAAAATGCACTCCTGCATCTAATAATTCTCCCAGTGTAATAACTGTCATGTATAATTTTTTTGTGTTTAATGGCTAAGTAACTTTTTAAAGATAAAATACAAAAATATATTTTGAATTTTTCTTGTTTAAATTTTACGCGAGTAAAACTCGATAACGAATAGTTCATTTAATTTTAAAGCAACCCATTCTCTATCAATAACGGAAAGAACCTTTGCAGTTAAAGACTTTTTATCGAAATCTAAATGTTGTGGGATGTTTGATAAAGCTGGATTTTCTAAAAAAGTTAAGACTAAATCACGTGAAGCTTTGGAATCTTTAATTGTCAAAACATCACCTGGCTGACATTGATAACTAGCGATTGAAACGCACTTATTATTAACTAAGATATGCTTATGACCAACAATTTGACGAGCTGCCGCAATTGTTGGTGCTAAACCTAAACGAAACACGATATTATCTAAACGCATTTCTAGTAATTGTAGTAGAATACTACCTGTAGCTCCTTTCATGCTTTTTGCATATCTTATATAGTTCATAAGCTGCTTTTCGCTTAGACCATAATTGAAGCGTAGTTTTTGTTTCTCCTCTAAACGCATAGCGTACTGAGTCAATTTTTTGGGTGTTGCACCGTGTTGACCAGGTCGCTTAGACGATTTTGATTTTTTACTTGTAAAAGCTGGCAGGTCCCCTAGTCTACGTGTTACCCTTAGCTTTGCTCCTGTATAACGGGCCATAATATCTTTTGATATTTTATAGTTAATGTGTTTACTAAATATACTATAGTTTGAGAAAAAGTTAAATAAAAATTGTTTATTTTATAGAGTTTCGTTTAAACGTGAGCTTAATAAATTATCTTTAACCACACGCAAGTTAGTTTTAGTTGACATATCTTCTTCTAACTTATTTTTACGGACTTTGCGTAAGTGTTCATAACAATTAAAACCTGTACCAGCAGGTATTAAGCGCCCAATAATAACATTTTCTTTTAACCCATTTAGCCAATCTTTTTTTCCTTCAATTGCTGCCTCAGTCAACACACGAGTTGTTTCTTGAAAACTTGCAGCCGAAATAAAACTATCACTATTTAAAGATGCTTTTGTTAAACCCAATAGCATTGGAACGTAAAATGGTGGTGCTTCATCAGCTAAACGAGCTGCTTTAGTAATTTTTTCAGCTTGATACAAACTAAGAATTTCACCAGGTAATAAAGTAGTATCACCACTTTCTTCTATTCGTACTTTTGAAGTCATTTGCTTAACAATTACTTCAATATGCTTATCAGCAATCTGAACACCTTGAGCAAGATATGTTCGTTGTACTTCATTTACTAAAAATAATTGTAAATATTTAAAACTTAATTTGCAGGCTTCTTCAATTGTTAACCGGTTTTGATAATACCTAAATAAAGTTTCTAACATTTCATGGGGACTAATTTGACCATCAGTTAGTTGGTTTGAAACTTTTACAAAATCGCCATTATTAAATTTTACTTTGGCTTTTGAATCAACTGCTACGGAAACCGTATTACCATCAGACGCTAAAATATCAATAACTGAATTCTTAAGATATGCTTGTCCATCACAAGGGGCTAATAAACAAGGATTCTTTATTTTACGTGCTTCAAGAATTTCTTCTACTTTTGGTAAACCTTGAACAATATCAACAGTTTTTAATTTTTCATAAACTAATGTCGCTAAAATATCCGAACGTTGAACAATATTACCAGTTTCAACTCGTAAAATAGTACCTTCAGAAATTAGGTAAGGTCTCCCTAAACGAATTAAAATATGCTCTTCTGTTATACGGTAAACTTGGCCTGAATATAATGATTTACGAAGGTTTGTTAAAAAACAACCTATACGGACTAAATCACCTACTTTAACTTGTAAAATTTCATTAATCGATGACCACTGAATTTTTTTTATATCATTTTCTTTTAAAACTAAAATATCTTTTGCATTAGGCGGAGTATCATTAATACCAATTAAAGTACCCGAAACTGTTGAAGAAACTTGTAGTTTTGCAATAGTTGTATTCGAATAAACAAATTGGTTTTCACGTACTAAATAATTTGTTGTTGGAATAATATTTTGTTTCGAGTATTTTGCTGAAGTTTCGTTAGGTTTAAATACTTCATACAGTGAAACTTTAAGATTATACTGTCCAGACGAACCAACAACAGGAACTGTTTCAATTTGGGGCTGGAGGTTTGAATTTTTCGCTTTAGTTTGTAATACAAGAAATGTTTGTAATAAATTTACTCCAACATTTGATTTAACCTGCTCCCAGTTTTTAAAAAATATACGTTTAACTGTTTTTAAGTTAATACTTTCACTATTATTTGACGAAAAAGATTGATGCTCCAGTAAAAACCCTTTTTCTCTTGGTACCTGAAAAATATCAACAGGTCTAACCAGAAGATATGCGAACCCATTAATTTCAAAAGTCTCCACGTAGGACAATTTTTCAGCAAGAATACTATCAGTAATAAACTCACCTGGTTTTACAAAAGAGCTTTTTTCAAACTTGCTTCTTGTAATATCATCGTTAATGATAAATAATTCACCAGGCTTTAAAACTAACTCTTGCGTTACACTATCTAATTGAACTAAACCCCCTAACTTACTAAAAGTACCAGGCCACAATTCAGTCTCTGGTTTAATAACTGTATTTGGTTGTACAAGTAAACTATTTAAAACAGTAGAATTTAAGATATGTGTCTCTTCTGGAATCCAATAGAGTCTACCAGAAAACACTTTTTTTGTACTCGTACGTTTTTTACCATACCTATTTTTATCAATATCATAACAAATTATGCCGCCTGTTTGTGTTTTATAGATTTCATCTTTTAAAACAGCGATAGTTTGACCATTAGTTAAAAATTCTTTTTCCTTAACCAGGAATTTAAAACTTTTTTCCACCCCATTTGTTACAATATCTAGATTCGATAATGTATGATCATCTTTTCGTAGTCTTGTATTCTTAATTACTAACGCAAAATTTAAAATTTTAATCAAAGGGCCGGTTTGCGTCGATTCAAATTTTACTATCCCCGGCGAAGTATTTACTAATGAATGTTGGGCTAAAATTGTTTTATTTGAAACTTTTTGACCAATATCAACTTTTAAGCTTGAAGATTTTGGTAAAGAATATCGTTCTCCATGTAGAACCCAAATTAATCCTGCTTTTTTACTAATCGCATTTAACGAACCTTGTTTATCTAAAACATTGTCAATTTCTACATTTTGAAAGAACGTTTCGCCCGATACTTGTGTATAAACATGTTTACTATCTTCTTCTAAAATGAGATTAGCGTCTTTTTTAATTTCTGCTAAAATTTGACTTGCATAGACTTGTTGTTGGTTATTTACCAATAAAATATTACCTTCAGGAATATTTAAACGTGTTTTGATACCGGCAAAATTTTCAAGATATAAATCAACTTGTTCGCTTAACCTAAATCCCTTTTCACCATGCATAGTACGCACTAAAGTCGTTTTAGAACTTAGGTCATAATGTACTACCCCCGAAAATGGAGCACGAATCTGACGTGTTAAATCTCCTGAAAAAACACCACCGGTATGAAACGTTCGCATTGTTAATTGCGTTCCAGGCTCACCAATTGATTGGGCAGCAACAATACCAACAGCTTCACCTAAGTCCACAAGTCGTGAATAGGATAAATGCCAACCATAACATTTGCGACAAACCGATCGATTTGCATTACACGTTAAAGGTGAACGAACCTTTATGGACTCCAAATTGGCTGTTTCTAAAATTTTTACTAACGATGCTGTAATAGGGGTATTTTCTTTAGCAAGTATCGTTTGACCATCATTACTAATAATGGGTTGGGCTAATAAACGACCAGTTAAACGGTCTTTAAGGGAAATATCTGTTTTATAACGTTTAAATAAATCATCATAAGACAATCCCTCACTTGTTAAACAATCTTCATCACGAACAATAATATCTTGAGCAACATCAACTAAACGTCGAGTTAAATAACCAGAATCAGCTGTTCGTAAAGCAGTATCAACTAACCCCTTTCGTGCCCCGTAAGACGAAATGACATATTCTGTTACTTTTAGACCTTCTCGAAAATTACTTTTAATTGGTAAATCAATAATTTGTCCTTCAGGGTCGGCCATTAAACCACGCATCCCAACTAATTGTCGAACTTGTGAAATATTACCACGAGCTCCTGAGAACGCCATAATATAAAGTGGGTTTAATGGGTCACTTTCACGAAAATACGTTAAGACCTCATCTTTTAATGTATTACTAGCATTATTCCAAATATCAATAACTTTTTGAAAACGCTCTACACTAGTAATGGTACCTGTCCCGTATTTTTGTTCGGTTACATCCACTTCACTACTTGTTAACCCAATTAGTTGTTTCTTTGTGTAAGGAACTCTTAAATCTTCAGCATTTAAGGAAATACCAGACCGAGTTGCATAGTGGAAGGTTAAATTTTTGACCCTATCAGCAATTAAAGATGACTTAACAACACCATAATTATGAAACGTTTGGTACATTAAATCCTGTAATTTACGTTTGTTTATGACATCATTACAATACAACAACTTTTTATCCATTCTTGTTTCGATTGTTTTATATTCTAACTTTACTAATTTTTAATTAAAGGATTCATTTAATAAAATTCGACCTGGTGTTGTTCGTATGTATTTAGACAAAACGTCACCATTTTCTGTTTTCTTAATTTGTGAATACGGGGAAATAGAAATATTAATATTCCCTACCTTTGTTTCTTTTGCATCAAAAATAGAATCTTCAACAAGGCCATCATATTTTACCCAAACGAATGTGTGCAATAAAAGCTCTCCCTGCTGATAAGCCAAGATAACATCTTCAAAACTTGCAAAATAGTAATCTTTATCCGTCTGTTGTGAAGGATTGTTCGCTGTAAGATAAAAACAACCTAATACCATATCTTGGCTCGGAGTTAAAATGGGTTCACCCGTTGCAGGAGATAAAAAATTATTTGGGGCTAACATTAAAATTCTTGCTTCGGTTTGAGCTTCTAAACATAAAGGAATATGAACTGCCATTTGATCACCATCAAAATCAGCATTAAAAGCGGGACAAACTAATGGGTGAAGTTTAATTGCTCTACCTTCAACTAAAATAGGTTCAAAAGACTGAATACCTAGTCTATGTAAGGTAGGCGCTCTGTTAAGTAAAATGGGGTGACCCTTCATTACTTGTTCTAGGATTTTCCAAGTTAATGCCTCGTTTTTTTGAATGATATTTTTAGCCGCTTTAATATTGTTTACTAACCCCTCATAAATTAGTCGGTGAATAACAAAAGGTTGAAATAATTCAATAGCCATTTCACGAGGCAAACCACATTGATTCAATTTTAATTCTGGTCCAACAATAATTACTGAACGACCAGAATAGTCAACTCTTTTTCCTAATAAATTTTGTCTAAAACGACCTTGTTTTCCTTCAATAATATCTGACAAAGATTTTAACGGTCGATTATTTAATCCTACAACTGCTCGACCCCTTTTACCATTGTCGATTAAAGCGTCAACCGCCTCTTGTAGCATCCGTTTTTCATTTCGGATAATTAGCTCGGGCGCTAATATTTCTTGCAACCTTGCTAAACGATTATTTCGATTAATAACACGACGGTATAAATCATTTAAGTCTGATGTAGCAAATCGGCCACCATCTAATTGCACCATAGGACGTAAATCCGGAGGTAAAACTGGAATGATATTTAATACCATCCATGCGGGGTTACAATCAGACGCAATAAACTGATCAATTACTCTTAAACGTTTTATTAATTTTTCCCGATCTGGACCTTTTGACATTGGAATAGATGTTCGAAGAAAAATAGATTCTTTCTTAAGGTCAATATTTTCCAATAAAGTTTGAATAGCTTCAGCACCAATCGAAATTTCAACCTCTGATTTACCCTCATTTGCATAATCAAAAGCAGCCCAATCAGTTTCGCCAAGAAGTTGTTTAATACTTAATTCTGTACTAGTACCTGAATCAGTAACAATATAGGAATTAAAATAAACAATCTGTTCTAATTGCTTTAAAGAAATATTTAAAATAGTAGCAATTTTACTTGGACGGCCTTTCACATACCAAACATGAGTTACGGGTGAAGCAAGTTCAATAAACCCAATTCGATGACGACGAACGTTAGATTCAATAACTTCTACACCACACCTTTCACAAATGATGCCTTTATGTCTTACACGTTTATATTTGCCGCAATGGCACTCCCAATCATTTACTGGACCAAAAATACGTTCGCAAAACAAACCATGCATTTCCGGCTTTAATGTTCGATAATTAATTGTTTCTGGCTTGGTAATTTCACCAATAATTTGACCGTTTGGTAAAACTCTTTCACCCCAACATCTAATTCGTTGCGGTGAAGCCAAGTTAATTTTTACATAATCAAAAGATCTTTCTATCCTTAACATAGTTTTACACTAGTACAAAATTTAAATTATTGCTTCTATTTACTATCATTCATAAAGAATCGTGGTGTTAGAGTCGTGTTATCTAAAGGAGAAGATTCCTGAAGCTTTTGATTTTCTTTTAACGAGGCTTGGGGAATAAAACTTTGTGTTTCTTCTTCCATTAGATTAATTTCATTATCTTCTAATTTTGTGTCTTGGTCTGTGCCAACCTTATAAACAGCAATGTCTAAACATAAAGCTTGAAGTTCACGCATTAAAACTTTAAAAGATTCTGGTGTACCTGGTCGTGGAATTGGTCGGCCTTTTACAATAGAATTTAACGTTTCATTTCGGCCTTGCATATCATCCGATTTAATAGTTAGTAATTCTTGTAAAGTATAAGCAGCTCCAAATGCTTCAAGAGCCCACACTTCCATTTCGCCTAATCTTTGACCACCTTGTTGAGCACGCCCACCTAAAGGTTGTTGTGTAACAAGTGAATATGGGCCTGTGGAACGTGCATGAATTTTGTCATCAACTAAATGAACAAGTTTTAACATGTAGGCTTTTCCAACCGTTATAGGATTTTCAAAATATTGGCCAGTTAAACCATCTCGTAGTAAAACTTTTCCTGGATGTTTTGGTGAAAATAACCAAGATTGTTGATCGCTTGCAACCTTTAATTTTTTATTAACAAGAGCACGAGATGCTTCAACACCATACATTTCATCAAATGGAATAACTTTGAAACGAGTATTTAACTCATCAGCAGCCAAACCTAATAAACATTCATAAATTTGCCCAACATTCATTCGAGACGGGACACCCAACGGATTTAATAGAATATCCACGGGTTGTCCATTCGGTAAAAATGGCATATCTTGACGTGGAAGAATTTTACTTATAATCCCTTTATTACCATGACGACCAGCCATTTTATCACCAATTTGTATTTTTCGTGTTTGGGCGATATAAACCTTAATTATTTCATTTGTTCCAGGTGGTAAATCATCACGATTACTTCGTGAGAACACCTTAACATCCAAAACTCGCCCACATGTTCCATGAGGAAGCTTTAAGGAAGTATTTCGAATATCGCGAGATTTTTCACCAAAAATAGCACGTAATAACTTACCTTCAGGTGGATAATCTGATTCTCCTTTTGGTGTTAATTTACCTACTAAAATATCACCAGACTCTACCCAAGCCCCAACATTAACGACACCATTTTCATCTAAGTGCCTGATTGCAGTATCACTAATATTTGGCAAATCTTTTGTCACTTCTTCCATGCCTAATTTAGTCTGACGAACTTCAATTTCAAACTTTTCAATATGAATTGACGTAAAAAGATCTTCATAAATTAAACGTTCACTTACAACAAAAGCATCCTCATAGTTATATCCTTCCCATGGCATATAAGCAATTAGAATATTTTGGCCAACGGCCAATTCACCGCCTTGCGTTGAGGCACCATCTGCCAATACTTGACCAGTCAAAACCTTTTCATTAACAGAAACTAAGGGATGTTGGTTAATACATGTGTCTTGGTTTGATCGCTGGTACTTACTTAAAACATACTGAAGAATTGTACCTTTTTTATCTTTAACAAAAATCTGACCTTCATTTAAACGGATTACTTTACCATTATGTAAACTAAGAGTAGTCATTCCTGAATCACGAGCTGTTTGCCCTTCTAATCCAGTTCCAATAAGAGGAGCTTCTGAATATAGTAAAGGCACTGACTGACGTTGCATATTGGAACCCATTAATGCTCGGTTTGCATCATCATGCTCTAAAAATGGAATTAGTGAGGCAGCTAATGATACAACTTGAATTGGAGAAACAGCAACATAATCAACTTCTTCTGGGCTAACGGTAATAAGCTCTTGTCGGTATCGAACGGGAATGTGTGAGCCTGAAATGTCATTTGTCTCGGTAATTAATATGTCCCCCGCAGCTAAACGAAAATTATCTTCTTGTGTAGCACTTAAATAAACAGGGAAGTCAGCTTTAATAACTCGGCCCTGTTCAACCTTATAAAAAGGCGTTTCAATAAAACCATAAGAATTGATTCGCCCATACGTCGCTAACGAACCAATCAAACCAGCATTTGGTCCTTCTGGAGTTTCAACGGGACAAATTCGACCATATTGGCTTGGGTGAATATCACGAACAGCAAAACCCGCACGATCACGAGTAATACCACCAGGGCCCAAAACAGATAGTCGGCGTTTATGGGTTAATTCAGCTAAGGGGTTTGTCTGATCCATAAATTGGGATAAAGGATTAGACCCAAAAAACTCACGAATAGAAGAGACTAATGGTTTTGGATTAATTAATATGTTAACTCGTAGGTATTTTTGTTCACAAATCGTCATTCGTTCGCGAACAATTCGCTCTAATCGGTTTAATCCAATTCTAACTTGGTTTTGAAGTAGTTCGCCCACGGAGCGAATTCGGCGATTTCCTAAATGATCAATATCATCTTCAACAGTTGGAGTTAAACGGAAATTAATTAATTCATTAATAATTGCAATAACATCATTTGGAGTTAATATGCGAATATCTTCACTAGTTGTAAGGTTTAACTTTTGGTTAACTTTATAACGTCCAACATATCCTAAATCATAGCGTTTGGGGTCAAAGAAACGTGAATAAAGTAATTGTTGACCCCCTTTTACAGTTGCTGGTTCACCTGGGCGAAGTTTATTGTGAACTTCTAAAAAAGCATCATCTAATGTATTAATTTCACTGTCTTGTAAAGTTTTTTGAAAATATTCAGGCTGGTTCAGATTGCCTAAAATTTCTTCATCTGTTAAACCTAAGGCTTTTAGAAAAACATAACCAGATAATTTCTTTGCCTTATCAACTTTAACATGAATACATTCATCTTTATCAACTTCAAATTTAACCCACGTTCCTCGATTCGAAATTAAACTTGCTGTATAAACGTAGGAATTTTGTTTAGTAGGCTCACGCTTATAATAAATGCCCGGGCTTCGAACAATTTGATTAATAATAATACGCTCAATTCCATTAACTAAAAATGTACCTTCATTCGTCATTAATGGTATATCACCTAAAAAAACCTCACCTTTTTTAGTTTCGGAAGTAACTAAATAATCAAGTGTTGCAATAATATAAATACGAATACTATATGTGGTATCTCGTCGTTTAGCCTCTGCCAACGAATATTTAGGTCGCTTAATTTTGTACTGTTTTGCAGATAGGCTTAACTCTAATTCACCTAAATAATCCCGAATGGCTGCAAAATTTTCAAGTTCTTGGAGTAAACCTTTTTCAAGAAACCAACAGAAACTAACCCGTTGAATTTCTAACAAATTTGGTAATAGGCATCTATAAATATCTTGGTTTAAGTTACGCATTAGTTGTTTGTTTTTCAACCTATATTTACATTGACGTTAAATTAAATAATTGAAAGTAAGTTTAAAACTTAACAAAAAGAAGTATCAAAAAATAGTAAACCCGGGAGTTTCGATATTAATGAACACGTTTTCTAAATGTAATAAATTGGGTTCTTTCAATTTAACTATTAAGGATTTAGGGCTTTGCCTAATAAAAACTGGTATTTTAATTTTGGGATTGTTGAAACATATAACCTGTTCCACGTGCGGTTATTATAAGGTCAGGATTACTTGGGTCTTCTTCTAATTTAGATCTTAAACGTGATATATGCACATCAACGACACGCGTATCTAAATAACGTTCAGGAGTATATCCCCAAACATGATCTAAAATAGTTGAACGGGAAAGTCTTTCCCCCGCTTTTGTTACCAACAGTTCTAAGAGATTAAACTCCATTCCTGTTAATTTAATCCGTTTTTTACCTTTAAAAACCTGGCGCTTATTTGTATCAATAGACAATGTCCCAATTTGGAGTATGTTTTGATTGGTGTTATTTTGTGTTCGAACATTGTTTGCTTGTGTACGTCGTAGGACAGATCTAATACGGGCTTCGAGTTCTTTTGGAGAAAATGGTTTTATAACATAATCATCCGCTCCGAGTTCGAGCCCCATAACACGATCTGAGATATCGCCTAGTGCGGTTAATATTATAATTGGAGCTTGTGATCTTTTTCTAATTTCACTGCAAACTTGATAGCCATCAATTTTAGGTAAAATGATATCAAGAATCACAAGATTGGGCTCTTCTTTCTGAAATAAAGATAAAGCTTCTTCTCCATTAGCAGCAAGAATAACTTTATATCCAAGGATAGAGAGTCTGGTTTTTAATATTTGCCTAATACTCATTTCGCCATCGACAACGAGTATTTTTTCGTTATATTTTTCCAAGGGTAAAATGTTTTTTCCAGTTACTCAAAAGTTATTTAAACTTCGTGAAACTGTTCAATTTAATTTTTAAGGACTATGTGTTATAATTCCCATTATAATTAGATTTATAGGCGAGCGTAGCCAAGTGGTTAAGGCACTGGGTTGTGGTTCCAGCATTCGCGGGTTCGATTCCCGTCGTTCGCCCTGGAGAATAAAATAGTTTAATCTGTTTCGAGATATATATTTAAATATTTAGCCAAATTCAATGCTTCGACTTCTATTTTATTTAAAGCAGTTGGCTTATCACTACCAGTTAGAGGAATTTCTCGACTATCATTTAGACAAAGAAACAATTGGCGTTTAGGGTTTAAACCATCTCGAATAAACATTTTAATGGATTTAAGTTCATCGAAATTAAATGTCAAACAAAGTTCACGGTTCTTTCCTGGAAAACCTTTTCGATAGAGGGTAACCTTTTGGGATTGTTTATTGTATTCATTATATCCAAAACCAATGTCCCACCAAATAGTTAACCAAAGAAAGATACCTAATGTTAGACCAACAGTCCCATAAAATACAAGTACAATTCCCTGAGGAACAAAAGCTAATTGCGTTGAATCAGAAAAAATTAACAGGTTTACTTTAAAGAAACTTGATAGCCCGCTTAAAAGAAACCCTAATCCACCAGTACTGACTGCTAACGCCCAAAAAAGATTACTTGACTGGCGGGAACCTTCAATATAAGACCTTATCAAAGGTTGTTGTTCAATATTTTTATAATTCATTTTATTCATTAGTTAGATTTCTACAGAGTAAAAAACTGTAGAAACACGTTTAAATCTAGATTAATCGGATAGTTTTTAGACCGAACCAAAGTCCAGCAGCTAAACTAAACATTAATGTCATTAATAAAATGTAACCAATAAGAGCGTTCATAAAATTCTTTTTACTTAAAAAACAACTAAGTTTTATTATTCTTTACATAATAATATCATAAAATGCTTAGATTTAATAGAAAATCTTGCGATAGAATTATAGAATACCTGCTCAATTTTCTCGAAATGAAAACAGTTGTTTTGAAGTCGGTTACTTTTTCAAACCTTCAATAATTCCTCGCCATACAAGTCCAATTACTTGCCCAACAACTGAAGTTAAAGTATAGCGTATACTATTACCTAATAAATAAACCAATTCATCTAACCGACTAACAACGAAATCTTTTGTTTCAATCCCAACCAATGTTAATAATGAAACCTTTTTTAAATTTAGAAGTTCATCTGAACGGTTTGCATAAATAACCCGGTAATAAATACCAGTAGTTCTTATAACCCAGATACCTTGTTGACTATTGTAAATATCAGAGGGCCTTTTAATAAAAGTCTTGATACGGGTTTCCCAACTTAAATTATTTCGAAACCTTTCTACGTTGCGTAATGACAAAAAGTTAGAACGGTAGAAATTTTTTCTAACCTCATATATAAATGAAAATTCATTAATAATTATGAACATAACTGCATTTGTTATCTCCACAATTAAATTATCTAACAAGGCTTCAATAAAACTGTCGTAAGCTTTTGTGTAAATAGGAACAAAAATTGATCGAAATAATTTGGATTCGCTGTTACGTAAAACTTGAAGTGGAACATTTAATAATATTTTTTTATCATTAAGAACAAAATTTTTGGTATAAAATGACTCTTGAATAATAGCTGGTTGAATACTAACGTTACAACCATAATAACTAGTTAAGAATTGTTGTGTTGTTCCTTTAATTAAAGTAAGGAAAATAGCTTTCTCTTTGGCGGGGTTAATTGGAATATCATTATTCAGTAATTCGGAAAAAACATTTTCGACATTGGAAGCAACAATTGTAAATAAACGACGTTTAGTATTATCACGTAATAGATCAGTCGCCAACAAAAACGAACTTGTATTATTAATGTTAAAATTTATTTTATATTGAAGCCGAGCAAAAACATTACTAAATCGAATACTCAATTTTTCTCGTTCCGAAGTATCCATTGTTTAAAATTTTTATAAATTACTAAATATTATATGCAAAAACTTAATAACTAAAAGCTCTGTTTTAATTCTTTGTTATGGGATAATAATTCATATAGCAGAAAAAATAGATAGTTAAGTCTATAGGGTATTGTAAAAGAGCTGCAGTTGAAAAACGAAATAATATAATTTACCGTGCTATTAAAAGTTTAAATGACACTCCAATTAAATCATAAACGTAACTAAATATGCGAGCTTATAATAATCGTGAAGTTGTTTTAATCATTGGTTGATTAATGACAACTTCACGAACTAATTAATTAGTAAGAGGCAAATGAAAGCGTATCAGGCATGTATCTTTGAATTTCAATAATGAAAGCCGCAGTAAAACTTAACCAAGCTGTTGCCAATACCGGTGCTGTTGATAAATACTTAAGTAAATTTTTATCCATTTTTCTAAAGGTTTAAAGCTATTTATTTTTGTTATGTAAATTAACGAGGAGAAATCGTTACTTCGTTTCCAGGAACAAGAAGTTTTCCAGCAATTAATTCGTTCCAAGCCGATAATGGCCATAAGAAACCTGAAGACATCATACCAATTGCTACAGGAACATTAATAATGATTTCGTTCTCATTTGGCTTATCAGTTGTTTTAGTCCATTGTTGGTAACTTCTACCAACCCAACCAATCCAGCCGGCAATGTAAAGAAACGTAAAAGCAGGTAATAAAAATTCCCCAGCATGGCTCCAACGGCCATCAACGATAAGATGTGGTAAACCATCGGCTCCACACAGTAAACCTTGTTTACCATATTTATCAAAACGAGCTTCTGTTCTTTCAATCTGGGCTTGAAGAGCTAAATAAGCTGGCGTACCTTCGTCGTAATTACTTAAACGACCTTCTAATTTTTTAGTACTCTGATCTAAGCGACGCTTAAAAACAGATGAATCTTTACATGGTGTAAGTCCACTAATGTCAGCAAAAGCTGGCATCGGGGTTGCCGAAATTAGCATTGGGGCAACCAAAAATAAGAACCAACGTTTCATAGAAAAATCAAATTTACAAGTTATAAAATATTATTAATAAATTTTTGTGTCAATTTAGATTGTACAATTGAATGTCACGAAATCCCGTAAAACTTTCCAAATTTTTCAAACTTTTATTATTTTATAGATAAGCTTGTTTTGGTTACTAATTTACGAAATTCTGTTTGAAAGAATAAAACGGCCCTGTTTGAATTACCGGCTACTGTAATTTTTGCTAGATTTTCTGCACCCCAAATTTGAGAATAACTAATAAAACTTGTATACGTGCTAATCATTAATAATAAAAATGAAAAGTATACTAATCGTAAACCTGGATCCGCTTTTATTTGTAAACCAGTACTGGTTAAAAACTCTGAAAATACTATTGTTTCCTTTTCATTAATATTAATAGTTTGACCTAACTTACATTCTTTAATTAAAGCTCCTTTATTGTTGTAAAGATAAATACTGCCTTGCAAATCATTAATTAAAACTGAGAAAGTTTGTGAGTTTTCAAGTGCTGTTATTGAACCAAACCAAAACTTTTGACCGGGCTTTGTAATTTTTTTAAGAGAAACTTGTATTGGTTTATCATTACGAAAAAACTTGAGACCAACAATATCCCAATCAGTTTGGTAAACTGTTAAACCTTTGTAAACAAAAGGTTCGTTTACAAAAATTGTCTTGCGCTCAATTTCATTACCGGAATTATCTAATAAGGATAAATCGGAATAAAACTGATTAGTTTTAAACTCACTTGTATACGTAATCCAAAAATCATTTACACGCCAGGAAATATCCTGGGGAATTAAACTAAAGTTTCCCAGATTAACTAAATTTTGAGCATGAAATAGTTCCCCTCGCGGAACAACTTCTTGGGCCATATAACCACCAAAAGAGCCTATAGTAGAGCCTATTAAAAGTAAAATAATACTGGCATGTACTACAATGGGACCAAACCGCCCTAACAAACCCGAATAAGCATAATCTTTTTTGCCTTGACGAAAGAGGTTGTAATTTGAGTTATGCAATTGGTAAGCGAAATTATTTGTTGTATTTCGTGGTAATACTTCACCGATCCCATTTGCTCTTTTTACATTCGTATAAAATTTCCATCGCCGTAATTTTCGTAAAACAGGAAATTGTACACTTAAAGTGCAGGATAATAACGACAATCCAAAAAGAAATAAAAGAATAATGAACCAATATGATGTATAGACATGGTCAAAGTTGAAAAATAGTAAGAACTGCCAATTAATAAAACCTAAAATGGGTTTATCTAACGGATAATTCTGTTGGTAAAATGCTATAGTTTTGTCTTGTTCAATAACCGTGCCGATGGCTACCACAACACCAATTATAAGAAGGAAACTAATTGCTAATTGAAGGTTTGCTAATTTTTTAAGGATTCGATCAGGATAATTTTTTTGCATTACTTAAAAAGTATTGAATAATTAAAATTTCATAAGGCTTGTCAAAACATAGGATATAAGTTACCATTACTAATAGGTAAGTTACATTTATAGCTAACCAAAAGCCGGGATAGCTCAGTTGGTAGAGCAGTGGATTGAAAATCCTCGTGTCTCCAGTTCAAATCTGGATCCTGGCATTAAGTTTTTAAGTTAAATACGGTTAGTAAATAGCTTACGTTTTTCTTTGCTAAAACCTCATATTACGAAAGATCACTATGGCGAGAAATATTTGTCTCGAATATTATCAAAAGTAAACCCTTTTATTTATGAATAATAACAGTTTAATTATACTTAGTAAAAGTAAAGATTAAAAGAGTTTAATAAAACTTAGTTTTGTAGAAAATTATCAACGTGTTTTCTACCTTTTAAATATTTAAATACTAAGAATACTGCTGTTTTATCCACACATTAGTAAAACTTATATAAATAATAAAATATATAGGTTGCACTTTGGGTCTACGTAGTGATATCCTCTCAATTAAGATAAAAAAATAATAAATATTATATTTTGCTTGTTATGTTTTAAGAATGTTCTATTTCTTAAATATAAAACCCAGCAATTATTAAGCATAACTCTTAAACCAAGGAGGTTGTCATGTCTCAAGCCGTGGAATCACGTACTCGAATCAAAAGTGAACGTTACGAATCAGGTGTAATCCCTTACGCTAAAATGGGTTACTGGGATCCTGATTACGTTATTAAGGAAACTGATATCTTAGCTCTATTCCGTTGTACTCCACAACCAGGTGTAGACCCTGTAGAAGCTGCTGCTGCTCTAGCAGGTGAGTCTTCAACTGCAACATGGACTGTTGTATGGACAGATCTACTAACTGCTTGTGATCTTTACCGTGCAAAGGCTTACCGTGTAGATCCAGTACCTAGTGCTCCTGATACTTACTTCTGTTACGTTGCTTACGATCTAGATCTATTTGAGGAAGGATCACTTGCTAACCTAACAGCATCTATTATCGGTAACATCTTCGGATTCAAGGCTGTTAAAGCTCTTCGTCTAGAAGATATGCGTATGCCTGTTGCACTACTAAAGACTTACCAAGGTCCTGCAACTGGTCTAGTAGTAGAGCGTGAGCGTATGGATAAGTTCGGTCGTCCTCTTCTAGGTGCAACTGTAAAGCCTAAGCTAGGTCTTTCAGGTAAGAACTATGGTCGTGTAGTATTCGAAGGTCTTAAAGGTGGTCTTGACTTCCTTAAGGATGATGAGAACATTAACTCACAACCATTCATGCGTTACAGAGAGCGTTTCCTTTACTC
>MDSY01048860.1_pt1 | contig 18262 bp, 30 predicted proteins | sample 811131 | NCBI WGS metagenome assembly MDSY01 (sample SAMN05326643, study PRJNA326480) | marine metagenome | isolation source: seawater | place: Atlantic Ocean: South West | collected 2010
TGGCGCCGCTGGCACAATCGTTGCCGGCCTTTTATCCACTATCGTTGTTTTGGTAATGAACCTATAAACTACGCTAAATAACTATATGTTATTGCGTGAACTTTACATACCACCTAAAGATGCCGTTGAAGTAGAAAATCCTAAAACAGGATATACCTACAAGGTAAGCAAAAAGAAAGCTAGAGATCTAGTAAGGAAATTTGGCTACAAAGTTGTTGCCGTGCATCATGAAGATGAAATAGAAGAAGGTCCAACATGGGCTCGTTCTGGTAAAAAAGTTGTGCGTAAGTACAGATGTACAGCAGGTCCAAGAAAAAATAGAATCGTAAGCAAACTACAACAATGTTTTGCCGCACCAAATGTTAAAAAACGTATGGCTCTTAAAAGAGTAAAAGCAAGACTTGGTTCTAGAATTGCTAGAAAAGCTAAACGTACGAAAAGGATAAATCCTGCGTCTATAAGGGTGCAAAAATTAAATAAAGCTATGAGAAGGCGAAGATAATGAGATTACGTGAAATTATTATCGAAAATGACGTTGAAGAAGGTGCAACACCTATATTTGGCAAGACAGGGAATAAAGTTGTGCGTAAGTATAGATGCACTAGTGGATCACGTAAAGGCCGTATTGTAGCTAAACCAGGTACTTGTACAGCACCAAAGAATGTTAAAGCTATGACAACTATGAAAAAGACTAGGCGTAGCAAAGGTGCAACAGTAGGGATAAGAGCAAGTAGAACTAAACGCACAAGTCCAGCTAGCCAAAAGCTAACAAGATTAAATGTTGGATCACGTAGGACATTAAGGCCTAGGAAAAGAAGGGGTAGCAAACGATGAAAATAATGGAACTTGTAGGAACTCCTGCTGATCAGCAAGGAATGACAGAACCAAATAAGCCTGCCACCTCAGATACAAAAGAGCCCATGGGTGCTGAAGAAAACCCAGTAGTTGCGGCAAGGCAAAAGCGTGAACAAAAGAAACAAATTCAAGATCAGATTCGTGCTACAAGAGAGCAACTGAAACAACTACAGAATCAACTAGCGGCAATAAGATGAAATTAAACGAACTAATTAAAAGTTTCGAAATTTTCTTGTCAAACGAGGAAGAAGCCTTATTGGAAACTATGGATATATATCCTCGACCGCTATCATCATTCACAGAACGAGATCAAGTCACAATTAATAATCTTATACGTAAAAGCGTGGTAAGTAAAATAATGCTAAAAGACAGTTCTGTAATGGTGATGAAGAATGATTTCTGAAAATCTGATAGATGAACTAGAAGAGATTGTAAATAAAGGTTTAGAAGACAATTCTATTCCTTATGCTAAAGGAAATAGTATAAGGATAAAACAATATATTGTGCGTAAAAGTCGGGTTGGATATCTAATATATGATAGCTCTTCTAACAAACAGTTACACAGGACACAATTTAAATCGGTTGCTATTGCAATAGCTAAAAATTTAGCAGAAAACAAAAAAACAGCAGTTGAAAAGATATTAGATATTGAAGAAAATTTAGCCAAACACTATAATGACGCAGTTTTTTATAAAAATACTATTAGGAAAACTAGTTGTGCATCAAAAAAGGTCACAAGAGAGACAAGATTAGAGCTTTCTTTGGTAGAAGCACAGAAAATGCGTGATCAATTAGACAGATTTATTTTCTCAAATGTATAAATACACTTATATAAAAGTTCAAGGAACGTTGCAATGAATATTAGAGAATTTACGAAACCAGCTAGTGCAAAAAAACTGAATGAAAGTTTAGCACAAAAGTTTGGAGAAAAACTTAATCTAGATCAGTTTACTACTGATCAGCTTCAAGACGTAAGAAATAAGCTAAGAACTAATCTTAGCCAAGTTGAAACAAATGAAGCTTTTGATGCAGTGCAAGACACAGGCTATCAAAAAAATAAATTATTCCTTGATGTTATAAATGCTGCAATCGATGAACGCAACGACACGATTGTAGATGCTATCGACGAAGCTGTACAGCAAGTAAACGAAGGCGAAGAAGACAAAGCAGAACTTGTAATGGCTGCAAAAGATATGGTAGACAGAGTTACAGGTTGGATGGAAGATACAGCTGAAATGCAAACTGAAAGCATGTTAGAACTTGCAGATGCTATCCGTGACGAAATGGGTAGTGAAGCCGCTGAATCTTTTACTAATTTAGTTAAGCCAGCTCTAGAATCAATGTATGGAGTAATGGAAACTACACGTGGCACACTTACACAAGGCGTAGGACAACTTACAGGTGAAAATGAGCCTATGGATACAATGGGTGCTGACGATGATATGGAGCCAACAGTAGACGATGAAATGGATGACGCATTAGATACTGTTGACACTGATGACGACGACTTTGGAGCTGCAGATGCAGAAGCTGGCGGAGATGAAGAGTCAGGTAGAGAAAAGCGTGAGTCGGTAGAACCAAAAAAAAAATCCTTGAAGCAATAGATAGCACAGCTATTTTTCAAATCTTAGATCATTTAAAACAATCAGATAGACTTGTTGTAAGCATAAAAAAGCTAGACAATTATATGCAAAATACAGGTCGAAACCAATTTTCTTATGAAGTTTTCAAACAAGCCTATGACGAAAATCCTAGGATACAAAATTTAGTAAAGAATTTTGATAAAGACAAAATTGAACTAAAAAGTTCTGAGACAGATGATATTCCAACAGACTCCAAAAAACCAAGCAGTGACAATACTGTAAGCAGCATGGCAAAACGTGCAACCGATTTAAAAGATCTTTAACTTGACAAATCACTAATCTTGTGTTAATATATAATACACATGGAAAAACGGATGAATAAAGATCAATATGATAGAATAGTAAACAACATCAAACAAACCCTAGATAATTATGTGGCTCCAGCTGTAGCAGGGCATGGAGGTATAGTAAATTTTGTTGACTTCCAAGATGGCACTCTCACACTTGAAATGAGTGGAGCATGTGCTGGTTGTGCAATGTCCGCTATGACACTTCAACAAGGTATTGAAGGTATAATGTTATCTATGGTACCTGAGGTAAAATCTATTGTGGGTGTTGACGATCCAAATTCAGGCGTCAGTCCTTTTATGAGTCATAACTATGACTATAATCCAGACGATTACTGGAATGATGACAAAGACGACAATATAATATCCACAGACAGATAGGCATTTTATGACGTTACTAGTTGAAAGATACAAGTATACAAAATTAGAACGAGTTGAAGTAAATGGAAAACGTAGATACCTCACTCCTGGCGGAGGTAAAGTTGCAAGTGTAACGACAATACTTGATGCAACAAAAGATAAGACACACTTAATTGCATGGAAAAAGCGTGTAGGTGAAAAGAAAGCTCAGGAAATTGTAACAGAAGCAAGTGGTGTAGGCACAAGGATGCACAAATATCTTGAAGACTACATCGAAACAGGACAATGGCCTAGTCCTGGAAGCAATCCTTATGCACAAAAAGCCCACAACATGGCAAGTGTTATTAAAGAAAAAGCAATGGGAGATGTAAATGAAATTTGGGGGAGCGAAGTACCTTTATATGTTCCACAACTATATGCAGGCACAACTGACTTAGTAGGTGAGTACAAAGGTAATCCGTGCATAATGGATTTCAAACAGACCAACAAACCTAAAAAGATAGAATGGGTCTATGATTATTTCTTGCAATTAACTGCATATGCAATAGCACATAACGAAGTACACGATACAAATATACGAGAAGGCCATGTGTTTATGTGTAGCAGGGATCTTGATTATCAGCAGTTTGATATTTGGCCAGATGAATTCGACGACTGGGAACAAGAGTGGTGGAAAAGAGTCTATGAATACTACGAGAAGCACGGCTAAAAAATAAAAAGCTTTATGCGTTTTGTGCTTTTGCTTTTCGCTTTGTATGTATCTCCTTTATTAGCTGATACTTTGATTAAATCTGGTTGCTCTAATGACTATCCAGGCGTCGAATGGTTTATATATGAAGACTCCGACGGAAATAGATATACAACTAAAGATCCAAGATCTTGGAAGTGTGGCTTCGATCGTTTTTTAAATTTAAATGTTGAAAAAGAATCTGGAGATAGATTCGATCCTGCTGTCATTAATGTTAATTACAAAGATATGCTAGGACGAAATGAGCCTTGGGGAATGGTTCATCATTCAACGACTATAGGAAAAGCTGTTAGAGTTGGTAGAGATACTGTTCATGTCTTTGGCGATGGACGTACAGGTGACGGCATCTTTATACTAGGTAGAGAAGAAATACAATTCCGAATAGAAGCAGAGCCGGTCTGTGAAGTAGATAGCCTAATAGACTGTGAAGGATACAGACAAAACAGTTCTCAAGACTTAATATACTATGGGCAAGATGACGATAGAATCGTAACGTGGGAGCTAGGCGTACTTGTATATGCGACACATACTACACATGGGGATGATATTCCTGTAGGCATTATGGGAGAACTAGATGAAACACATAGAGAATGGAATAAATGGCAGCAAAGAGTAGAACAATATAACAAGGTATATGAGAAATCAGGCGTTCACATAAGATACAAACTTAGTAAATTATGGTTAGCACACTATCACAGTTTGTATGATGTAGGAACCATTACAACAGGAAAGCCCGTAGATGTCGTTTTAGCTTATGGTACGTCCTATGTCAATACCTGTGGTGTAGCTAAAGTAAAGAAACATTTTAGCGAGGGTAAGCCGCCCTATTCTATGAGCCGCTGTACTATCTACACCGATTTACACGAGATTGGACATTCTGTAGGTCTTGCACATGGCCCAGAGAATCAAGCGTGGCAACAAACAGGATATCTCTTTTCTGACTTTGGACACGGCTGGAATGATATCTGCGACGGCAAAGACGATCTCATGTCTTATGGAAGCGAAGGGGTATTTCACTCTAATTCTAAATTATATTGTGATGAGATATTTGAGGATTGGTATCCAGCTATAGTCGCAGGGGGCAGAGAGTGGTCAGATACTGCCCATGCATTAAATAGAATAAGATACGATGTAGCCCTTATTCACAAGGAAAATGACTACAAAGATAATGATACTAGCCTGCGTCCTATACAATCTAAGGCAAGACGTATAGGAATAGAAGTGATAGATTGAATAAATACTAATAATAAATGTAGGAGATAAACGTGGCTGTAGTATCCATTTCAAGAATACAAATTCGTAGAGGACGTAAAAATCAAGGTTCAGGACTACCACAACTAGCAAGTGGTGAATTTGGATGGGCAACAGATGCACAAGAGTTGTGGATCGGAAATGGTGCTGTATCTGAAGGATCTCCTTATGTAGGAAATACACAAATATTAACGCAACATGATGATCTGTTTCAATATGCCAAAACATATAGTTATAAAAGTCTAAGCAATAACTATCAAACAGGTGCAAGTGTTAATACACCAATACAAAGAACTCTACAAGACAGACTAGATGACAGGGTAAGTATTAGAAGTTTTGGTGCTAATGGTGACGGTACAGATCAAACAGCCGCAATACAGAGAGCTGTTGATCAGCTTTATTTAAATGCAGCTACAAAACTTACTGCCCCTAGTAGAGTAGTTTTATATTTTGAAGCAGGAAATTACAATATTTCTAGCACAATTAAGTTGCCTCCTTTTACAACTATTAGAGGTGCAGGTATAGATAAAACAATTTTTAATTGCACAAGCACTACAGTACCAGCATTTGATACTGTAAATGATAGTAGCGTACCTGGCAGTTATGCAGGTGATGCAACAAGTACCACATTAAATCAAGCTAGAAATATTTTTATGAGTGACTGCACCGTGCAAGTTGCTAGTCAACAAGCAATAAAACTTACTTCTTGTAAAGACAGCCATTTTGAAAATATTAAATTAAAAGGACCTTGGGAAAACAATGCCTCAGCAGGAAGCACAACTGGCTTATGGCTTGTAAGTTTAAGCACAGCAGTCAATTGTGTTAATAACTATTTTAACAATATGCAAATACAAGGATTCACAAACGGAATAAAGTCAGACTTTGATATTTCAAGAAATGTTTGGAATAATTGTAGATTTAATACTTGTATGATAGGAATTGATTTTGGCGGTGCAACAGTTTTAGGTAATAGCGGACAACTTACAGGTCCTGTTAATAATATTATAACTAATTCTCACTTTGATCAAATTTCACAACATGCAATTGATATTGCAACAGGCAATAACAATGTAAGCCAGCTTAATAAATTTTACGATGTTGGAAACAATATGGGGTCTTCTACACAAGCGGCCCATCCTGTTATAAAATTTTTAGCATATAATAATGAGTCTATAGATGATTGGTTTAAAAGAACAGAAGAACTAGGTTATGATCCAACCTATCAATTAAATATTTCATATATACCAGAAATATCAGGAAGTGCTATAGCTTCTATAGGGACAACTTACAGACTTGCTATAACACAATTTTCTGAATTTAGTAAGCTATTTAGACTAGCCGCTGATACAACTAGAGCTTACGAGATAGATTACATTTATAAAAGCAGTGCAGTTAATGCACAACGTACAGGCAAATTAGAAGTCATAGTAAATCCTACAAACAATCTTGTTGATCTTGTAGACTCTTATGATTTTGTAGGCGACTCTACCCTAGCTCAAAATTTACAATTCAAAGCACAAACTTTTGACGAAAATTCCAACTCTTCGGTTGACACAATAGCCATTATGGTGTTAAACTCTACTAGTAGTGATAATGCAGAATTAACATATACGGTAAGAAGTAAATCATAACGGCAATAAATGTTCAACAAAGACTATGAAGAAAGACTATTAATATGGGCGGAGTTTCGCAAGACTCTTGAAGTTTCGAAAGACCCAATACAAGATACAATAGACTTTTTCAATCCTGCTCCTTTAGTTAATATTCAAACAGATCCGTATAGTCCGAGTACTTGGCCTGATCCATGGGAACTAATTAAAGAAAATATTTATTGCCGCTTCGTTAAATTATTAGCAATTTGTTACACATTACAATTAACAGACTGCTTATCAGAGGCAACATATGAGATACATATAACGTATGACAATGAGAATTCGTCATCTCACTATTTACTTTTCATAAATGACAGGGTAGTTGGATTTAAGGATAACACACATGTAAATTTTAAAGAACTGCCAGCGAGTAATGTATCACATCACGAGTATACAATGCCTGCAATACAATAAATATTTGACTAAGGAGCGAACATGAGTAATGGAATAATGATCGTCAAACGTGACGGAACTAAAGAAAATCTAAATATCGATAAAATACACTTTGTGGTTGAAGAAGCTTGTAAAGACTTAGCTGGTGTAAGCTCTAGTCAGATTGAAATGAATGCTAACTTACAATTTTATGATGGAATGACCACAGAAGAGATACAAGAGATTTTGATCCGTAGTGCAAACGATCTTATTTCATTAGAGAATCCTAATTATCAAACAGCTGCCGCTAGACTTTTAAGTTATACAGTAAACAAGCAGGTATTTGGCAGATTTCAACCAATCAGTCTAAAAGAACTTATCACACTAAACATAGAGCGTGGTGTATATGACCCTGAGTTTTTAAATTTTTATACAGACGAAGAAATTGCAAAGTTAGATAGTTTTATTTGTCATCCACGTGATGAGAATTTTACATATGCTGGTATGCGTCAAGTAGTAGACAAATATCTTTGCCAAGATAGAAGTAACAATCAATTATTTGAAACGCCACAATTTATGTACATGATGATTGCGGCCACTCTCTTTTCTCAATATCCAAAAGACACTAGGTTACAGTATGTAAGGAGATACTATAATGCCACATCGCTTTTCAAAATCAACATTCCGACGCCGGTCATGGCAGGAGTCAGAACACCAGTTAGACAGTTTGCGAGTTGTGTCCTTGTTGACAGCAATGACACTCTTGACAGTATTTTTGCTAGTGATATGGCTATCGGTAGATACACAGCCCAAAGGGCAGGCATTGGAATTAATGCTGGGCGTATCCGCGGAGTCAACTCAAAAATTAGGGGAGGAGAAGTAGCACATACAGGCATCATTCCGTTCCTTAAAAAGTTCGAATCAACTGTCCGTTGTTGTACACAGAATGGTGTGCGTGGTGGCTCTGCTACAACACACTTTCCGTTTTGGCATCAAGAAATTGAAGATATTTTAGTCCTAAAAAATAATAAAGGTACTGAAGATAACAGAGTACGCAAACTAGACTATTCTATTCAAATGAATAAAACAATGTATGAAAGGTTACTAGAAGGAGGAAACATAACTCTTTTCTCACCACATGATGTTCCCGGACTATACGAGGCATATTTTGGCGATGCAAATACCTTTAAAGAATTATACGAAAAATACGAAAGAGCATATAGTATAAAAAAGAAGACTGTTTCTGCAATGGAATTGTTTTCTGCATTGATTAAAGAAAGAGCAGAAACAGGTCGTATATACATAATGAATGTAGATCATTGTAATAGTCATAGTTCTTTTAAAGACACAGTTTACATGAGTAACTTGTGCCAAGAAATAACTCTGCCTACTAAACCTTTAGAGCATATTGACGATCCAGAAGGTGAAATTGCTCTTTGTATCTTATCAGCAATTAACGTTGGTACTTTAAAGAATTTAAATGATTTAGAAGAGCTTTGTGATTTGGCTGTGAGAGCATTGGAAGAAATTATTGATTATCAAAAGTATCCAATTTTAGCGGCAGAGAAAAGCACTAAAGCAAGAAGATCACTTGGAGTAGGTTATATTGGTTTAGCCCACTACCTTGCTAACAATCATGCAAAATATGAAGATAAACAAGCATGGAAATTAGTGCATGATTTATCAGAAGCTTTTCAATATTTTTTACTTAAAGCATCAAACAATTTAGCAAAAGAACGTGGTGCCTGTGACTATTTTGACCGTACTAAATATAGTGAAGGCATCCTGCCAATTGATACTTACAAGAAAGAAGTAGACGAAATAGTCGAAAACAAACTTAATTATGACTGGGATACTCTTCGCAAGAATATTGGGGTTCACGGACTTAGGCACTCAACATTGTCCGCACAAATGCCTTCAGAGAGCAGTTCCGTTGTGTCGAACGCAACAAACGGAATCGAACCGCCTAGAGGTTACTTGTCCGTTAAAAAATCAAAAAAAGGGCCTCTTAAGCAGATTGTTCCGCAATATAATAAATTAAAAAATCAGTATACACTTCTTTGGGAAATGCCTAGCAACGAAGGCTATATTAATGTAGTATCAGTTATGCAAAAATTCTTTGATCAAGCAATAAGCGGAAATTGGTCGTATAACCCTACACAGTTTCCTAACAACGAAGTACCAATGAGTACAATGATAAAAGATTTGCTCACTACATACAAACTTGGTTGGAAAACATCGTACTATCAAAACACATACGATTATAAAACAGACCCTAGCGAAGTAGATGATGAACCAGTTATCGAAGCACCATTAGCAACACAAAATCCTTATTTGCCAGAAGAAAATGAAGAAGAATGTGAAGCATGTGCAATTTAATTATTGACATTTAGTTAAATATAGTATAAACTAGCATAAGTAACAGAAAGATAATAGAAGGGCCACCCATGGCAAAGACAGTATTCAATCAAGAAAAAGTAGATTTTACAAAACAAAATATGTTTTTTGGTGAAGATCAAAATACACAAAGGTATGATGTTTTTAAGTTTCCAGTGTTTGATAAACTTAATCAAACAATGCTGGGGTATTTTTGGAGACCCGAAGAAGTAAGTCTTCAAAAGGATAGGGCAGATTACGCAAACTTTAGACCTGAACAAAAACATATTTTTACTAGTAATCTAAAATATCAAACACTATTAGACAGTGTACAAGGCAGGGGTCCCTGTCTTGCGTTCTTACCACATGTAAGTTTGCCGGAGCTAGAAGGTTGCATTGTAACTTGGGATTTTTTCGAAACCATCCATAGTAGATCATATACACATATTATGAAAAATGTGTATCCAGATCCTTCAGTAGTTTTTGATACTATCTTAGATGACGAAAAAATTATTGCAAGAGCCACCAGCGTTACAAAAAACTATGATGCTTTTACAGAAGCGGCTGACCAGTATACCCATCACAAAAAAGGATCAATGTATGATGTAAAGAAAAAACTTTACCTAGCAATGCATAATGTTAATATTTTAGAAGGATTACGTTTTTATGTTAGCTTTGCATGTACATTTGCATTTGGTGAATTAAAACTTATGGAAGGAAGTGCAAAAATTATATCTCTTATTGCTAGAGATGAAGCACAACATTTAGCTCTAAGCACACATGTCCTTAAAAATTGGGCTCAAGGTAAAGATGATCCAGACATGGTCAAAATTGCAAATGAGACACAAGAAGAAGTTTTAGATATGTGGAAAGAATGTGTAGCAGAAGAAAAGGATTGGGCCGAGTATCTGTTTAAAGATGGGTCGATGATTGGTCTTAATGAAACACTACTTCATAAGTATGTAGAATATATTGCAAATCGTAGACTCAAAGCATTAGGATTGCCAATGATTTTTGATCAACCTAGCACACAAAACCCGCTACCTTGGACGCAACACTGGTTATCAAGTTCTGGCTTACAAGTTGCTCCGCAAGAAACAGAAGTAGAATCTTATGTAATCGGCGGAATTAAACAAGATGTTGATGAAGATGCTTTAAAAGGATTTAGTTTATGAGTTCGAAAACTAATGTTGTTGTTTTATCGAAACCCCATTGTCCATACTGTGATATGGCAAGAGCACTATTAGACAAAATTGGTGTAGATTATACTACAAGAACATTAGGCAAAGACTTAACCAGAGAAGAAGTCTTCGAAATAGCGCCACACGCCAGAACATTCCCCCAGATAATCATCAATAACCAAGTAATTGGCGGTTATAATCAGTTAAATACATATATAGAGAACACAGGGTTTAACGGAACGGGGTATACATTATAATGGCATTAGTAAGTACAAGTATAGAAGCAGATGATATTATAACATTATTGACTACTGAAGGCGAATTTGTTGCAAAGTTTGTACAAGAGTCATCATCTGTTATAAAAGTAAAAAGTCCCTTACAGGTAACAGGAACATCTTCTGTTGCTGATACAGGGCAAACAAAAGCTTTGTGGGGTAAATTATCAACCACCAGCACAAGCACAGATGTTGTAGAGCTAAACACTACAAGGATTTTGTGCGTACTAGCAACAGATGAATCAGTAGCGACACAGTATGCAAATGAGGTGAGTTAGTATGGCAAATACTACTCCATCAACTCCTAATACAACAGAGTCGGGGCATCCTGGCAACACAATGACGCACACGGGCACTGACGCCCATGAAGGTTCTACAGTTACATCAACCGAAGGAGAACACAGTCATTTACATTTTGATGATGGATATAAACTACACTTTGGTGAAATAGCTAGTTTATTTGAAGATATACAAGCAGACATAAGGATTATCACTGCTAGAGCAACTGATTATAATAAAGGTAACTATACTAGGACATCTGATAAAACCACACCTAATGCCGCCAATCAAGCTCTACAAGCAGCTAAAGAGGTTAATTTTACAGAAGCAGATGTTTTAAAATTTATTAATGCTGAATTGGTAAGGCCAAGTATGTTTTCAGATCTACACGAGAACAATTATTCTTCAATGCGAGCCGCTGGTAAACACACTGGGTATGCAGGCGGTGTATATTCAAACGGGCCTGACGGTAAGCCAGTTGGTTATGCAGGGTCTGATGCTATAAAGACACCAGAAACAGATCCTTTGACTGGAGAATTTATACTGAAATCACCAAATGATATTAGCCTTGTTGATCTTAAAGCCGCAGGACTTCCTGAAAAAGGTGGCGGTTCTGGCATTGTAAAATATACTAATCAAGGTTCAATTAGAAAATTACCTATACAAGAAGAACTTATGAATATTATAAAAGGTGCCGCTAGTGGTGCATCAGTCAATGCGGCAATCTTTTCCGGCGGGCAAGTTCCGTTTACACAAGGTGGAATAAACAGAGTCAACAGGACAGGTTCTAACAGGCATGATCTAGGCTATGGTGCAGATGTATATCTATATCATGACGAATTTAAAACACCTTTGCGAGCAGATATAGCAAAAGATCTTAGAGTAATAGTAACATTTGTAGAAGCTTGTAAAGGTGCAGGAGCAACTGCCGCGGGTTTTGGTAATACCTATATGGGTGATACAGGAATACACGTAGACATTGCATTAAAAGGCCAAGCTGCAGGCGCAATTACAAATATTAAACCAGGTAATTGCTGGGGAGGAAGAGATCCTAATAGGAAGTATGCTCCGTCATTTGCGTTGTCTCCACAGTGTCTTAAGGATATTTGGGCGGCATAATGGCAGTTAATTTTACACATACAGATTATACAGATGAACTTAATAGAATTATTACAGCTCTAACAGGTATTCGTAATGACATAAGATTGTTAAGAAAAGTTATGGAAGATCCTGAACAAGGCGCTGTAACATCTAATGTGCTTAATGATTTACAAAAAGCAATGCTAGCCGTAGGTCTTAGCAATGCTGGCGCGGCAAATGCAGAAGCAGTGCGTAAACGTTTGAAAGACGTAGGTATAGGTGAAGAAATAAACGCAAAAATGGGAAAACCGTCAGTTGGTACAAGTCAAGAAAACATAGAAAAAATTGTGCAAGGTGCACCACCTAATGATGAAGTAGTAGATCCTAGCATCAGTGATAAACGATGGCCTGCTGTACGAGGAAGAAATCAAACAGCTTTACCAAATGCCAACCCATTTTCAGATCTTTTTAATCCTGTAACAGGTGAACTAGCAGGTTTAACAAAGGATCAACAAAGGGAACAAATGATTAAATCAGGAACAGGCGGAGTAACACCTCCAGCACAAGTAGGAAGTAGCACAAACAGAAACTTTACTGAAAGAAAATCTATTTTAATAAAATTAGGACAACAAGTAGAAGATGACAGCACTGGTCCTGACAAAGCTCTTATAAGAGTAGCTGGTAAGTATTATTTTGAAGTACCGCCTGGCGGAGGCAAAGATGACGGAAGATACGGCCCAATACCAGAATATACAAAATTTGCACTAGGCGAACTTTTAGGATATCAAGCCAAGACAGGAACTCCAGATCCTGAAACTGGAGAAAATTATGGTCATGATGCAGAAGCTAGATCTAGTTTGGGTTCTGTACCTGCAATAAATATGCCTGGAGGTCCAAGCTAAAATGCCAAAAGCACATAGGGTAGGAGATTTTGACACAGGAGATAACATGTCTGTAACAGGTTCAGACGATGTTTATATCAATGGTGGTCCTATTCTTGGATCAACAATAGCAGACGTCTTAGGCTATGATGAAATAATAGGTATAGATGACGCTCAAACAAGAGCAATTCTGTCAGATTTATCAGCTGAAATAGCTGCTGGCGGTGATAAAGACATCAATGAAGCATTAGAACAATTTGATGCAGGTAGCGGAGCAGGATTTAATCCTATTGATGGATATACTGGAATAATAGGCGCTCCTGGATCCCTTGCCGCAGGTCACGCAGGAAGCGTAGGAGGCGAGCAAGATCCAAACGAACTTAACGAGACACAACCTTTTTTGAATGATCAAAGACAATCTGATTGGATACGACCTGAACCACAGGTTAGTACAGCAGTGACAGAATCTGCATGGAAAACTTTAGAAGATCTTGCAAAAACTTTTGGCAAACCTTTACGTATTAACAGTGCTTTTAGGCCGCCTGGATATAATAGAAAAGTTGGAGGTGCCAAAAAAAGCAAGCATATGGACGGAATTGCTTTCGATGTCCGTTGGCCTGTAGGTTCCTTCTCAGAGCGTATTGAATTTATTCAATTAGTAATAGATGGTGGATTCACAGGTATAGGAACATACAACGGATTTATTCATTGCGATTTAGGCCCTAAAAGATGTTGGGGGCCAGATGGCGGTAGATCTAGTGTTTTCCGGCAATATCAAACTATTCTGCAAAAAAATGGATTTAGCACTCCATAAAAATACTTGACAGCTACATTATTTGGTGCTATAATAAGTTACAAACTAGAATAATGATAGGCTTAAGATGGAAAAGGCAGATAAAATAATACTTACAGACGCAGATGGTGTGTTACTTAATTGGGAGTATGCATTCAGCTGTTGGATGCAACAGCAAGGTTATGAAAAACAACCTGGCGCAAGTTTTCAATATGATATTGCTGTAGCTTTTAATTTGGAATCTAATAATAAAGGGCATAAACTGGTAAAACAATTTAACGAAAGCGCCGCAATGGGATTTTTACCAGCACTAAGAGATAGTGTGCATTATGTAAAAAAACTGCACGAAGAACATGGATATGAATTTAGGTGTATTACTTCAATGAGTACTGATAAACATGCTTTTAAACTACGTAGAATGAACATAGAAAAGCTTTTTGGATTATCAGCTTTTACAAAACTTACGTGTTTAGCAACAGGAGCACCAAAAGACGATGCACTTGCTGAATACAAAGATTCTAACTATTTTTGGATTGAAGATAAGTTAGACAATGCAGTGGCTGGCCTTAAACAAGGATTACGGCCAATATTGGTCGAACACGGCCACAATATGAATGAAGAACTTCCAGAAGGCATACATAAAGTAGTTAATTGGAAAGAAATTTATTCTTATATTACAGGAGAAAATAATGAGTGAATTAACACAACACGAACAAATTGTTCAAGCATTTAATCAATACCTTGCAGAAGCAGAAACTTTTGATGAAAAAGGTGTAAAGGCTGCGGCCGCTAGAGCCAGAAAAGCCCTTGGAGATCTAGGCAAACTTGCTAAGACCAGACGTGCAGAAATCCAAGAGAAGAAGAACAACATGTAATGAGCGGTCAGCGTAAATGGCTCAGAACTTGGGCTAGAATTGTCGGTATGCCAATTGGTTTAACTGATGATGATAAGCCAGAGTTTCAGCCTATATCGCAGATTAGTGTAAAACGTGCTTTGGCGGCTAGGACATTTTGGATCGTCTTGCACGTTGTTACATGTATTATGATTATAGCAGGAAACATTAAAAACCTTTTTTTCTAGGAGGCTATATGAAAAAATTACTAATGTTAATTGTGCTTGGAGTTGCATTATTTGCAACATTACCCGCACAAGCAGATCATAGAAGAGGATTTAATAATCATTATTATGATTACGGTTATAATAATGGATATTACAATCGTTGGCATGCACCACCACCTAGGTATAGAAATCCATACTACGGTGGGCGTGGTTGGCATAGAAGAGACAGAGATATAGCTGGGGTTATTATAGGTGGAATAATTCTAGGTGAACTACTTAGAAATAATAACAACACAAGATATCAACATCCATATAGACAACATTGTTATGATGTACGAAGATTTGGATATGATTCTTATGGCAACAGAGTTGAATATTTCGAAAGGGTATGCAATTAGTGTCACAGTACCCTTTCTTCTATTTCTATGACTTAGAATTCAATGCAGATAAAATACTAAAATTTATCAATACTATTCCAAATAACCAATGGGTAGGTCCTCATATTGGAAACTATGACTCTGAAGTAGAAGTTACTGAACACCTAGCTGATAATAATCTTTGGACTGCAAATAACGTTGATACTGACTTTACAGTATGTGAAGAGATTAATAAAATTGCAAAATATTTTTCTCCTAATGGAAGAAAATTTTACAAAGGTATTATGATTAAGAAGAGTGCAAAAGATTTTAGATCACCCTTTCATCCATTAATGCAAAACTTATGGTTTGATAAGAAGCACAATATACAAAGAACATTTGATATTATTGTACCGATACAAGGAGGTTTTAATGAAAGTCCTTTAGAAGCTATCGATACAAAAACAAATGAACATTATACTTTGGTTCCTAAAGGACTTGCATTTATGGTACCAAACGATCCTAGCTGGCACTACAGTTGGTGTGAAACAGTTCATGATTTTAGATACACCGTTCATCTACGAGGAGTTATGCCAGTGAAGCATGAAATGATGAAAGGGTATTATTACAAAAATGTATGAATATTTTGTTGAAATACCAAATTTTAAATATGACAGAGAGGCACTTCTAAAATATCAAAAAGAGATAACCGACTGGCGTCCTAATGTTCATTATACAAAAGCAGGGATTGATACAGGAAAAAGAAATAGTTGGTTTGATTATTATCCAGATAAAAATACAAACATCATAAAAGACATTGCAAGCCAAATTAATATTGATTTGAATAGCAAGCCTTTTAAATTTACAAGACATTTACCAGGAGGAAAATTGCCCTGGCATATTGATCCACAAAGAGAATGTGTGTTTATGATTCCTATCACTCTTAACAATGAAGGCTTACAATGGATAGACGGTAAAGCTCGAGTAATTTGTGAACATATTTACACTTGCCCTACAGTAATTAATGCAAAAATTATGCACGGGTGCCAAGAGATTACAAAAGAACGCATCTTTCTACAAGTTGACATTCCTTGTAGTTGGACAAAATTAACTAAGGACTACAAATATATTTTTAATATGCCGGCATAGCTCAGTTGGTAGAGCAACTGATTTGTAATCAGTAGGTCCGCGGTTCGAGTCCGTGTGCCGGCACCATTAAATAAATATAACTATGGACAAGCATTATTATTATACTGGCACAGACTACTCTAGCATGCACCCATTCCATTGGGACTTTTGGTACCATATATTAGTTCCGTGGGATTTTTACAACTGGGCATGTTTAGTATTGATACTACTAGTGTTTTGGGTAAGAATTAATGATGCTATGGTTAGTAATAGGATAGACACAAATGACAAATACAGATAAAGGATCTTCTACACCTCCTGTACCTTCTCCAGGACCAGATCCAGCACCAGATAACGGAAAGCCCGATGTCGGAAATTCCTAGTAGTCGATCATTACCAATGGCTAGAGATATTGAACATTATAATAATGTGAGATATCAACAAGAACAGCAAAGAATAGAAAAGCAACTAGAAGCAAAAAGGTTAGAAGAGTTTAATAATAAAAAAATTGTCCTTTCTGAACTAATGTTGCAAAAATACTACGAAAGATTAGATGCCCTTGCTCTTTATAACAAGCAAAAGCAACTGGAAAGAGCACAAGCAGAGCAAGGCCGATTTGTAGATATACAGGTAAGGTAATTAGCTAAATATATTACACAAGAGGACGCAACCTATGGCGTATTCAGACAAAGTGATAGATCATTACGAAAATCCACGTAATGTCGGTAAATGGGATCCAAAAACAGATGGAGTAGGAACTGGAATGGTAGGTGCTCCTGCCTGCGGTGATGTTATGAGATTACAAATTAAAGTAAAGGATAATATCATAGAGGATGCCAAATTTAAAACATATGGATGTGGAAGTGCTATAGCTTCTAGTTCTTTGCTTACAGAATGGGTAAAAGGAAGGACACTAGAAGAAGCAGGTGAAATTAAGAATGTAGAGATAGCAAATGAACTTGCTTTACCACCTGTAAAAATCCATTGTAGCGTTCTTGCAGAGGATGCTATAAAGGCAGCTATTGCAAACTATAAAGAAATAAATGGAGATAATAATGTATGATGAATCTAAAGCTGAACAAATTTATCAACAATGGTTACAACTACAACAAGGAACCCCACCTGGGAATATAACCAATATTCTTAAAAACGAACTTGGTTTGACTGTGCGTGAAGCAAACGCACTAGAAACAAGACTTGCAAAAAAATATCAAAATACCGGTTGACAGTCTAAACAAAAGAAAGTATACTGTAAAAACAATGAAGCTAAGATAATAGCTTCTTGGAGAGCGGAGTAAAGGTTTACTCCATTTTTGTTAACTTTAGAAGAGGTAAATTATGGCTTTTACAACCATTAAAACTAACCAGAAAACTTTCTTAGAAAACTATCTAAGAGGAACTGGTAAAACTTTGACTGCGGCTGATGCGGCAGCAAGGTTCGGCATTCAAAAGTTAGCTGCTAGAATGAGTGAAATGAAAGCGGCTGGCCTGAATGTAAAAACTTCTACTGCGTCAACTGGCAAAGTGAAGTATGGCATTACTGCAAGAGATGTAAACGGCAGTAGAGCTAAGGTATTCGCTTCCTAATATTAAAAGCGAAACAAAAAAGGCGTCTCAGGGCGCCTTTTTTTACGACCACACAAGGAGAACGACTTCTCGATACACGTAAAGAGAATAGTTATAAA
>MDSY01055098.1_pt1 | contig 18256 bp, 14 predicted proteins | sample 811131 | NCBI WGS metagenome assembly MDSY01 (sample SAMN05326643, study PRJNA326480) | marine metagenome | isolation source: seawater | place: Atlantic Ocean: South West | collected 2010
ACTCTATTCCCGGGATTCGCCGAACAGGGGTGAACGCGGCGAGTGAACGCGGCGGCGGCGCTGTGCCCCGCTCCGGTTCCGCGACGATCTGCCTTCCCGTCCGATCTGTGTTCGGTCCGTCGTGTTGTACCATCGTCGCCACGGCGGCTTGAATCAGCACATCACGTTCCGGGTCCGGACGCGTCCGTTCCTGTTCCCAGTCCACACTCGCCACGACTCCAGATCGAATCCCCCGTCGGTAGTGCTCCACCAGGTTCTGGTAGTTCTCGTCACGCCTCAGCGCGGCGAGGCGTTCGTCCGAGCTCAAAAGGCTCGACCGTGCAGTTCTAACAGCGTCAAGGCGTTGAGTAAGGCTCGACCGCGTCGTGATCGCGGCGTCAACGCGTCGCGTGCTCGGGCTCACGGTTTGTGGCACATCATCCCGGACAGGCTCGTGTACCGTACACACCCTAACTCGCCTCAGCCGTGCGTGCCACAGCTCAAACTCGCTTTGCGTCCACCCCCCTTCGTTCACGAGTTTCATCGCTTCCGGTACCACGCTGCCGATGAGTTGGTTAAGGTACAAAGCAGCGGATTGCACGGCGTGCGCCGGGCTCGGCGTGGGCCACTGGTCGCGTAAACAACGGACCCCCGCGGTCCAGTCGTTACGGCTGACGTCGATCCAAGTCGCGCGTTGTGCGTCGATCTTCAAGGAAGCTTCGAAATCTGCGAGAGGGAAGGAGTGGGGGAGTTGAGGTAAGCGACGCACTCTGTATATCGAAAGAAAAGAAAAGCGATTTGGCCATGGCCGAAAAGGCGGCAAAAACCACGGGACGCTCCGAAAGGTTTTTGGCTTTTTGCCCGCGTCGACGCACCGAGAAGCGCGCGCGAGAGTCTCCATGCGAGGTCGGCGTCCCCTGGTCCGAACGCCTGCACGCGCCGCCGCCAGTGGTCCGCGCACGCCTCCCACGTCGTTTGCTGCGAGTCCCACCGGAACTGCGTCTCCACCTCGAGGAGCAAAGTTTTGAGTTCCCCGAACGCGGAGGGAAAGTCGCGTAGCTCCAAGGGTAGAGGGGGCGAGCGATCGGAGGCGACGCGCGTGGCGCGCATGAACGGCGGCCGGCGCGGGAACAAGGTTTCCCTCGGAGGCGGCGGTTCCGCGGAGGGGGGGTGCCAAACAAAGGGAGGGTCGGACATGGTACCACGCGCACGGAGGTCGTCCTCGCAAGTGGCGTGTCTCGAGTCCTTCGCCTGCTTTTGGCCACCGTCCTTGTGAACCCTAAAACGAGCCCGGACGAACCATAACCTACGACGCTCGAAAGGGATACTTGCGAAGGTCGCGACGAAAAACAAGAAACAAGCTGGTCCAGAGAGGAAGCGCTTCTCGTCACGTACGAGGCGCTGGAAACCTTTGATTTTGCCAAAACTTATTCTGTCTGCTTGAAAAAGAAAGCAAATAACCAAAAAATTGTGTCCACCAGCTGGTCTCCCTGATCGTGGCAAGTGCTACTGCGTCGATGACGTCACGTTGTGTGTTGCGCTCTTCATATCGCGCCACTCTAGGGCGCGCGGCCCTGCAAGCCTCGTGTCGAGATGTCGCGCGCGCGCGTGCCGGGCCTGCTCAGAGTCTCAGCGACCGCGACCGCAACGGCGTTCGCCACGCAGTGGCTGCATCGCGATGAGATGGGTGCCTTCTCCGAGCCATCTTCATCTAAACCGTCGAAACCCACCCCAGACGTTCTGGACGCCCCCATCGCGTCCAATTACCCCAAGACCTCTTCGAACAAATCAACAGCGCAGTGGCGAGTGTACACGGACGTGGCGAGGGATTTGAGTGCCCGAGGGGACTTGGAGCAAGCGGGGACCTATTTGAGAAGAGCATTGCATGAAGCGACGATTGGATTTGGAGAAAGCGACCCTCACGTCGCTGCGGCGCGGAACAACCTTGCGGAGCTGTACCGTTTACAGAAACGGTTCGACGAGGCGGAAAAACTGTTCGCTGTAGCAGCTGCGCAGCTGGAGAAGCATTACGGCACCGCGCATCCAGCAGCTGGCGCGGCGGTACACAACCTGGCGGGGTGCAAATTGGCGAAGGGCGATTACAATGGGGCGTATAAAACGTATGCGTCGGCGGCACAAAAAAAAGCGAAAGCGCTCGGTACGAACCACCCGGATTACGCCGCTACTTTGTTCCACATGGCCGAGGCGAAACGCGCGGGGGGTGCGTACGTTGAATCAGCCACGCTGTTGGAAGAATCCGTACGCGTTCTAGACGCGTCAGGCCAGGGGGAATCGAAAGACGCGCTCCGCCGGCTGGAGCGGCTTGCGCAGACACAAGGCGACTTGATGGGCGACCATGTCAAGGCGGAAGGGACGCGGCGCAGAGTGCTGGACGCGAGGGAGCACGCCGCGGTTGTGGCGGAGGCGTGGGAGGGGGGTATGGGTGGGGACGAGAAAGAAAGTGATACTAATAACTCAGTGAAGAAGAGAGGCTTTGTCGGCGCTACTTTAGCGGCGGCGCATGGAGGCGCCGTCGCGGCGGCGGCGGAGGCACACGCCCTTTCCCTGGCTGAGTTAAAACGGTGGGACGATGCCATCGCGGCATTACGCAGAGCAGTGGAGGTGCAAGAAGCGAGGGTGTACGCGGTGACGGGTGGATCGGGATTTTCCGGAAGAGGTGCGAGGTCGGGGGGCGACTACGGCCCGCGCACGATGGTTGACTTTTTCGCCTCTGGGGTGCAATGGGTGTACGAAAGTGTAAACTCCGTGGTCGGTTCCGACACCGACTCTGATGCTACCCGTAAAAAGAAAGAAGCAGCTGCCGCTGGTGTTACGAATTTGAAAATGCAGCTCGCCAGTTCCAGAGTGAAGCTCGCGGATGTCATGAAGCGCGCGACTGACGCGGGCGAACGTAACGACAGCGCCTTACACAAACGTTTTGCTTTGCTAAGCGACGCGATCAACGCGCTTCAGCCCATGGCCGAGACCGCGGCGAGATATATGGGCGACTCTTCTATGGATAGTAAAAGTAAAGTAAGTGGAGGCACTGCAAGTGCAACGACGACTCCCACCGACTCTGACTCGCGCACCGTGTCTGCTTTCCTCAAAAGAAAAGAAGAAACTGTTTTTTTAGAAAAACACGCAGCGGCGCTCGTGTTGTTTTCGAGAGCGGCGCGTGGGATGTTAACCGTCGCGAGGGAGAGCGAAGTGTTAGGGAAGGAGGACGATAATGCTGTCAACTTAAATGACGCTTCGTGTCACGTGGGCGACGCGATAGAGTGGTTGTCGGCGGCGCACTTCGGCACGTCGTCATTCATCTCACCCGACGCTCCAACAACTAATCGACTGCGAAGCGCGCTTTCCAGTGAGTTACGCGAGTGCAGGGCGATATTATCGCCCGTACTTTCTAATTAGACTAGCTATTGTTGTATTGAACACGTTTATGTGGCTATGTGCTTCGCGTCCTATAAATCTCTGTACATCCCCACACTAGAACCCTTCCGGTATCAGATTCTTAAGATCCTCATCTTCGTACACCACTGTCACCACTAACGAGCACGATGGGCAGTGCGCGATCTCTTCCCCCGCTCGTAACTCCGCGGGCGTGATTTGAAACACATCACCGCACGGACACTGGAACGTGAACGCACCAAGCTCGGCGTTCCACTCCGTGTCCTCCAGGTCAACCTCGTCGTAGGAGGACATGGTGACGGCGTGCGGAGGCGCGCTGAAAGAATGGCGGCCCCCAAGGACACGGTGCCGTTTTCTCTCAGACGCGAGATCGACTAGAAATTTGTCTTTTTTTTTACTTTCCATTGACGGTCTAATTTGAACGGACTGCGCCTCTGGGAATAATCAACGGCAACGGTCTTTTCTCATTTGGACCCACCGAGGCCAGACGTCGTCGCGCCGAGCTGCACGCCCGCACACCTCGGCGCGTTTGTTCAGCGTCGACATGCCTACGCGGCACAACCCCACGCGCCGAGCGGCACGCGCGGCGCTCCAGGAGCAGTACCACGTGGAGCAGACCCGGCGCGAGCGCGCTGCGAAATCTCGAGATGATGGCACCGCGCTCGATGCGACCGCGGAGCCGTTCGACCTCCCGGCTGTGGAGCTCCGGGAGGACCCGCGTGTTCCGGATGACACGGTCACTGTGTTGTCGCTGTACGGAGGAACGTTGCGTTCGCTGAGCCAGGTCAAAAACATCGACAGGTTCACGAACCTAGCGAGCCTGTGCGTGCATGGATGTCGGTTGACCCGCATGGATGTGATGCCCGCGTTGAGGGCGTGTCGAGGTTCCCTTACAGAGCTGAACTTGAGTTCCAACAGGATCGCAAAGCTCGAGGGGTTCCCGCACATGCCTGCACTTAAAGTCCTAGACCTGACGAACAACGCGCTGGAGAGCTTGGGTGGAATAGACGAAGGCGCGCCGGTTTTGATTTCCCTCGTCGTTGCCAGGAACAAACTAAAGACGCTTCACGCGCTCGGCGTGCCGAGAGCTGACACACAGCCGTGGGCGCTCGAGAATTTAGACGTGCGTGATAATTTTTTAAGAACCTTCGCAGACGTCGCAGCTGGTTTAGGCGCGGTGACCAGTCTGAAAACCCTACGCGTGACTGGAGACGATACGGGATCCTCTGCGCAATCCAAATCTAAATCGCAGCCAAACCCAATTGTAAAAAACAAAGCATTCAGGCAAGCCGTGGCGAGCATCGCGCCGTGGATCGACGAGCTGGATTCATCACCGCTATCCAGAACAGGGGTTGATTTAGCAGAAGGAAGCGCTGTTCTAGACGAACAAGGCGCGTTCGAGAAGAGCGCGGAGGAGCAAATCGCGGAGGAGAAGTTAAGAGAATCCATGGAACGCGGTTCAAAGCGAGAGCGACAGAAGCGACGCACGAAGGAACCCGAGAAAAAAATCGACGACGACACGGACACGTACTCTGAATCGTCTGAAGTTTTTGAGAAGGTGTCAAGAGTGTCACGGGACACGAAGCCCGCTCAACCCGCGCAAACGCCCAAGATTGACCTCGCGTTAGCTCGGTACAAAACGAAACGCGAGAAGGAGAAGGCTGTTGAAAAAAATAAAACAGTTGAGCAAAAGGAAGACCCCGCTGTTATTGACCACGAGATGCGTCTGCGCCGGATCGAGCGCAACCTAGTGACCGCCGCGGCGAACGCGAACCGAGCGAGCGTGGAGTCCACGGGGGGATCTATTGATGTTAATGATTCAACGGACTCGCTCCAGAGATTGAAACAACAGGTTGAACAGATGGAGCGCGCCAAAAGGGCAGCGAGCGCATCGCCGACTGGAAGGGAAGAAACTCCTCAACAACCTGAGAATGTCTCCAAGAAAAACAGCAAAAAAACGCGACGTATCGACAAGGTTGTTCCTCCATCCGGGCCTCCGAAGAAGGATGAGAGCAAGAAAACTGATGACAGCACATCAGACGATAAGCCCCCTTGGCAGAAGCCCGACTTGAAACCAACGCGCGGGCCGGCGCCGACCACGCCGGAGCGACGCGCGAAAGAGGCTCCATCATCATGGGCTGATATGACCGAGCAGGATGCTGGTGACGATGAAACAAACGAAAACATAGACAGCTCGACACTGTCTACGTCTGCTGTATCGACTTTACAGCGTGCGCTTGAGGAGTCCAAACGAGCCTCTGCGGCTGCTGCAGAAAAACACGAGCTGGAAAAGAAATCGTTGAGCGAAGACCACGCGAAGTTCGTCGCCGCCATGAATGTCGCGTTGCTTGAGGCGAACCAGGTGCGGGATGCGATTTTACTTTTGGCGACGGAAGAAGGCGTAGACACTTCAGGTGAACACTCCGCGAACGACTTAGCGGGGCTTTTCAGAGACGCGCTGAGGGAAAAGGATTTGAATGACGACGCGCGAGAAGCGGCGGCGGCGGCGACGGCGGAACTGGTGGAGGTCCGTGAGGATTTTAACTCCTCGTTTAACTCCATGCGCACGCAGCACTCACAAGAACTGGCACAGAAGGAAGACGCAGTGGCTGTGGCGCTCGTGGCGCGTGACGCCGCGGTGGCGGATGCCACTGCGGCTTTAGAAAACGCGGAAGCGTCGACCGCAAAGTTAGCGGCAGTTGAGAACGAGTTCCGCGCCGCGCTGGAGGAGGCAGCTTCCAACGAAGAGCGTTTAACCGCAGAGGTTGATGAGTTCACGCGAGTCGCACGGGAAGCTTTGCGAGGAAAATCCGAAGCCGAGCGTTTAGCGGAGGAGCTGGCGGAAGTTTGCGAGCAACAAAGGAGCGCGCTTGAAGAGATGGCGCGGGACAGCCGACGCGCGGACAGGGCTGAAGCGGATTGTGCGGCGGCGCGAGCGGATTGCGGCGAGATGACGACGCGTCTTCGGAACGCGGAGAAACGCGCGGCGGCGTCGAAAGCGGCGGAAACAGCCGCACTCCAGGCGTTTGAAGCCGTGAAGGATGAAAAGGTTGCCGCGCACTCAGCTTTAGCGGAAATAAAAGGGGTTAGAGAGCAACTCCAACTTGCGCTGGACAACGGCAGGGTGAAGGACGCTATGTTGCAATCGCAGGCTGAGCTTGTTATCTCGCTGAAAGCGGAGGCACAGCGGGCGAGGGAATCGAGCGCAGGCGCGGTCAAGGCCGCGGCGGAGCAGGAACGCGCTGCCGAGCAACGTGCGCGCAGAGCGGAGGACGACGTGCGCAGAGAGGGCGGGGCTGTGGAGCGTCTGGAGCGAGCGCTGGAAGAAGCGCGCGTAGAAAAGGAGTCATGTGAAAGCGAAAACGCGGAGTTGCGCCGGGCCATCGCGGAGCGCGACGCCACCCTAGGGTACGTCGGCGCGGAAGTAGAGAGCGTCAAGACGATGTTCGGCACAAGAGAGGACGAGCTACGCACAGAACGTGATGAGCTCGCCCTTTTAGTCCAGGAGCGCGACGAGTTTGAAGCGAACGTGCGCAACGACGCGAACAAAGACAAGGAAGAAGCGGCGCGGACAATGGCGGAAGCCACAGAACAGCTAGCGCTCGCCGCTGCTAAATTGGAACAAGCTGATGTTGAATCCTCGAAAGCCCGGGAAACCGTGCGACGAGTGGAGGGGGAGATGCGTTCATTGTTACAAGAAGTGGCGCAGCAACGACGGAAAACACGGGAACTGGGGTCGGCGCTGCAGAGCATGTACGCATAGACTGGTTGTGATTTTAGATAAACATTGATAAAGTCAAAATTTATTCCTCCTCGCGCTATTGTGAAGGTTCCATACCTTCCTATCCCTCTTCCTATCACCGTCTATTCCTCCACACGTCTACTCGTACTCGTATTTTGTGTCAACCTCAATCGCGTCGTACTTGACATGACCAGGTAACACACCTCCGCCTCCGTTCCCAGTCTTCGCGTCCCGCACGTCAAACAACTTTTTCGTGAGAAAAAAAGCCGCCGACACGCCCACAAACGCGGCATTGAACCACGGCACCGAGAGCCACCCAGAATTGAAATCGAACATCACGTACGGGCAGTTCCCAGTATGGAACTGCAGGTACATGGTCCACACGGAGTACACGCCTAGGAAAATCAACGTCCACCCGAAGTCGCCGCGTTTAACTGGAATCGCACCGAGGTACCAATCGAAGCCCAAAATGATCATGTTCAGCCCGTGCTCGCTGAGCCGGTACCACTCCAGGTAGCACCACGGGTAATTATCCACACCCTCCAGGGCGACGCACTGGGGGGAGAACAAGAACGAGTACCAAGCACCCACTGTGCTTAAAATATTAGTGGGCCAGGTTGTGCTGTGTGCGATCCTCGTGAAGTTCGCGAGACCCTTGCCGCCCAACGCATTCGGCGTTAAACTGTAAAACGTCAGAAACCCAAAAGTAATCCCCATCAAAATAAACGTCCAGTCGCTTAGGTACTCCAACCCATCAGTGTGGTTCTTGATGTTCTCGTAACACAGGTGGTACAGGACGAAGAAGATGGAGAAGGCGAACATTAAAAGGCGGCCGACGCCGAGCAGGGTTCTGTAGAGTTTGGGATGAATAGGTGGTCAGTCATTGCAGGTGATGAAAATTGCATCAAGAAACGATTGTCAAGTGCACGGTAGTTCTGTAACCACCCGGGAACGACATTGGATGATGGTGGAATGTATGTACGGAACTGGAGTGTACTTGCAACGCATACGTTCACAGCAAGCGTCAAGCACACCTTCACCATTAAAAAACCAATACACACCTTGTGACGCCTAGCTTCCCGGACACCGCGCCTAAACGATCGATCTCCACGCTCTTCTCGCCCCTGTGTTTGTGAACGTCGAAAACCGCGAACGCCATCCAGGCAATCAGGGACAGGACGTGGCAGGCCACAATGGCGACGGGGTATGTACCGGTCGGGGTGGCCTCGACCGCATCCGTGGTTGGGATGTAATCGGTGTAGTCATCCATCGCGAATAAGGCAAGGCGGCACCCGAGGGCGTCGCCGAGTGAGCACACGCGTCCTCGAACGACAGATTTTGCAGCTTTTGACGACAATTGGCGCCGCAGCACGTTCGAGGTTCGAGAAACCGAATCTCGACACTTGTCAAAATAACGCACTTTTGGGCAACGTGTCGAACGACCTCCTCCCTGTTCCCTCGTCACATCGCCTCGCGCCACACCCGTGTGACGCGCGTATCGAGTGTATCGAGTCGGACGGACACGACTCAGGAATCTTCTCGCGTAGAGTCGAGCCCGAGTGCGTCGCGCATTCCAGGTTCCACAACGCGTTCGTCGTTTGAATTCGTCTCGGAAGTGTCGGAAGCGCGTATTTTCCAAGGTGACATCGATATGTGCGGCCCTCCGTTGATGTCTCCCCCGAAGCCTCCGTCTCGGGTGGGCGTTGGACGGTATTCAGAAGTAACAAATGCGCGCGCCGGAAGATGGCGCACGCTCGCGTCGCTTCAAACGCAAACCAGGCGACAAGACACGAGCGTGAGCCGCGATTCCGCGAAAGACGCGTCAAACGGAGAAATATGGGAGTCTGAGATTGTGACTGGCGCGGACAGAAATGACGGCCGAAGTGACACGACAGATGCTACGCACAGCACCGCAACCGCGGTGCCGACGACCACCCCCCCGCTGGACCCCGAAGCGGTAACCTGGGCGAAACGCGTCCAGATGTCTTGGTCCAACCGATACGTGAATTCGGCGGAGAAGGGAAAAGAAAAAGACGTGGTGCTCGAGTCCTTCGCGGGTTCCGCGGAGAACGCGACCGTCGCAATCGGAAGTGACGAAAGCAGGACGATTGCACCCACGTTGTCCACATCCCCGTTCCTGATGAGGGACGGACACATGCACGAGCACAACACACGTACAGTTGACGTGACGATGACGAACGAGGGACGTGAAGAGGAGTTGGTCGACGAGTCGGTTTCCAAGGGGTCCTCGGATGAAAATATAATAAAAGAAATCAACCAACAAAATGATGCTCCGTCGCTGGCACCTGTCAAGTTACGGTTCGACAGTTTCGAGTCCGTCGATGACGTCGTTACCTGTGACGGGTACACGTCCGAGTTGGATGTCACCCGAAACGAAAACTCTTGGGACGCGTTGGGGTTGTCGAACGTCACGCTGGAGATGGACCGAGGCGAGGACTCGGACGTCCCCGAATCCGCTTCGCCCGATGCGAGTATCGAAACGCGCGATCCGCCAGTGGAGCGTGGTACGTCGTACGATACCAGTGCCGACGTACCCTACGGCAACGTCAGCTACAACGACGCGTACATGTCTGATGCTTCGTACGATGCGGGAAGCGGGTATTTACTGGACAGCGGAGTGTGTTCCACTCCGAACTCGCCCCTGGGTGATGGGATTTTTTCGCCGCGGTATTCGTTATCGGTGTCGCCCAAAGCTGTACGAAGCGCGATCGCCGCGGTTACGCTTTTCGACGAACAACGGAATGTAGAAGCTGCTGAGGCACGAGCGCGAAACGCGTCCGCGTTCATCGCACTCCGCAAATCTTTAGAAACGAACTCGCCGCCCCACCCTCCCCCGATCAAAGTCTGGGTTGAGAAACGGAGTAGGAAAAAGGCGGACGAGACTGACGCTCCGAACGCGAGACGCTCTCTGTCGAGCGAAACGCAAAACAAAATTCACGAAAAGCCACTCGTTCGGTCTGAAGAGTCATGGGAGGCCGAGAAGCAATGGCCGCCGCTTCCTGCGGTGGAACCCGAGGAACATTCGTTCGTGGAGGAGGAGGAGACGTTCGTTCCGATGACGACGGTGGTTGCCGCAAGTGAAAGAAAAGAAACCGAACCGGCGACGACGTCGTCGCGAGTTTGGGCCGCCATCGTCGCCGAACAGGACGGTGAAACAAATGTAAGCGCGACGGACTTAAACTCAAAACTGTCCGCGTCGGACGTCGCGGAGAGCAACTACACGCTGATGTTGGCGCGGGTGGGGACGCTTGACATGTTCGCCGGCGAGGTAGATGAAGAGATGAGAAATATGGATGGCGATGTTGCGCTTTTCGAGGCCGAACAAAAATCTCAAAACAAAACCTCCCCTCGCGACGAAAAAGAAAAGGAAAACCTTAACCCAAACGTTTCGTATAAAGTTTCAGGGGACGTACCGGAATCCGATTCCGATGCCGTGGAACGTTTTCGATCTTCGTTATTGGTTCTGGAAGATGCAGTGCGTGCGGCGCTCGGCGCGAGAGCCGCGCTCGCGTCCACGTCAGCCCCCGGGACGTTACTCGAACTCGACGCCAAGCTCGCAGCGCTTGGGAGTTGCCTCGCCACCGCGGTCGACGCACCCGGCGAGGCGAAACAGTCTTTAGTATCTCAACAGGAGCAACACTCACGAGACACGCAACAACCTCCAGGTCAACCTCCGACTTTCTCTCCGTTCATCACAGAGGAGTGTTTCCCTCCCGGGACGCACGGTGCGATTGGCGTAATAGAATCCGAAGCCATGGAGCGCGCGATGGCGAAAGTCGTCGAAAAGTGCTTGGCGTCGTTCGCCGACGGAGTGAGACAAGACTAAACACCCATAGCGCATACAGCGTAATGTGAACTTTGAATGTACATTGTAATGTATCCATATAACCTTATTTATCCTAATTACCCCAACCCTAACTCACTCTAAACCTCAAAGGCCTGTCTCACCTGCACTCACCGCGAAGCGCAAACGAGACTCACCGCGAGACTTACGGAGAAGTTACCTTTTGAAAAGCAACGCGGCACTGAGCTGTCGTAATCTGATTCTCCAAAAATCAACGACGCAGGCAGCGGCGGCGACGGCACCGGAGGCGGCGAAGGCGCAGGCTGAGGAGACGCTGTTGTGGCTCCTGGAGGCAACGGAGGCGCAGGCGGCAGAGGATCCGGGGGCGGCGAGGCTGTGGTTGTTACCTCGGCAACCGCAATCGTCAGCCCCGTGACGTTGACGGGTACGTAGCTCAGTTCCTCGCTTGATCCGTGTCCCAGTTGTCCGTGAAGGTTGTTGCCCCAGCAAAGCACTTGACCGGTCGTGGTTGCGGCGCACGAGTGCGCCTTGCCCGCCGCGACGCTCGTGGCTCCCGTAAGCCTGGTGACGTCAACCGGGGCGTTGCTATCAAAACGGCTGTTATCGCCGAGCGCGCCTTTGTCGTTGCGCCCCCAGCATTTAATCGTTTTACTTTCTAGCAAAGCGCAGCTGTGGTCACCCCCGAGCGCGACTTCCGTAGCCGTGGTGAGCCCCGGGGTGACCAGTGTCGGAGAGCCCCTGTTCTCCGTGGTCCCGTCCCCCAGCTTGCCGTTACTGTTGTCGCCCCAGCACTCCACGGACCCGGTGTACAAAACGGCGCATGCGTGCCCGTCGCCCACCGAGACATGCTTCACCGTGGCGCCCGCGTTGATCCGCGCGGGGTTAGTTTCGCGGGCATCCTCGTTGCTGCCGAGCTCGCCCCAGCAAAACAACTCGCCGTCCGTGTTCTCGGCGTACGTGTATTGGCTGCCGAGCGCGATGTGCCATACTTCGGTCAGGTCGCTGACTTCCGTTGCGACGCGCTCAACGTCGCCGCCGTGGCCGGCGTTGCCGTTCCCGAGCTGTCCTCGTCCGCTGTCGCCCCAGCACCGCGCGGTTTCGTCGGCCGACACAGCGCACGAATGCGTATCACCCAGCGCGACCGCCGTCGCGGTGGAGATGCCACCAACAGTGACTGGAGTCAAAACATCGGCTCCCTGGTTCCCGTCGCCAATCTGCGCCATTGCGTTTTTGCCCCAGCACTTGATCGTGCCGTCAATAAGCAACGCGCACGTGTGTTCCCCACCCGCCGCGACACTCACCGCGTTTGAGATGCCAACGACTTGAACTGGCGTGGCGCTGTCGTCCGTGCTCCCATCCCCTAACTGGCCGTCGTTGTTTTTGCCCCAGCATTTCACGACGCCTGTTTGCAATAACGCACACGTGTGTTCGAAGCCGCACGCCAGGGTCTGGGCCTGGACGCTGCACGAGAGAAGGGCGACAAGGAAGCATCGGACGAAAAACCCGTGGCGAGGCATGATGCTGATGCGCAGCAGAAGAGGGGTGCGCGTCTGGAGTGTGCTCGTGCGCGTTTGTGAGGCACGCGCTAATACTACGACATGCGTTGACCAAAACTTTTATGTGAACACGTGGGGATGATTAACAATTTCGTTTCAACGGGGAACGGGCGCCCTCGTCCAAAACGCACACCCCTTGTCCCTCACCCCCTCCTCATCAGTCAGGTGGAGCACCGGGTCCGATTCCAATGCACGCCGCGACACGTCCTGGGGGGGCGCCCAGCGCCGCGGTCGCGCGGGCGCCATCGCGCGCGGGTGTCGCGCCGCGAACCCCGAGCGCGTGGGTTCACCCTCACCGCGGGGTGGGCACTCCCCGCCCCAAATCAACGGTGCCCCACGGCCTGGCGCAGGGCAGGGACGAGGCGTACTACCAGTGGATCGACGAACAGGGAATAGACGCCCCTGCGATTGGAATCGGGTACATAGGCGTGGGCGTCGCGGATGACAACGAAACCTACCGCGGATGCGTCGCCACAGCGCCAATCAACACAGGTAGGGTTGACCTGATTGTTAAAATCCAAGCAGCGCTGAGACGAAACTTAAAAGTGTTTTCACAATTCCCGCATCCCATCTAACCACCTCCCCTAAAAAAACCCTTCGCAGGCGACGTGCTAGTCAGGTGTCCCGCGCACCTCGCGTTCGCCGTGCCTCCCGACTCTGCGAACCCGCTTCCCGACTTCGTCCCGGACGAGCAATGGCGCTCGCCGTCGTTTCTCGCGTCGAGTGATGATAAAAGTGAAAAAGATAAAACCCAAGACGTCGATTTGAACGCCCGCACGGCGCAGGAGTTTCGTCTCGCGTTGGTTCTTCTGCACGAAAAATCGCTTGGCGTGAGCTCACCTTGGGCGCCGTACCTGAATCATCTGCCCGTGCGGTACGACCTTTTATCGAGCTGGAGCGATAACGAGCTCGATGCGTTGCGGGATTGCGATTTGGCGGAAAAGGCGAGGGCGCAGCGAGAGGAGAATATAAGTGCGTTTGAATGCGTCGCCGCGTGTCCCGAGAATTTTTCCTGTTCCAAACTCACGTACGATGAAATCACGTGGGGCCTGGACACAGTGCGCTCGCGGAGCTTCCTGGGAGAGTACCCGGAAACTCCTGATGCTAACACGCCGCATCCCAAGTATCCAAGCGGAAATTTAAAAGGCGATGCGGATACTTCTGGCTCGAAAACCAAAACCCCGGCGACGTTCGTGCTCCCCCTTTTAGACGCGTTCAACCACCTCTCGCACAGACGCGGCGCCACCAAACTCGTGTTCGAGAAAGCGAGCAACTCATTCTCGTTGAAAGCCGAGTCGTGTTATCATCTCGGCGACGAAGCGACGATAAGTTATGGAACCAGAACCAACGCCGAATTGTTGTTGAGGTTTGGCTTTTGCGTGTTTGAATCCATCGACGAGACCGTTTCGCTTCCGGGGTGTATGGATGAGTTAGAATGGCTCATGCCTGGTAGTGCTAGAGAACGAGACTTGTACCAGGAAGGGCTGCATCACGCGGTGAGGGATGCGAAACTAGATTGTGTGGGCAGAGCCAATGCGAACCTTCTATGGGCGCTAAGAGTGCTGTTAGCGAGCGACGAGGATTACGACGCTGTGGGCGGGGCGAAGGGATTCCGAGTGGCGTTTCCGAGCGGGCTGGACGGGAGAGATGTCAAAGGCAGTGGCGCACAGCTGGCTGCAGAGGCATCACTAGCCCTGGCGTGCGCCCGAGAGTTCGACAACCTGGGCGGTGGCACATCGTTAGCGGAGGACGAAACGCAGTTGGAAGCCGCGAGTGTCGTGTTGCGAGAAGTCGAATCCGAGTGCGCATTGTGTCAGTTCGATGAGAATGCAGCGGGGTACGAAGGCGCCGGTGATTCCTATGGACCGACGGATCAGCCCACTGACACGAATTACGGAGACCAGAACAGCTGCGATCCCGATTTGTTCACAAAGTGCGTCGATTCAGGAGACGAAGGGGATGATTTGAATTATTTGCGAAGGCTGGTGATGGCGCTGGAGTTTCGAGTAGGAAGAAAGAGAATTCTTGCTGCCGCCATGTCGCGGTACTCGCCGTTGAAAGAGGCGCTTACCAGGTCAGGGCAAGAGTTGTACGCATCAGGAATGGAGGGGGGGGATTATGATGAGAAAGTAGGGTAAGGGAATAATACTAATACACTAATAATATTAAGGACAGGGACGCGCGCGAAGTCGACGAGCGCCCTGGTTGTAAAAAGAGTAAATTCATCGTATTGACTTCCCGTGAGATCTCATCGAGTTCACCCGCCAGGTGGCATCACACTCTCCGCTCCTGTCGTGTGCTTCGCGCTGTGATATGCACACACCAACGCGCGCGCGTTAAATTTAGTTCGTTACCATCTCCTCGATGGCGTCTTCTCTCAGTGTCGGTTTCGGTGGTGTCGCCCGCGCCGCGCCGGCGGCACGCCCCACACCTCGCCGATCGCACGTCACGCGATGTGCCGAGCATGAGCATGAGGAGCGATCGGTTGCAAAAGCATCGCCGCGCGTCACGAGACGCGTGTTGTTCTCAGGCGCCGCGTTACTCGCCTCAACCATCGATTCTTTAACGAAACAATCAATGGCGTTCGAACGCCCCCCCCCCGGGTACCGCCCGTTCAACGACACGATCGACGGGTACAAGCTATTCAGACCGGATGACTGGATCGAAGTCAAGGGGAGCGGCAACGACGTGTTTTTTCGAAACCCCGCGAGCGCGGAGGAGAATCTGTTCGTGTCCATTTCTAGTCCCTCATCCACGAAATTCGGCACGCCCAGAGACTTGGGCACACCAGACGAAGCGGCGAAAAAGGTGCTTGAACAGACCCTAACCGAGTTCATGAGCACCCGGATCGGCGTGCGACGGGAGTCAAGCGTCATGTCCGCTGTTGAAAGAATCGGCACCGACGTCAACGGCGACGAGATGATTTTCTACGACGTGCAGTTCCGCATCGCGTCGTATGCCACGAAGAACCAGTACGGGTTGACCGAGGCGGACCGGCCTCAAGTCTTGGAGTGGGACCGGGTATTGTGCAGCACGCTGGCGGTGGCGAACCGACGGCTTTATGAGTTGAGAACGCAATGCGCGTTTGAGGATTTTGAAAGATCGACTGACGTTCGACGCGTCGTCAGGGAATCCTTCAAGCCCTTCGAAGTCGACCAAAGCAACCTGAGCTTCCCCTTGTTTTAACGGGTTAGGTTTTGTATTGGGAATATTCTTTCATTAATAATTAACACATAAAGCATGCATACTCAAGTATCACAACCTCTCATAATCCACTACTTGTACTCCAGGCTTGGTTTGAACCACTCCCCCTTCTTCCGCGTGATGAGACGCGTTTTCGCCTGGAACAGTTCCTTATTGTCGTCCACAAACGCGGGAACGTTGTCGTTTCCGACCACCACGATTGTGGACCCGCTGCCTGACATGAACACCACGGTTTCATCGGCGGTTTCTTTAATCAGCTTTTCCTTCAAATCCAACAACTCAGGCAGCTCCGAAAACGCGGGGGGCTCAAGGTCGTTGACGCAGATAGCGTCGGTGCACCCGGAGGTCTTGATGCCTTCCATCAAATCAAGCGGATCTTCCTTACTCAACCCATCCAAATCCAGGGCTTTGAATATCTGAGGCGTCGAGAGCCCGACGTTGGGTTTCACGAGCAGCATTGGTGTTGATAGCGGCAACGGAGGCTCCACGTCCTCCACGATCTCGCCTCGTCCCGTGCAATACGCCGCGCCTGTGGAGAAAAACACGGAAATGTCCGAACCGATGTCCCCGCTCCATTCCAGCAATTGTTCCTCTGTCGCCGGGCGCCCGCACAGCTCGTTCGCCGCCCACATCGCCGTCGCAGCGTTCCCCGACCCTCCTCCCAACCCAGCGCCGTGCGGCACCTTCTTCACGAGCTCGACCCAGAAGTATTGCGTGATGCCTGTCTTTTTTCGAAACAAATCTAAAGCTTTTATCACGAGGTTGGAGCCGTCTAGCGGAATGGTGTCGTCGGAACAGACTAGCGTGTCTCGCGTTTTCGAGCTGCTCTTTGCGAACTTCATGTCGTCGCCCAAATCTATGACGTGGAACAAGCTCGCGAGGTCGTGGAACCCGTCGTCTCGGCGTCGAATGATCCGGAGGAACAGGTTGACCTTACTGGGGGAGAAGAAAGGCGTGGCGTCGTCGCCCTCATCGGTGGAGGCGTCGTCGGGGGCGGCAAAGGTGACCATGAGAGTGCCTCGTTGCGAAACTCTAGCGGGGATGACCCCGAAATGCGCGGACCGGGATGCTTGGGTTCGCGCGGCGATGCGGCCTAGACTGTTGCGCGAGGAACGCGACGCGTCGACGCGCACGCCTTGACGGACGGCGACGATGGGGGCGAGCACCGCGGTCGCCATGGTGCGTCGGAGAGTGCGTGGAGACAGACCCGATCGTCATTTTATCCTTCTCTTTGCCACTTGGCTCTTCCGAGATACGCCGCTGCGAAAACGTCAACTTTACAAACTTCGGTCCGTTGCCATTGGTCTCCGCACTCCCCTGTGGACACGCCGTCGCGATGGAAGACGCCGCGGAAGAGGTAATTTTCGTGGTACGTATATAAATAACAGGTCGATACACATGTCTCGACTCGTCCCACACGTCCTGACACGTCCCACACCGCTCAGTCCAAGGCCCGTTTACTCACCTCTCTCATCTGACTAATGAAAACGCCCTCCTCTCCCGTCTAACAGTGGGGCTGCGGCGAAGACGGCCAGCTCGGCCTTCCCTTCGCGCCTGTGACTAGCCACAAGGCGTCCCCGGACTGGCACGTCCCCACCCCGACCGCGCTGGTGTTGCTGGACGGAGAGAAAGTGGGTGTTGTAGGTGTTGCTAGTCATGAATCTGATTCCAAATCAAATCAGTGGTCCAAGCCTGTGGTGGCGGGGTCGCGGAACAGCGCGGTTGTGACGAAATCCGGCTCGTTGTACACCTGGGGCTGGAACAGCCATGACACCCTGGGGCTGGACACGGACGAGGAGTTCATCGCGGTCCCGAGGAAAATTAAAACAAAGTTAAAAACAAGTTCTTTGTCACTCGGGGGTTGGCACGCCGTCGCGGTCACGTCAACCTCCGAGGCGTTCGCGTGGGGAGGCAACGAGTACGGCCAGGCTGGGGTTTTGAGTTCCGCGAGGGATGAGAGGCACGTGGGTGTTCATGTTTCAGAACACGTCTCAGTGCCCGTCCCCGTGGCGTTCGGGAATATCGGAAACGTAAACGTGACGCAAGTATCGTGCGGCGGAATGAATTCGTTCTGCCTGGTTGAAAACGGGTCAGTGTACCAATGGGGCGCGCTCGTGGGGTCGGAACAGGAACCGGCGCGCGTGCCGTCGCGGGTTGACGGAATAGGAAACGTCACGCAGATCGCCGCCGGTATGTTTCACGTCTTGGCGTTGACCGGGGACAACAAGGTGTTTTCCTGGGGGAAGGGTGACTACGGGCAGCTCGGGTTAGGGCGAGCGGGGAATTGGGACGCGCCGATGGAGGTTACTTTGGGAGTACACAAGCCTGGAAGTGATGGACACAAAAACGATAAGATAACCTTCGTCGCCGCGGGGGGATGGCACAGCTGTGCGTTGAGCGAAATGGGGACCTGCTTCATGTGGGGGAGGGGTGAGTACGGACGTCTGGGGATGGCCGAGGATGCGACGGATAAGCAGACGCCGACGGTTTTGGAATTCTTCGCCGAAGACGTGAATGGAAATGAGAACGGCGAGACCG
>MDSY01055027.1_pt1 | contig 18253 bp, 14 predicted proteins | sample 811131 | NCBI WGS metagenome assembly MDSY01 (sample SAMN05326643, study PRJNA326480) | marine metagenome | isolation source: seawater | place: Atlantic Ocean: South West | collected 2010
AAGGAAAAAAAATTTTTTGTTTAATATCATAACTTTGTAATTTTATAGAGTGAAAATATTTTGAAAGTGCAAGTAATATAAAAATTTTTGAAATTTCAGCTGGTTGAAAAGAAAAATAATAAAGATCTATCCATCTAGTTGCCCCACTGATTTTTTTACCAACTAAAAATGTTAAGCAAATTAAAATTAAGCAAATTAAATAAAATGGATTTGCTAATTTATACCAAAATTTAATATTTATAACTGATATTAAAACTAAAATTATTAGCCCTATTATAACTCTTATTAATTGTGTTAAAGCCCAAGGATCCCATGAACCACCTGCAATAGAATATAATAATATTATACCTATAAAAGTAATTAAACTTATTAACAAAACAAAACCCCAATTAATTCTATGTAAAAAGTTTATTAAGTTCATAAAATATTATGATAATACTTTCTGAAAAACCTTCTTTGCGATAGGTGCTGCTATTTTTGAACCACTTCCGCCATGTTCTATTACTACTGAAATTGCTATTTTTGGATTTTCATATGGAGCATATCCGATAAAAATAGCGTGATCTCTTTTTTTTATTGGAAGTTCATTGTTAGGAATAATTCCTGCTTCTCTTTCTTTTTCTGAAATAGTTCTCACTTGAACTGTTCCAGTCTTTCCTGCAAAAATTGGTTTAGATAGTTTAGATTTGTAAGCAGTACCAAAAGGTTTGTTAACTGCAGAAAACATTCCTTTTTTTATTATAGAAAAAAAATTATTTTGATTTGAAATCTCAGAATCTTTTTTTTTATTATTATAAATAGAGTCACCAAAATTTTTAAAAATTACCGGAAAAACTCTTTTTCCATCATTAGCAATCATTGCAGTCATAGTAGCAAGTTGAAGAGGTGTTGTTGTTAAATAACCTTGTCCAACTCCTGTAATCATAGTTTCTCCTATTTGCCAATTTTGTTTATGATACTTTTTTTTCCAATTTTTATTTGGTACCAAACCTTCTTTTTCACCATATAAATTTACACCAGTCTTGGAACCTAAACCAAATAATTTTGCTGTAGTTGATATATTCTCTATACCTACTTTTTTAGCTAATTCATAAAAAAAACTATCGCATGATTGTGCTACGGCTAATTCAGGGCCAACTCTTCGAATATGATTCTGACTTGCCCAACAACCAGTATTTTTTTTATGGCACCAACAGTAAAAGTTTCTATCTCCATAATTTACTTTACTTGTACACTGTAGTTTTTCATTTTGTTTGATAATTTTATTTATTAATGCTGAATATAAGACAATTAATTTAAATGTAGATCCAGGTGAATATTCTCCCGAAATAGATTTGTTAACAAGTGGGGACATAGGATTTTTTACTAAATTATCCCATTCTTTTTTAGAAACACCTTCTGTAAATATATTAGGATTAAAATTTGGAGAAGATTCGCTAGCTAAAATTTCTCCACTTTCAATATCAATTAAAACAACAGAACCATTTTTATCTTTTAATAAAGAATTAATATATTTTTGCAACTTTATATCAATCGTTAAACTAATATCGTTTCCTTCAATACTTTCTTCTTTCCTAATCTCTCTTATTGTTTTACCAAAAGCGTTTACTTCAAGATGTTTGGTTCCCGGAAAACCTCTTAATTCTTTTTCAAAACTTTCTTCAATTCCAAAACGACCAATATCTATATCTAGCATTCCTATAATGGGATCATTTTTAATATCTATTTTGCTTGCCGGTGCAATATAACCTATAGAATGTGAAGCTAAATTATTAAAAGGATATTCTCTTTTAATTCCTTGTTCTATAAATATATTAGGTAAATTTAATAAATTTACGTTTAAAGAAGATACCTCATTCCATTTTAAATTTTTTTTTATAATTATAGGTAAATCTTTTTTTTTTCTTTTTTCATAATTCTCTAAAATATTTTCTATTTCAAACTGATCTAAAAAAATTATGTTACTAATTTTCTTTATAGACTCTTCAATATTTGAAGTATTTTTTGGCTCAGATAAAAGTAAATTATAACTATTTTTATTTAATGCTAATATTTTATTGTTTCTATCTAAAATATTACCTCTTGACGGAGGAATTAATCTCAAGCTAATTCTATTCTTATCTGCTAAAACACTATATTTATCTGAATTAAATAATTGTAAATAAATTAAACGAAAAAAAATAGAAGAAAACAAAGCTCCTTTTCCTAAACCAAGCAAAAAAGCTCTTCTAGATAATAATTTGTCAATATTAGGATATTTATACATTTAATTTTAAATTATTTAATTTTATTTAAATTTAATTTATTAAAAAAGAAATGAAGAATAAAAAAATTAATTGGAAAAACAAATAAATTTATTAAAACTTCATAAAATATATTAATTTGAATTGGCAAAAGCTGTAAATTTATAATCGAGCCCAATGACCAGTAACTAAATATGCCTATAATAAATAAAAAAGTAAAACTTATAAATAATTCGATAAATGATGGTTCTAAAAATAATTTATTAATTTTCTCAAATATTAAAATAAGAAATAAAAAAACTAATGCTGAAGATCCTAATGGCAAAAGATAAATAATATCTTGTAAAATAGCAATCAGTGTAATCAAATAAAATGGTATAAGTTTAGGTGTATATAATAACCAAAAAAAGATTGCTTGGAATATAAATAGTTGGCCAAAATCAACAAAATTATTAGAAATAAATAAGTTAAAAAAAGTAAAAAAAATTATTGTTAATGTTGGAAATGAAGCTAAAAAAAAAGTTTTAATATCTCTAAACATTTTAAAAATTTCTAAATTGATTTATAAAAATATTAATGTATTGAATTTCTTCTAAATTGTTAAATGGAAGAATATATGTTTTTTTAGTTGTTTTTACTAATCTACCTATTGGAATTTCAGAATTAAAATAACCACCATCACCTGAGGTATAAACTAAATCATTATTAATTAAATTTAAACTATCTTTCATATACAAAAGATCAATTTCATTTGTATTATTTCCACTTATTATTGCTTTTATATTATCTTTACCAATTCTTACAGGAATTTTTGAATTTATGTCATTAATTAAAAGAACACGAGAATATTTATCATAAACTTCAATAACACTTCCTACTAAACCTTTTGAAGTTAAAGCTGCATCTCCTTTTGATATATTCATATTTTTACCTGCATTGATAATTATAGTTTTCGAATAACGAGTTTGTGTGTCTGCTGTTACTTTGACAAATACATGTTCATTAAATGTAGGTGGTAACAAAGACAATTCTTTTTTTAAAAGATTATTTTGAATTTCTAATCTCTCAGATTTTAATTTAAAAAAATTAGTTTCATCTAATTCTTTTTTTAAAAATTTATTTTCTAATAATAATTCTTTTTTTGAAAGAAAAGATAATTTGAAATTTGTAAAATTAGGTAAATTAAATACAAATAAATCTTTTAAATAAAAAATATTAGTAATAATTTTAGATCTAATAGGTGTTGCACTAATAATATTTTTTGTATCTAAAGTTAGTAAAAATATTGAAAAAAGAACCAATAAAACAAAAGAATAATTTGAAATTAAAGTTTTATTATTCTTTGTTTTTATAGAAAAAATAGAAGTCATTCTAGTAATTTGCATGTTAACTGAATGATATAAAAAAAAAGTAAGGAAATAAAGACTAATACGCTGAAGTTAGCAAATTTTTTACTTGATCTAAATTATCTAAACATTTACCACAACCAAGAACAACTGAATTTAATGGATCTTCTGCAATAGAAACTGGTAATCCGGTTGCTTTTTTTATGCATGCATCTAAATTTTTTAATAATGCTCCACCGCCAGTAATAACAATACCAGTGTCAACGATATCAGCAGCTAATTCTGGATCCGCATTTTCCAATGCTGTTTTAATTGCTTCAATTATTACACTTACAGGCTTGTTTAATCCTTCACATAATTGCAATGTATCTATTTTAATTTGTTTTGGAATTCCATCATGTAAACTTCTTCCTTTTATATGAAAACTATGACCATTCATTCCTCTTGTTGGCATAGCAGAACCAAATTCTTTTTTTATATATTCGGCACTAGATTCTCCCAAAAGAAGGTTGTATTTATCTTTAATATATTCAACTATTGCATGATCTATTTTATCCCCACCTACTCTTACAGAATTTGTATAAACAATTCCTCCCAAAGACAAAATAGCAACTTCAGTAGTTCCTCCTCCGATATCAACTATCATTGAGCCTCTAGCTTCTTGTATTGGTAGACCAGCTCCAATAGCAGCTGCGATCGGTTCTTCAATTAAATAAGCTCTTCTTGCACCAGCTGCTTCTGCAGATTCATGAATAGCTCTTTTTTCTACTGGTGTTGCTCCTGATGGGACACAAATTACAATTTTTGGACTCACAAAACTTTTACGATTATGAACTTTTCTCACAAAATATTTAATCATTTCCTCAGCAATCTCAAAATCTGCAATAACCCCATCTCTTAAAGGTCTAATTGCTTTAATACTTCCAGGAGTTTTTCCTACCATTGTTTTAGCTTGTGAACCGACAGCTAAAACTTCTTTTTTTCCGTCATTAGTATCTGAAATAGCAACAACAGATGGCTCATTTAAAAGAATGCCTTTACCTTTAACATATACTAGCGTGTTAGCTGTCCCTAGATCTATAGCCATATCTGATGACCAGCTCATACTAAATTTATTTAATGTACTTAAAATCATTAATTTTTATACTTAACCATTTAAGGCTTTAATTGAATCTTTCCTTTCACTCTTTATATATATCTTATTTAGTGAATGTAAATAAGCTTTAGCTGATGCAACCAAAGTATCTAAATCTGCACCTTTACCAACATAAGTTTTATCATCTTGTTCTAATTTAACTGTTACTTCAGCTTGAGCATCAGTTCCTTTAGTAATTGCATTTACTTGATATAAATTTAATTTTGCTTTATTTGGAACAAGCTTATTAATACAATTAAAAACTGCATCAACAGGCCCTTGGCCTGTAGAAGAAATCTTCTTTGTAAAACCATCAATTTCTAATTCTAATTCGGCTTTTTGTGAACCAGTTGACCCACAATGCACGTCTAAAGAAATAAATTTTATATGATTGTTTACTCTAATAATTTCATCTTCAACTAATGCTATAATATCTTCTTCATACAAATCTTTTTTTTTATCAGCTAATTCTTTAAAACTTATAAAAATTTTATCTATATTTTTTTTCTTGATCTTATAACCCAGTTCTTGCAATTTGATAGTAAAAGCATGTTTGCCTGAATGTTTACCTAAAACTAATTTAGTTTCTTTTAAACCGACAGATTCTGGCGTCATTATTTCATATGTACTTGAATGTTTTAACATACCATCTTGGTGTATTCCTGCTTCATGAGCAAAAGCATTAGACCCTACAATAGCTTTATTAGGTTGAACATCAAAACCAGTTATATTAGAAACTAATTTAGATGTTTTAGTTATCATTTTATTTTGAATACCAGTTTTAAAAGGTAATAAATCATTTCTAGTTTTAATAGCCATAACTATTTCTTCCATTGATGCGTTTCCTGCTCTTTCTCCTAGTCCATTAATTGTGCATTCTACTTGTCTAGCTCCTGAAGTAATAGCAGAAAGAGAATTCGAAACTGCTAAACCTAAATCATTATGACAATGTACTGAAATAATTGCTTTATCAATATTTAAAACATTTTCTTTTATATCATTTATTAATTGAGCAAATTCAAAAGGTATTGAGTATCCTACTGTATCAGGAATATTAATTGTTGTAGCCCCTGAATTAATAGCAAGTTCTATACATTTATACAAAAATTCTCTATTTGATCTTGAAGCATCTTCACATGACCATTCAACATCATTTGTATATTTTTTTGCTAATTTAACACTTGATATTATATGATCAAGAACCTGTTTTTCATTCAATTTTAATTTATATTTCATATGAAGTTTGCTTGTAGCTATAAATGTATGAATTCTAGATTTTTTTGCTTTTGCAATTGCTTTACCAGCTACTTCAATATCTTTTTTTTTTGCTCTTGCTAATGCACAAACTATTGAATTTTTTATTTCTTTTGAAACTAATTCAATTGATTCAAAATCACCTTTAGAAGCAACAGGAAATCCAGCTTCAATTATATCTACTCCCATTATATCAAGGGCTTTTGCTATCTTTATTTTATCATCAATAAACATTGAGGCTCCTGGAGATTGTTCTCCATCTCTGAGTGTAGTATCAAATATTTTTATATAATTTTCTTTCATTATTCTTTTTGAATAATCTATCCCTATTAGATAGTAGTATTAAAAGAAAAAAAAACTATTAAAAAGACTATTTTACAATTTTATTTTTTTCAATCCAGGGCATCATTTTTCTTAATTTGTTTCCTACAGCTTCTATTTTATGACCTTGTCCATCTTTTCTATATCGATTGAATCTTTTTTTTCCTTTTTTATTTTCTTTCATCCATTCTTTTGCAAATTTACCATTTTGAATTTCTTTTAAAACTTTTTTCATTTCTTTTTGAACCTTAGAATTAATTATTCTAGGTCCTCTAGAAAAATCACCATATTCTGCAGTATTTGATATCGAATATCGCATATTAGCTATTCCTCCTTCGTAAATTAAATCAACTATTAATTTTATTTCGTGTAAACATTCAAAATAAGCCATTTCAGGTTTATAACCTGCTTTTACTAAAGTTTCGAAACCAGATTTTATTAACGAAGTTAAACCGCCGCATAAAACTACTTGTTCACCAAAAAGATCTGTTTCACATTCTTCTCTAAAAGTTGTTTCAATTATGCCTGTTCTTCCACCACCAACGGCCGAAGCGTAAGATAAACCTAATTGTTTTGTATCATTGTTTACTGATTTTTGTATTGCTAATAAACATGGGACTCCTCTTTTATTAATATATTCAGAACGTACTAAATGACCTGGCCCTTTAGGAGCAACCATAAAAATATTTAAATCTTTTCTTGGTTTTATAAATTTAAAATGAATACTAAATCCATGAGCAAAACCTAAATAAGCATTTTTAGCAATTTTCTTTTGTATTATTTTTTTATACAAATCTGGTTGTAATTCATCAGGGATCAATATCATCACAACTTCTCCATATTTAATAGCTTCTTCAGGAGATACTACTTTTAAACCAGATTTTTTAACTTTATTAATTGAAGATGAGTTTTTTTTCAAACCTACAACAATATTTTTAACACCAGAGTCTTTTAAATTCATTGCATGAGCATGACCTTGGCTTCCAAAACCTAAAATAGATACTTTTTTATTTTTAATTAGATTTATGTCACAATCTTTATCATAAAAAACTTTCATATTTTTAATTTTTTAAAATTGCTATTAAGCCTGTTCTCGAAACATCAATAGTTCCTAAATTATTTAGTTCAATAATAAAAGAATTAATCATATCGGGAGAATTTGTAATTTCAAATGCATATTTTGTAGAATTATTAAATATTAATTTAGCTTTATATTTTTTAATTATTTTTTTTAATAAATTAGAATTCTTATTCTTTAATGTAACTTTAATTAAAGCAAGCTCCCTTTCATTTGTTGAATTACTAGAAGTTAAATCAATTACTTTTTTTACCTGTATTAATCTTTCTAATGAATGAATAATTTGTTCAATTATTGTTTTTGTTCCTGATGTAACAATAATAATTCTTGAATATTTTTTTGTTAAATTAACTGGCGCAACAGTTAAGCTATCTATGTTATAACCTCTACCTGAAAACAAACCTATTACTCTAGCTAATGCTCCTGGTTCATCGTTTACTAAAACTGATATAGTATGTTTTTCTTTTTTTTGATTTGACAATTTTTTAAACTAAAACCATTCCATCTTCATTTATAGTTTCATCTGTTTGATCTTCTGGGCCTAATAAAATTTCATTATGTGCCGCTCCAGAAGGAATCATTGGAAAACAATTCTCAGTTTGATCTACAACCATATCTAATAAAACTGGTTTATTAATTCTAATCATTTCTTTTATTGTATCATCAACTTCAGAACTTTTTTCAGCTTTAAGTCCTACAATACCAAATGATTCTGCTAATTTTACAAAATCTGGTAATGATTCTGTATAACTTTCAGAATATCTGCCTCCATGCATTAATTCTTGCCATTGCCTTACCATTCCCATCCATCGATTATTAACAATAAAAATTTTTACTGGTAGTTTATACTGGCATATAGTAGAAATTTCTTGCATTGTCATTAAAAATGATGCTTCACCATCAATATCAACAACTAATTTTCCAGGATTAGCAATTTGAGCTCCTATAGCTGCAGGTAATCCATAACCCATTGTACCTAAACCACCAGAAGTCATCCATCTATTAGGTTTATTGAATTTATAATATTGCGCAGCCCACATTTGATGTTGCCCAACACCTGTAGTAATAAAACAATCTTTATTTTTAGTTAATTCATAAAGACGTTCAATAGCAAATTGAGGTTTTATTGGATAATTAATATTTTTATAACCTAAACAATTTTTTTTTTTCCATAAATTTATACTTGCCCACCATTTTTTTATATTATTAGGATTCAAATAAGATGTTTTTTTTTCTAATTCTTTAAATATAGATTCAATTATTTTTTTAACATCGCCAATTAAAGCAATATCTACTTTTACATTTTTATTTATTGATGAGGGATCAATATCAATATGAATTTTTTTTGCATAAGGTGAAAATTTTGATAAATTTCCTGTTACTCTGTCATCAAATCGTGAGCCTACAGCAATAATTAGATCGCTATCATGCATAGCTAAATTAGCTTCATAAGTACCATGCATTCCAAGCATGCCTACAAATTGTTTATCAACTGCTGGAAAACAACCTAGCCCCATCAAAGTATTAGTGCAAGGAAATTTAGTTTTTCTTATCAATTTAGTTAATATTTTTGATGCCTCCAAACCACTATTTATTACTCCGCCACCACAATAAAATATTGGTTTTTTTGAATTTAAAATTAAAGATACTGCTTTTCTTATTGAATTCTTATTTATTAAATCTTTCGAAAAATGAGTTAATTTACTACTTTTTTTTTTTCCTTTATATTTATATTTTTCATTTAAAATGTCTTTAGGTAAATCTACTAAAACTGGACCAGGTCTTCCTGAACTAGCAATGAAAAAAGCTTCTTGCATAATTTTTTCTAAATCTTTTACATTTTTTACTAAATAATTATGTTTTGTTACTGGACGTGTAATACCTGTAGTATCTGCTTCCTGAAAAGCATCATTTCCTATTAATTTTGTTGGAACTTGTCCAGTTAAACAAACTAAAGGTATGCTATCCATATAAGCATCTGCAAGCCCAGTAACACAATTTGTTGCACCAGGTCCAGAAGTTACACAAACAACTCCAACTTTTCCGCTAGATCTAGCATATCCTTCAGCAGCATGAACTGCTCCTTGTTCATGTCTTACTAAAATATGTTTTAATTTTTTTTGTTTAAATAATTCATCATAAATAGGTAAGGTTGCTCCTCCAGGATAACCAAAGATTGTATCAACACCATGATCGACTAAAGAATTTAAAACTATTTTTGCACCATTCATATTTTTTTTTTAATATTATAATTAAACTTAATTATGATTTATTAATTGGTCAACAACTTGTCTTCAATTTCTTTTAAAAAAAGTTTTTTAATATTTTTTTCATATTTTTTTTTTAAAATAATATCTGCTTTGAATTGATGTCTAAACCAAGTACATTGTCTTTTTGCATAATTTCTCGTTGCTTGTAACGCTAATTCTGAAGCTTTATTTATATCATTTTTATTTAATATAAAATCTTTCAATTCTTTAAATCCTATTGTTTTAATTAAATTTTTTTTATTTAAATTTTTTTCTTTTATAATTAATGATTTAACTTCACTTATAGCTCCTAATTTAATCATATTATTCCATCTTTTAAGACAATTTATATAAATTTGTTTTTTTGAAGGAAAAACTAAAATTTTAAAAAAATTACAATAATTTAATTTTTTTATTTTTTTTTCTTTATTAATTTCATAAATAGATTTTTTTGTAACTTCAAATATTTCCCACGATCTTAAAAGTCTTACTTTATCATTTGAATTAATTTTATATACACATGTTTTATTTCTTTCTTTTAATTGATTGTAAAAATTCTTAGAACCTATTTTGTTCATAATTTTTTTTCCTCTATTCTTTAATTCCACAGATATTTTTGGATACACTTTTAAACCTTTCAAAAGTGTATTTATATACATTCCTGTGCCACCAACTATAATTGGAATTAAATTTCTTTTTTTAGCTAACTCTATTTCTTTTGTAACTAAATTGAACCATTTACTCACAGAAAAGTCTTTATAAAAATCTAAAAAATTAAATAGTTTATGAGAAGTTTTCATATAATTTTCTTTTGTTGGCTGAGATGAAAGAATAGGTAGCCCTTTGTAAATTTGCTGACTATCGGCATTTATAATTATCCCATTATATTTTTTGGCTAGATCTAAAGCTAATAATGATTTACCTGAAGCTGTTGGCCCAGCAATTATTATTATTTTAAATTTATTATCTTTATTTTTTTTTAACAAAATAAATTAATAAACAATAGTTAAAATTAATCTTGAATTTTTAAAGGAACATATCCTGGTGTGCTATTAAGATGTTGAATATATAATAAAACAATCTTTTTTCCTTCTTTTTTTAATTGTTTTACTCTATTAATAACTTCTATTGGCGATGAAACTTTAATATGATTTTGTGAAGATTTATCATTATCTACTATAGCTAAAATAACATCTCCTGCTTTCAAACCTCTTTCTGCTGCAACGCTATTCCTTTCAACTTTTAATATTAAAACACCATTTACATTTCTAGGAATATTAAATCGCATTCTAACATCTTGAGTAATGCTAGTTAATTGTATACCAAGTGTTTCATCTTTATTTTTTGAACCTTCTTTTTTTATTTCTGCTTTATTTATTTTTTCAAAAGTTTCTAATTCACCTAATTTTACTTTTAATTTAATTATTTTATTTCCTCTCCAAATTTCTAATTCTACATTCTTTCCAACTTTAGTTGATGCTACAACTCTTGGTAAATCTCTATCTTTTTTAATATCAGTACCATCAAATTTTAAAATAATGTCTCCAGGTTTTAAACCTGCTTTAAAGCTAGGACTATTATTTTCTACACTAGCTATTAATGCACCTTTTGGTTTTTCTAAACCATAAGCTTCAGCAATTTCTTCAGTAACTAATTGAATTCTTACTCCCAACCAACCTCTACTAGTTTTACCAAATTTTTTCAGTTGCTCTATAACATCTATTGCCATACTAGAAGGAATAGCAAAACCAATTCCAACACTGCCTCCTGATGGTGAAAAAATAGCACTATTGATCCCAATCACTTCTCCTTGCATATTAAACATTGGTCCTCCAGAATTTCCTTTATTAATTGACGCATCAGTTTGAATAAAACTATCATATTGGCCCATTCTTATATCTCTTGATTTAGCTGATATTATTCCTGCAGTTACAGTCCCTCCTAATCCAAAAGGATTACCTATAGCTAATACCCAATCTCCAACTTTTGAATCTAAAGAATTACCCCATTTTAAAGCTTTTAATTTTTTTTTTGGTTCAACTTTTAGAACAGCTATATCGACTTTTGGATCTTTTCCAACTAATTCTGCTTTTAATTTTGTTTCATCTTGAAAAACAACTTCAATTTGATCTGCTTCTCCGATTACATGATTATTGGTAACAATATATCCAGTTTCATCTATTACAAATCCTGATCCTAATGAAGTAGCTTTTCTTTGTTTTGGAGCTCTATTATTATTTTCCATATCAAAAAAATCTCTAAACATATCCTCAAAAGGTGACCCGGGTGGAAATTGAAATTGTGGATTATTGCTATACTTATCCTCAATTAATTGTGTAGTAGAAATATTAACTACACTTGGTAATAATTCTTCAGCTAAATCAGAAAAGGTTTCAGGAATACCACGAGAATTACTTGTAGGAGTAATTAAAAAAAATAAAAATAAAGTAGAAAAAAAATAAAAAATTTTATTGATTAGCAAATTCATATTATAAATTATTTACCACTTTTTTTATCAAAATATCTAAAAAAATCACTATCAGGAGATAGTATCAATGTTGAATCATCATCTTCATCATTAAAAGCTTTTTTATAAGCTTCCATAGATCTATAAAACGTAAAAAATTCTTCATCTCGACCAAAAGCATCGGCATAAATACTAACCGCTTCTCCATCTCCTTCACCTCTAATAGTTTGTGCTTTTTTATTTGCTTCTGCAATAATAACAGTTCTTTCCTTTTCAGCTTTTGATCTAATTATTTGACTTTCTTCAGCTCCTTCTGCTCTAAATTGTCTTGCTTCTTTTTCTCTTTCTGCTCTCATTCTTCCAAAAATTGCTTCACTATTTGCTTTAGGTAAATCTGCTCTTTTTATTCTTACATCGACAACTGTCACGCCAAAATCTATAGCTTCTTTATCTATTTCTTTTTGAATATTATTCATTAATTCTGATCTATTAGCTGATAAAACAACTTCTAAATTATCGCTACCTAAAACACGTCTTAAACTACCAGATAATATTCCACTTACTCTTGCTTTAAAACCGTCTTCATTACCAACAGATTGGTAAAATTTTAGTGGATCCACGATTTTATATCTTAAAAAAGCATCAACAAGAAGTCTTTTTTGATCAGATAAAATAACTTCTTCAACTTCTGCATCAAAATCAAGAATTCTAGTATCATAAAAAATTGCATTTTGAACTAAAGGAATTTTAATTTTCAAGCCAGGCTCTTTAATGACTCTAATTGGATCACCGAACTGTAATACAAGTGCTTGCTGGGTTTGATGAACAGTAAACAAAGCGCTAAATAACAGTATAAATAAAAAAGAAATACTAATTATAAATGTTTTTTTATTGAACATCTTTATTATTTTCCTCACTTTCACTTAAAACTTCTTTTTGTTTTTTTCTTTTTTTTTCATTTTTTTTAATTTCAGGTAGAGGTAAATATGGTAAAACACCTGAACCTTGTTTTGTATCAATTATAACTTTACTAGCATTTTGCAGTATCTCTTCTAAAGTTTCTAAATAAATTCTATTTTTTGTTACATCTTCGTTTTTTTTGTAAGAATTTAAAATTGAATTAAATCTATTAGCATCACCTTCAGATCTTGCTACTACTTCTTTTGCATAAGCTTCTGCTTCTTGTGTAATTTTCGAAGATTCTCCTCTAGCTTTAGGTATGATATCATTTCTGTAAGCAATTGCTTCATTAATAGATTTTTCTTTATCTGCCCGAGCTCTTTGTACATCTCGAAATGAATCAATTACTTGATCTGGAGGATCAACTTTTTGAAGTTGTAATTGTGTAATTTTAATTCCAGATTGATAATTATCTAAAACCAATTGTATAGCTTCAATTGATTTTGTTTCTATATCTTGACGACCTTCAGCTAAAACTGATGCTATTAAACTATTACCTATAACTTCTCTCATTACACTTTCAGAAACAGCTTTTATTGAATTTTCAGGTTTTCTTAAATTAAATAAAAATTTACCTGCATCACTGATAACCCAAAAAACTGAAAAATTAATATCAACAATATTTTCATCACCAGTTAACATTAAACTTTCTTCAGAAAGTAATCTTTTAGATTCTCGAAATGTTCTAAAACCTATTTCAGTTTTATTTACTTTAGTAACTTTTGGGGTCTTCGCAACTTCTATTGGATATGGTAAATGATAATGAAGACCTGGTTGTGTTGTTCTTACCCATTCACCAAATCTTAAAATAACACCTTGCTCATTAGCATTTACTTTATAAAAACCAGTAAGAAACCATATAAATATAATAATTAAGAATGAAGAGATAAAACTCTTATTATTATTATTATCTGGCCCACCGGTAAAAAATCGTTTTTTAAGTTTTAATAACAAATTATTCAACAGGCCTTCTATATTAGAGGTATAATTCTTTTTTTTTCCGTTATTAGACGGTTTCTTTTCAGAACCACCCCATGGGCCTTCTTCATTATCATTTTCTTTCCAAGGCATAATTTTTATACACTAAACTAACGTTTTATATATATTATAGTTGAAACAAAAGTCTATATTAAAAACTATATTTTTTTAAAAAAAAAAAATGAATGATTTTTATCATTTAGATGATGTTAAGAATATTATTTTAGTTGCTTCAGCAAAAGGAGGTGTAGGAAAATCTACAACCGCTATAAATATTGCTACTGCACTAAATCAATTAAATCAAAATATTGGTATTTTAGATGCCGATATTTATGGCCCTTCTATCCCAAAAATGCTTGGAATTAAAGAAAAGCCTAAAATTTCTGAAGATAAAAGATTTATTCCAATAGAAAAATTTAATATGAAATGTATGTCTATTGGTTTTTTAGTTAATCAAGAGACTCCTGTTATTTGGAGAGGACCAATGATTATTAAAGCTTTAAAACAAATGTTAAATGGTGTTGTCTGGAATGGCGTTGATACTCTTGTTATTGATTTACCTCCAGGAACTGGTGATGTTCAATTAACTCTTTGCCAAAAATTAAAAATAACTGGAGTAATAGTTGTTTCTACTCCTCAAGAATTAGCAATTATTGATGCAATAAAAGGTATTAATATGTTTAAAAAATTAAATATACCAATTATAGGTCTAATTGAAAATATGAGTTTTTTTCAAACAAAATTAGGAGAAACAATCGATATCTTTGGAAAAGGGTCTGTAGAAAAAACAGCAAAAAAAAATAATATAAATTTTTTAGGAAATATTCCTATTGAAAAAAAGATTAGTCAAAATAGTGACAAAGGAGTTCCTTATTTAATTGAAAACAATGACCAAGAAGCAGGGAAAAGAATAATTACTATTGCTAAAGAAATAAATAAAAAATTAAAATAATTTTTTCATTCATTTTAAATTAAATTTATTTTTTAAATCTTCCCATTCCCTTTTACTTAAACCACTATTTTCATAAGTTATTTTTTTACCCTTTAAAATCTTTTTTATTATTTCTATAGCACTTTTAGACAAATTGTAGCTTTGCAATTGAAATTCTTTAAAAGCATCATAAGTGTATGGAACCCATTTTTTCACTATTTTATTTAGAATTATTTCAGCATAAGCTTGTATTTCATATTGTGCATGTGAATCTTCTCTTAAATATAAAAAATGTAAAAGATTATGTAAGTCAATTTTCCAATACCATTGTGTATACGTATTTAAAGTTAAATTAATCCTAGCTAATTCTCTACTTAAACCTTCTTTATCATCGTTTATAATTTTACCATCTGATTTTTCATTTAACATATCCTCATAATGTCTATAATTTCTTTCTGCATCATCTTTAAGAATTTGTAAAAATTTCTCAGTATCTTTATTTGATAAATGGCTTCCTCTACCTTGTTTATTAATTTTTGATTGAATAGACATATGTTTAGGCTTTGGAATATAAAACTCTTTATCTAAAATTGAATATCTTGCAGAATATTCGTTTACGTTCGCAGTTCTATGTCTAATCCATTGTCTTGCTATAAAAATAGGAAGTTTAATATGTAACTTAATTTCACACATTTCGAATGGTGTTGTGTGCCAATTCTTCATTAAATATCTTATTAATCCTTTATCATTAGATACTTTTTTTGTACCTTCTCCGTATGAAACACGTGCGGATTGTACAATAGCCGAATCATCTCCCATATAATCAATTACTCTTATAAAGCCAAAATCTAAAACTTTAAACGGTTTATAAAGTATTCTTTCTAATGAAGGAGACGTGATCCTAAAAGTCTTTTTTGTTTTAGATCTAAGATTTTTAATTTCATTTAATTGTTCTTTTTTTAAAGACATAATAATTTTTTAATTATAATTTTTTTTAAATATAAAGAGAACCCTTTTTAATATTAAAATAATCTACTATATTCTATAGTGTTGGGTAACCAACTATAGTAATAAATGTCATATTATGAAATAGAACGGACCCGGGGGCAGTACCCGGCGCCTCCACCAAATCAAAGATTATGGGGGCGATATAGGATCGACGGCTATTGATAGATATGAATTTTACTCGGCATTGTACCACCGTTATCGGGCTATTTATAATTGCTAACGATAATTTAGCTATCGCTGCCTAAGTATTAGGAAAGCGCGGTTTGGGGCACCGGGCAACAGAACGCCCCATTTTTTAAAAAAAATAGTTATTTTCTTTTTTTACTAAGAAGAAAAATATATTAAATTTTTTTTAAAATTCTCTCAAAATCTTTATAAAAAAGAATTTCATTACATAAAATTGATTTTTTAACTTTATCTCTCAATTCAGATCGTAATTTAGAAAGATTGTTAATATTGGTAAGTTTTTTAAGTTGTGCAATATATTTATTTTTATCTCCAACTATCCATTCTTTTAAATTAACAGCGTTTAAAACTGAGGCCGATTGTCTACTTATATAATTTTTTCCAGTTAATGTAATAACAGGAACTCCCATACAAATTGAATTAAATGTTGTAGTTGCTCCTGAATACGGAAAAGTGTCTAAAGCTATGTCAACATTATAATAATTTTTTAAATAGTGAGATTTATGATCACTAATAAAAATAATCCTATTTTTTTTTATATTATTTTTTTGAAAAAAATTATAAATATTTCTTTTTATTACATCGTTATCAAAAAAATTAAAATATTTAAAATAAATTATTGAATTTTTATAATTATTAAGAACTTCTGACCATAATTTTAATGATGTATAAGAAATTTTAGAAGGATTATTAAAGCTACAAAAAGAAATGAAATTATTTTTTTTCATTGGTAAATTATTTACTTTTGGATAAAACTTTTCTATTGGTTTTGAAAAATTAAAAAGGCTATTCATTCTAAAAATATTTTCAGAATTTTTCTCCTTCATATTAATAGGATTTAATACATTATCAGAAACTAAAAAATCTAATTCTTTAATATTAGAAGTCGTTATAGGATGAAAACTACCTTGATTAGGTGCTGATTTATAAGTTGAAAGAAGATATCTGTTATCTCCAGTAAATCCTCCAACAAATATTAAAATATCAATTTTGTCCGAAACAATTAAATCAGACGCCTGTTTATCATTTAAATTATAAATAGATTTCCAAGAATTAACTTTTTTTTTATACCATTCAGAAATTTTGTCTTCATAAGGAGAGGATGAATAACAATAAAATTCAAATATATTCTTGTCCCTATTTGCAAATAAAGAATGTATAACATTATTAATTGAATGTTTCCTGAAATCTGAAGATACAAAGCCTATTCTTTTTTTTGAATTTGTATATTTTTTTAACTTATTTGAAGTAAATTTTTTATCTTTAAATAAAGCAACGTAATCGTCTATCATAGAATGTATTTTTTTATAATCATAATCTTCTCGATATGAGAATAATAATAATAATTTTTTAAAAGCAATTTCTTCTTCGAAATTTAATAATTTAAATTTCAAAATTCTTTGTAAAAGATTTTTTGCTTCATCAAATCGTAATTGTTTTAAATAACAAGATGCTAAAATATTAAGTAATCTTTGATTTTTATTAAATTCAGAAACTTTAATAATTGTTTGTTCGCATAAGTCAATTAATCCTGTATCTAATTGTAATTTTGTTAATTGTATATAATTGTTAATATTTGAAGGGAATTTTCTTAAAGCTTCATTATATGTCTTTATTGCATCTTCATATAAATCTAATTTATTTTGTAAACGCCCAATGGAATTGTAAATCATATTATTATTAGAGTTATAATCTAAAGTAGTTTTATATTCTTTAAGCGCTTGCTCCATATTTTTTTTATAAAGCTCATAAATTCTTGCTAAATTAAATCTAGCTTTCCAATTCTTAGGATTTTTTAAAATTAAATTTTTAAGAATTTCTTCTGCTTTGTCATATTCTCTTAAATCTTCATTAACATTTGCAAGTAAAAAAAAAGCTTCTATAAAATTAGGCTGCACTTTAATCAAATTATTTAAAATTTTTAAAGCTTCTTTTTTTTTATTTAATTTATTTTTAATAAATGATAAATAATATAAATAATGTGGAGTATCTTTATCTTTTGAAGATTCAATTAATTTTTCTGCATGCTTATATTTTTGTTTTAAGATTAAATTTTTAATTTTTTCAATCATTTTATTGAAAATTATATAAATAATG
>MDSY01097101.1_pt1 | contig 18252 bp, 18 predicted proteins | sample 811131 | NCBI WGS metagenome assembly MDSY01 (sample SAMN05326643, study PRJNA326480) | marine metagenome | isolation source: seawater | place: Atlantic Ocean: South West | collected 2010
AATATAATAATAGTAATTCTTGCCTGGAGGTTTGAAGAGCAGATTAAGAAAAAAATTCGTGAAATAATTGGTAAAAATGCCACAATAATATGTGTAAAGCCAAAAATGCATAAAATTAAAGAGGTATAATTACCTTACTATGAAAAAAATTTTTATAGAAAAAAAAAACAAAAAAAAATTTTGTTTTGATCTTGATAATGTAATTTGTAATACAAAATCTAATAATTACAAAAATGCTACACCTAACAAAGAAGCAATCAAATTAGTTAATAAACTTTATTCAAACAATTTTGAAATTATTATTTTTACTGCTAGGTTTATGGGTAGAACTAATAACAATAAAGAGAAAGCAATTTCTCTAGGTTATAATCTGACAAAAAACCAGTTGAAAAAATGGAAAGTGAAATATACTAGATTATTACTTGGAAAACCATCTTATGATCTAATCATAGATGATAAAGCACTTGGGTTTAGTAAAAAAAATTGGATCACCCAGATAAAGAGAAAATATCTAAACAAATAAAAATATTTTATATTTACATAATTTGCTAAATAATTTAATTATTGTTAACATGATAAATTCATTTTTTTCACTTCTTCAAAAAAAAAATAATAATTCTTTTAATACCAAAGAAGTTTTGTCGTCTAAAAAAATGTTAGATCTACTTGATAGTGGAATTAAAACTTATTGTGGAAAAAATAAAATATATTTAGAAGTTGGAGTATACAAAGGTGGCACAATTATAAAATTATCAGAAATTAACAAAAAAATTAAATGTATAGGTGTTGATAACTTTTCTTTGTTCGATAAGAATAAAAAAAATCACCTATTAATAAAAAAAAAAATTAAACAAAAGAAATTAAAGAATATATCTATAATAAATAAAGATTTTGAAGAGGCTGCAATTCTATTAAAAAAGAAAAATATAAAAGTTGGTGTAATTTTTATTGATGCTGCTCATGATTATAGGTCACAATTAATTGCTTTATTTAAGTATTATGATTTATTATCAAAAAATAGTTTAATAATAGTTGATGATTGCAATTATTATCATGTTAGAAAAGCTAACAGTGACTTTTTAAACACACAAAAAAATTGTAATTTAATTTTTCAAAAATATACCAAAGTGCATGTTGCAAATCTTACAGCTAAAAAGAAGCTGCTTGCATTTAAAGACTATTGGAATGGAGTAAATGTAATTTTAAAGGGTAAATGTAGCAGTAAATATAAAAAGAATATATTTTTTGATAAAAATGAAAAAAAAACAAGAAATATCTTTCCATTATCTCATGAAGTTTTTAGAAATTATTATGCACATTCAGCTGATAAAATTTTAAATTTAGTTTATGATCTAAAATTTGGAAAAGTCTCTAAGGCTTTTTTTTTTAAAACATTAAATAAAATTAAGACACCAAATTATCTAAAATCAAAAAGATTTAAATCTTGTAACTTTAATTAAAGATTCTTTTCACTATTTTCATATAAATGGTAAACTATAAGTGATTTGTCAATTTGATATGTATAATTTTTGTTATAGAAGAAATTTTAGTAAAAAAATAATATTTGATAATTCAAATTCACATATTGTCTTAAAATTTTTAAAGTTGAGTAAAAAAGACTATTTTATTTATAAAACTGAGCCAAGAACAATTTATTTTAATTTTCCAATAATTATACAATTTATAAAGCTTTTGATTAATCCTGGAAAATTAAGAAACTATAAAAACATAAAGTATTTACATTTTATATATCTAATTAGTTTTTTTAAAGCTGTTGCTCCAAAAATTGTTATTACCCACGTTGATGATAGTAATTTATTTCTCACAATAACAAGAAATCTTAAAAATATAAATTTTTTAACAATTCAAAATGGATATAGACTGCCAGGAGAATTTTTAAACAATAAATATTATTTTAAATATTATTTTTCTTGGGGTAGCCACGAAGAGAAAATATTTAAAAAATATAAAGTTAAATATAAAAAAGTAGTACCTATTGGGTCTCTTGCAGGAGATTATTATTTTAAGAAATATAAAAATATTGAAAAAAAGTACGATTTTTGTTTAATAGATCAAACTGCAAGGACACCAGATTGGCTATCTAATCATTTTAAAAATGATAAAAAATATCTTTTTAATCTTAAAAATTTCAATGAAAAACAAGAATTTTTTTTTTCTTACTTTGCTAAATATCTACAAAAAAATAAATTTAAGGTTGTTATAGCGATCAGAGGAAGAAAAATAGACACAAACTTCCAATTATTAAGTAAATATTTTAAAAACTTAGTGGTCTTTAAAGAAACAATAAAACCGAACGATGTTTACAAAATTATGTGCCAAAGTAAAAATGTAATTGGATTTCCCAGTTCAGTGATAAGAGAATGTTGGGGTTTTGAAAAAAAAGCTATTATGGTAAATTTTTTTGATAACGAAACCTTTACTACCTTCAAAAATAATTTTTTGGCAATTACAAAACAAAATTTTAACTATTTTGAAAAAAAATTAAATGAGTTGAATAAAATGTCTCACTATAAATATTCTAAAAAATTAAGTAAGTATAAAAATATCTTTATGAATAATGATCAAAACATACATATTAAAGATATTTTTCAAAAAAAAATTAGTCAAATTTTGAAGGAATCATAAAACAGAAATTTAAACAGTAAAAATAAATCCAAAATTTTTTTTTTATTCTTTTTGTAGTTCCCATTATGTTAAAAATAATGAAAAATTTTAAAAACTAGTATTTTTTATATTTTAAGTAAATTTTTGCTTTTTCTAAATCTTCATTATTATCAATCGCCAAAGATTTATTAGACATTTTAATCATTTTAACTCTGTAACCTTGTTCTAAAAACCTCAAAATCTCAATATCTTCTAAGGATTCAATCTGTGTTTTGCTTCTTATTTTAGCAAAATTTAATAAAGATTTTCTTGGAAAAGAATATGCACATATCTGTCTCCAGGCTTTTTTAAATTCTAATTTTTTGTTTGAGGGAATAGGGCCTCTTGACATGTAAAGAAGATAACCTTTTTTATCGAAAACTAATTTTGGTATAGATGAACTAAAAAATAATTTTTTATCTTTTATTTCTGTGTAACCATTAATTATTTCTTTTGGTTTTTTTTTAGCTTCTTTAACTAACTTTTTAAGATCTTGTGGATAGAAAAAAGGTTCATCTCCTTGAACATTGATATAAAATTTCTTTCTAATCTTTTTTGCTACTTCTGCGATTCTATCAGTTCCAGTCAGGCATCTTTTAGAAGTCATAATTGATTTAATTTTATTTTTATCACATATTTTTTTGATTCTGTTATCATCTGTTGCAACAATTATTTTAGACTCATGAACTGCTTTTTTGCATTGATTGTATGTTCTGACTATCATTGGAATTCCATTGATATCAATTAAGGGTTTACCAGTTAATCTTTTAGAATTATATCTTGCAGGTATAACAACTAAATAATCATTCATTAAATTTTTTTAATTATATTAACTTTATAATTACTAGGTGTCAGAGAAATTATTTTTTTTGCTTTAGATTCTAATCTATAATTTTTGAACAAATCGTCAATTTCATATTTTTCTGGTATATTTTTGCTGTAACCATCAAGGCCTGCTAAATAAATTCTTTTGGCTTCTCCACTTGTAGATATACCTAATGCATAAGATAAAGCTAATGAGTTAGGTAAAACTGCATAATTTTTCTCAAACCTAAATTTTTTATTTTTTACTTGTAAGCCAAAATCTAAAATTTTTTTAGATTTAATTTTAGATTTAATATTTTTTGAAAAACTTGAATAAGGCGTGATTAAGTAATTATCTAATTTTTGATATTTATTTACATCTGACAATAGTCTTAGAGTGTGGCAAACTACATGTGCAAAAATATATTTTTTTGGTATTGGTTTAATAGCATTTAAAACTAAAATTATTGGTTTATAAATTTTTATAAATCTAATTATTTTCTTTTTATTGTCAAAAACTGAATTGCCTGGACCTATTATTAATACATCCCTATTTTTAATTATTTTTTTTGGTTCCCAGCTTCCTCTTTTGACATTTTTATAAAAATTTTTTCCCAGAGTTATAAGTTCTTTACTATATTTTTTACCACCAACAGTACTTAAATAACTCAAATTAGAATAAATATCTTCAGTTTTAAATAAATTTGTACCTAGCATTTCTTGAACAAAACTTGGATGAATAGAATTAAGTCCAGCATAATAATAGAATGGATTTGGGCCCCATTTATATTTTTCTTTAATTGGATCAAAATAATTTTTAATTAATTTTAATAGGTTAACTAATTTGTCGTCACTTAATTTTTTATTTTTAAATTCCAAAATTGCATATTCAGTTCTTGTATTTCCTGGCCCTCTCCCCATTCCTGTTACAGTAGAGTCTATCCATTCGACAGAATTTTCTATTGCAGAAATTGAATTCTCTAAAGCCTTACCCATGTTATCGTGAGTGTGGATGCCCATGGGACCATTCCAAAATAAACGTATTTTTTTAATAATTTTTACTGTCTTTTCAGAATTAAGACTACCTAAACTATCTGCAAAATATAAAATATCAGCTTTTGATTTTTTAATATGAATTACAGAATTTTTTATATCTTTAAAAGATAATTCTGGGATTTGCATTATATTAACACCGACCATATACCCAGATTTTTTTAACCAATTAATTAAAGGCACTGTTGATTTTATTTCATTATAATGACAAGCAATTCTGACTAATGAAATTAAAGAATTTTTTTTATGTAAAAAATTTTTTTTAGCTAATGAAATAATATCTTTACTGTTAACAAAATCTGAAGCATTAATCATTATTCCAATTTTAAGATTTTTTGGTATTTTTAGACTTTTAAGAAAACTTTCATCAGAATAAGCACATTGTCCCTTTGTTCGAATTTTATCTAAAAATCTAAAACCTATTTCAACATAATCAACTTTTATGTCATCCATAACCTTGAGATATTCTTTAATTAAGTCTTTATCAAATTCCCAATTATTATAATAACCACCATCTCTTAAAGTACAGTCTAATATTTTCATTTTATAAAGGTAGTCTTATATTAAAATATGTAAAATAAAAAATAAATATTAATTCAAAAAAATCTAATACTTATAAATATCATATGGTTAATCTTTTTTAGGAAAAATTAGCTTTAACGATGAATAAAACAAATTGTTAAGAAATTAATAATAAAATTTGACCTATGTGTCATATTAATAGTAAATATAAATAATGTATAAAAATAGCTTTCCTAAAAAAAAATACAAAAAATTAAAAGATTTTTGTAATGATTATGCACTTGCTCTAGGTAATTATATGAATAATTTTGATTATAATTTAGATAGAGCTGCCAAATTAATTGAAAAAACAATTTTAGCTAAAAGAACCATATTTGTTTGTGGTAATGGGGGTTCTTCAGCAATAGCCAATCACTATGTCTGTGATTATATTAAATCTTTATCTTCAAATACTAATTTAAAACCTCGCTTGTTAAGCTTGAACAGTAATAGCGAACTGATCAGTGCTATATCAAATGATATCTCTTATGATAAAGTTTTTTCCTATCAAATGGAATCTTATAGTCAGCCGGGTGATTTATTAGTTTTAATAAGTTCTTCAGGTGAATCAAAAAATATAAGAGACGTTATAAAGTTTTCTAAAAAAAAAAATATTAAAACTATTGGATTTAGTGGTTTTGAAGGTGGATATTTAAAAAAAAATTCTGATATTTCGATACATGTTAATATTAATAATTATGGTATTACTGAAGATATATTTCAAATTTACATGCACATTATTATGCAATACTTAAGACAAAAAAATATTAAAACAAATAAATTAGATAAACTAAAATTTTAAATAGTTACTTATTCCATTCAATTATATCAAAAAATTCTTTATTAACCTTTTTAGTATTTTTTTCTATTAACAAAATTTCTTTATCTGTAAAACTTTTTGTTTTAAGATATTTTTTATTTCTATTAATAATCGCAATTTTTGTTGTACCAAATAAAATAAAATTAAATTGATCAAAGCTTTTTACATATCTAAACATTAATTCTTCAATACTACTTACTTTCAAGTTATCTATTAAAAATTCATTAATTTTTAATATTTTTTTTTTGTACTTTTCAATTTTAGGCGGCCATTTTTTTTTTGAGAACAGCCCTTGTAAATAAATGCTTCTTGCAATAAAGATTTTTTTTTTGGTATTTTCTTTATATTTTTTATTTAAAAAAATCTTCCATCTATTATCATAGACATTAATTGGTAACTGAATGTATTTTATATCATTATTTTGAAGTATTTCTTTGATATTTTTGTACCTATCTATAGATATTCCAATGTGTTTAATTATTTTTTTTTTTTTAAATTTTTTTAAAACATTAATAACATATCCATCTAAAACTTTAATATCTTCAACTCTATGAAGCATAATGCAAAATATATTTTTAACGCCAAGTTTTTTAAGTGAATTTTTAATTGAATAAGTAACTATTTTTTCAATAGTTTTTTTATTTTTTTTAATTAAATTTTTTTTTATAGGTACTAATTTTGTAAAGACCTTAACTCTTTCTTTTGAAAGAATTTTTTCAGAGTTGTAAGAACTTGCTGTATCAAAAAAGTTAATTTTATTTAATATTGCATTTTTGATTAATTTATTTACATAATTTTTATTTAATCTAGTTTTGTTAAGCCCATATTTTGTATTTCCAAAGTTTGCAGTTCCAAGAATAAGTTCAGGTATTTTTTTTTTATATTGTTCATAAACTGTTATTTATTTCAAATTTAATATATTTAAATCTTATCACTATTAATTTCTTTGAAATACGAATATTAATCTATAAAACAGTATTTTTATGAAAAAAAAAGTTCTTAATGAAAGCAAGCCCTGGTGGTCTACTTATTCTAGCCCAATAACAAATTCTAAAAATGCAAGAAAACTTTTCATGGAAAAAAGAGCTTCACTAGGTAGAGAGACTTTAAAACTTGAAAACATCTTAAAAAAAAAACTTAATGTCAAACATGTTATTTTAAGCAATTCAGGAACTTCTGCTTTATATATGGCCACAATAGTTGCTGATATACATAAAAGAAACAATGTTTATTCACCTGCAATAAATTGGCCTGGTAGCATTAATGGAGTTCTCTATGCCGGTAAAAAATTACATTTAATAGACTCAAATAAAAATTTTATAAATGGTAATTATAACTCTATTCTAAAAAAAATTTCAAAAAAAGATTTATTGTTTATTAGTCATTTAAATGGAAAATGTGCATATGAAATAGAAATGTTAAAAGAATGGAAAAAAAAAAAATTCTTTATAATAGAAGATGCGGCGCAATCATTTATGACAAAAGACTTTAATAATAATTTTGTTGGAACTCAATTTGATATAGGCTGTTTTTCTCTAGGAATGACTAAAATGTGCAATATGATTTATGGTGGTTTCTGCGTGACAAATAATTCAAGATATGCAAAAGAACTAATTAAAATAAGAAATAATGGAGTAGACAACATTTATCAAAAACCTAATGGTATTGGTGGAAACTTTAAACCAAGTGATTTACACTCTATAGTAGGTATTAATTCTGTGAATAATTTTCACAATATAAAAAAAAAACTATTCAAAATTTATAAAATTTATAAACAAAAGTTAATTAACAAAAATTTTTTAATGTTTGATTACAATTCAAATAAAGGAGAAATTCCTACTTATATTGAAATATTAACAAAAAAAAGAAGTAAGCTAATCACTTATATGAAAAAAAGTAATATTGGCTTTTCCTATGGCACACGAATGCTTAATTTATCAAAAAAATACTCTTTATTTAGCAATATTAAAAATGCAAAAAAATTTGATAGCGAATTACTAAGATTACCGTGTGGACCAGGATCTTCATTAAAAAAAATTAAAAAGACAATTGATACTTTAAATAAATTTAATTAGTATGTTTTATAAATTAGTTGAATTTCTAAATAATAAAAAAAATTTTCCATATTATTTTATTTCTCCTTTAATTTATTCATATGGAAACTCTGCTGAACAAATTTATTTGATTTCAGGAGAAAAATTTCTTAAAAATCGAAAAATTATCATATTAAATTATGGATATTTAACAAAAATATTGAAATATAAAATTTCAAATAAAAATTTACTATCAGATTTAGAAATAAATGGTCAAAGTCAAAAAAAAAATAAAATTATTTTACAAATTCTTGGTTTTGCTATTTTTTTTGAATTTTTTATTAAAAGATTTTTTGTATTGTATTTTTTTGACTTTTTTAAAATCAAGATAAATGAGTTAAAAAGATTTCCTTATTTGGGCTTAGAAAAATTGTATTCTTTCAATGATAATTTAAATTTTAAGAATGTAGAAAAGATAGTCTTGGCTCAAAGCAAAATTATATTAGATCAAGATGCAAAAAAAAAGTGTCAAGCTATGCTTAAAGATTATAACTTAGATAGTAAAAAAATAGTTACTTTGCATGTACGAGATTCAAAATACAAAGATGACTATTCTAAAAGGAATTATAGAAATTCAGATATTAATAACTATATTAAATTGATCAAATTTTTAATAAGCAAAGATTATATAGTCTTTAGACTTGGAACAAGTCCATGTAGCAAAATAAATTTTGAAGATCCAAATTTTATTGATTACCCAGAACTTGATCTACAATCTTCACTACTTGATTTATATTTAGTCGAACAATCTGAATTTTTTATAGGAACTGGATCGGGCCCGCGAGCAGTCGCTGAGATGTTTTCAATACCAATTTTAATTACAAATTCTGATGATTTTTCAGACATGCCTCTTAAAAATATGGATAGAGTTTTATTCAAAAAATTTTTTTTGAAGGAAAATAATAACCCTCTTTCTATTATGGAACTATTAAATTCAGAATATAATTTATATGACCCTGAATTATATTTAAATAATTTTAATTTAGTGGAAAATACTAGTGAAGAGTTATTAAGTGCTGGAAAAGAATTTTTATTAAATTTATCTAATAAAAAATTTGAATTAAACGAACAACAAGAAGAATTTAATAAAATATTAAAAAAAAAATACAATATTTTTACACAGAAAGTGATAATAATACTTTTAAATATCATATCGAAACTTTGAGATATATCAAAAGGTGCAAAACCATGGAAGGTTCTATATGTCAATCTTCTTTAAAAAAAAGAATATTAAATGATGGATTATAAAGTTTTATTTTCAAAATTTTTTTTCATTTTAGGTGAGAGCAAATCTTTTATTCCAATTTTAATCTTTGTAAGCTTAATGAATTCAATAGTGGATATACTAGGAATTAGTTTGTTAGTACCGTTTTTCAATTTTATTTTTTTTCCTGAAAATGAAATAAATTATTTTTTTGATCTTTTTGATAAATTTTCTAAAGAAGAGCTTGTTTTATACTCTGGTATATTAATAATAATATCATTTTTTTTAAAAATATTTGTTGCAACTTATCTTTACTATTTCTTAGTTAATTTTTCACTTCTTTTTCAAAGAAATCTTAAAATAAAAGTTCTAAACAACTTTTTAAATATAAATTATTTAGAATTTACCAAATCTAAAACGTCACATTATTTTGAATTAATTACAAACTTAATTCCAATTTTTTCAAATGAGGTTTTGATGCCCATCTTTAAAATTTTAAGTAATTTAATTTTAATTATTACATTGAGTATTTTGATGTACGTTGTAAATCCAAAAGTATTTTTTATTTTAATAATTTTTTTAATAATTTTATCTATAATGTATATATTTTTTTCAAAAAGAAATAAAATATATGGAGAAAAAGCGAGCGTTGCTAATGAAAACTTTTTAAAAACAGTTAAAGATATTATTTTTGGTTATTTAGAAATTTTTATATTTAAAAAAAAATTTTTTTTCTTAGATAGATCAAAAAAATATTCCAAAACAAATTTAAACTATACTATGAAAAGTTTAATTATAGGGTTTGTATCTAAATATATAATTGAATTTATGCTCGTAAGCTTTTTTGTATTATATATCTTTTTTTTATTTTTTTTTGATAAGTCGAATTTGAATGAAGCATTAACTATTATTATAGTTTATACGGCAGTCTCAGTAAGACTTTCACCTAGTTTTAATGTAATTATAAATAGTTTTGCTTCAATTAATTTTGGCCTTTTTTCTATCGAAAAAATATATTCAACTATTTCTAATGAAAATTTTAAATCATCTCAACAAATTGAAAATTCTACTATTAATGAAATGGAGAATAAGGATTTAAAATTTGAAAATATTTTTTTTAAAAATGTATTTTTTTCGCATAACCAAAAAAATAAAATCATAGAAAATTTAAATGTAGAAATTAAGAAAAACCAAATTATAGGAGTTTCTGGATCGTCTGGATCTGGGAAAACGACATTTTTAAACTTATTTTTAGGTTTTATTCAACCAACAAGTGGAACTATTTTATTAAATAATAAAGTTAATTTACCAAATAATATTTGGACAAATCAAATAGCCTATATGCCTCAAGATATTTTTTTGTTCAACGACTCTATCAAAACCAACATCACTCTTAAAGAAACTATAAATCAAAAAGAATATCAAATGTTAATTGATGCTATTGAAAAAGTAGATTTAAAAGAATTTCTTCATAATCAAAAAGATGGAATAGATACAGTTATTTCAGATACTGGTTTAAATTTTTCAGGAGGGCAAAAACAAAGACTAGCTTTAGCAAGGTCAATTTATCATAATAAAGAAATTTTAGTCTTAGATGAGTCAACAAGTGCTTTAGATGCTATCACTATTAGTAAAATTATAGAATTACTACTTGTATTAAAAAAGGAAAAAACCATCATAATTTCTAGCCACAATCCTGATGTGTTGAAAATTTGTGATAAGATCATAAAGTTAGGATAAATCTATCTTTATAAGAAAAGTTAAAATTATTATTATTCAAGCTGGTAATCTCTTAAAACTTTTTTTAAAAGTGGTATATAAGTGGGACGATTTTAAAAAATATTTATGAGTGAAAATCAAGATCTGATAAAACTAGGAAAAAAGTTATCTAAACTAAGATTTAAAAATAAAAAGATTGGTATTTGTCATGGTGTATTTGATATATTACACCCAGGCCATATTTCATACTTTAATGAAGCAAAAAAAAAAGTTGATTTTTTGATTGTATCCCTAACAACGGATAGATTTATAAGAAAAGGACCTGGCAGACCTTTTTTTAATGTAAAACAAAGAAAAAAATCTTTGGAAAGTTTATCTTGCATTGATTATGTTTTAGAAAGTGATTTTGAAACAGCAGTAGAAATTATAAATTTTGTCAAACCAAATTTTTATATAAAAGGTCCAGATTATAAAAATATAAATCAAGATATTTCAAAAAATTTAAAAAAAGAAATTTTAGCAGTAAAAAAAATAAATGGTAAATTTATCACTACAAACAGTGAAGTTTTTAGTTCGAGCAATGTTATTAATTCATCTTTTGGTGTTTTTGATAATATTCAAATGAATTACATAAAAAAAATAAAAAAAAAATATTCTCTTATAGATATTGAAAATATTTTTAAAAAGATAAAAAAAATTTCTACCTTGGTAGTAGGAGAAACAATTTTAGACCATTATGCATTTTGTGAGGCAATGGGTAAATCTGGTAAAGAACCTTCTTTGACATTCAAAAAAGGTAATGAAAATATTTTTTTAGGTGGTGCTGCAGTTGTTGCTAATAACCTATCTTCATTTTGTAAAAAAGTTGATTTAATTAGTTATATTGGTGAAAAAAAAGAATCTTTATCTTTTATAAACAAAGGTCGACCTAAAAATTGTAAATATTTCTTTATTAATAAAAAAAAATCGCCAACAATTGTCAAAAAAAGATATGTTGACCCAATAAGTAATACTAAAGTTTTCAATGTTTATAATATAAATGATTTGGAACTTAATAAATCTCAAAATAGAACACTATTAAGAATAGTCAAAAATAGATTATCTAAATCTGATTTAACAATTTGTTTAGATTATGGGCATGGTTTGATTAATCAATCGATATCGAAATATTTATCAAAAAATTCAATTCTTTTTTTAAATGCACAAATTAACTCTACTAACGCTGGCTTTCATCCATTAGATAAACATTTTTTAGCAAATTGTTTAATCATAAATGAAACTGAGCTGAGGTATGAGTTAAGAAATAGAGACGAAAATATTGAAAAATTAATTAGAACTCTTTCTAAAAAAAGAAAATTTGAAATTATTATTGTAACAAGAGGTAATTCAGGATCTGTGCTTTATAAGACCAAAACAAAAGAATTTGTTTTTTGTCCTGCATTTCAAAAAAATTATAAAGATAAAGTTGGCGCTGGGGACACTTTTCTATACATATTTTCAATTTTTTATTATGTCACTAAATGTGAGGATTTATCATTATTTATGGCCACAATTTCAGCTGGGGAAAGCATTAAATTTTATGCTAACAGTATGGATTTTAGTGATAATTTTTTACTTAAAACAATCAATCACATTTTAAAATAAAAATGAAAAATATACTTAAACTTGATGGGAATGAATATGTGGCCAATACAAAAGGAAAAAGTATTGCCTATTTTCCCTCAAAAAAAAAACTAATTCGAAAAATTTTGGAATAAGTAAAAAAACGATTGCCAAATTAGTAAGAATATATAAAAAATATCAAACTCCTTTTCGATTGTGTCTTCATGAAAATAATGATGAAAAAATCCATTATATGATGATTGTTATTGGAAAAAAAAACTTAGCTAATATCCACAAGCATCTTGATAAAGATGAAATGTATTTTATTCACCATGGCAAATTTCAAATTGAATTTTATGAAAATAAAAAAAATAAGGAAATAAATAAAAAAAAAATAAATAAAGTAACTATGGACAAAAACTCATATCAGCTTTTCAAGTTAAGTAAGAATAATTTTCATAAAACTAAACCTAAATCTGACGTAGTAATATTTACTGAAATTAGAAAAGGTCCTTTTATTAAAACAGATTCAATTTTGTTAAAGAAATGAAATATTCTAAAACTATAAAGAGATGTAGGCTATGTGGTAGCTATGATTTAAAGTTAACTTTAGATCTTGGCAGATCTGCATTATGTGATCAATACCTTAAAAAAAAAAAAATACAAAAATTTTTTCCATTAAGATTAATGTTATGTGGTAATTGTAAATTGTCCCAAATTGATACTACAATAAATAAAGAATATATTTATGATGATTATATGTATGAAACCAAATCCTCTGTTACTCTAGACAGACATTTTTATAATTATGCAAAAAAAGTCAAAAAAAAACTACGATTGAAAGATAAAGATTTGGTATTAGATATTGGAAGTAATGATGGTATTTTACTTAAACATTTTAAAAATTTAAAATTAGATATTTTGGGAATTGAACCAGTATCAAAAATTTGCGAAATTTCAAATAGAAATAAAATTCCAACTATTAATAGTTATTTTGATAAAGGAGTAGTAAAAAAAATTATTTCAAGTTATAAAAAACCAAAAGTTATCACAATTAATAATTTATTTGCGAATGTAGATAATTTAAATCAATTTGCAGATAATTTGTTAAATCTTATCGATGATGATGGAACAATAATAATTGAATCTTCTTATCTTGGCAAAATTATGGAAAATAAAGTTTTTGATTGGATATATCATGAACATCTATCGTATTTTTCTTTAGAGCCATTACAAAAATTTTTTAAAAAAAAAGGCTACAAACTTTATAATATTGATATTACCAATTCAAAAGGTGGTTCAATAAGATATTATTTTTCAAAAGAAAAAAAAAATATAAAAGCAAACCCTCAAATTAAAAAAATGGTGATTATAGAAAAAAATAAAAAATATAATTTAATTTCAACTTTTAAAAAATATAAAAAAATTATTGATATCGAAAAAGATAAAATTGTTCAATTTCTTTCAAAAAATAAAAATAAGAAAATAGTTGGTTTTGGAGCTTCAGCAACAACAACTACTTTACTGTCATATTTTGGTATTTCAAAAAGTTTTAGATATATAGTAGATGACAATATGCAAAAAATTAATACCTACAGCCCAGGTTTTTATATTCCTGTTAAATCAATTTCAGAACTTACTAAAAACTTACCTGATGTAGTTGTTATTTTTGCTTGGAGATACGAAATATTGATTAAAAAAAGATTAAAGCTGGTTTTGAAAAAAATAAAAAAAAGAAATAAAATTGTGGTAATTACTCCTCTACCTAATTTTAAAATTGAAAGAATATAAAATTTACAATCGAAAATGTTGAATTTACATAATACAGCTAAAAAAACTAAACTAGATAAAAGATCAAAATATTTGAGAGAAATTATTATTGATTGTTTAAAACATGAAAAAAGAGGTCATGTAGGTTCCTCTTTATCTTTAGTTGAAATTATCAGGGTTTTATATGATAAAATAATTAAATTTAATAGTAAAAGACCAGATGATAAAAAAAGAGATAGGTTTATTTTAAGTAAAGGTCATGGTTGTTTGGCTCTTTACGCTCTTCTATTTGATAAAAAATTTATAACAAGAAAACAATTATTTAGTGTTGGACAATTTGAATCGATATTAGGAGGACATCCGGAGGACACTGTTCCTGGAGTTGAGTTGTCTACAGGAGCGTTAGGTCATGGTTTTTCAATTGCATGTGGAATGGCTTTAGCTGCTAATATCAAAAAAGAAAACCATAAAATTTTTGTTGTAATGGGTGATGGGGAGATTAATGAAGGATCTGTTTGGGAGTCTGCAATGTCAGTTTCCAAACATAAGCTAAAAAACCTGATAACAATAATTGATTATAATAAATTTCAATCCTATGGTCCACTAGAAAAAGTTTCAAATATGACAATGCTTAAAAAAAAATGGGAAAGTTTTGGATTTAAAACAATAGAGGTAAATGGACATAATATATCTAGCTTAGAAAATAGCTTTAAAACTGATAGTAAAAAATTATCAAAACCACTAGTTATCATTTGTTATACCATAAAAGGAAAAGGCTTAAAATTTGCTGAAAACAAATCTGAGTGGCATCATAAATCTGCAATTAATGAGATTGATATAATCAAAATGAAAAAAGAGTTACAAAAATCATGAGAAAAGAATGTTTAGATAGTGTTTTTAGGTTAGCAAAGAAAAATAAGAAAATTGTTTTTATAGGATCAGACTTAGGTGCTGGTGTTTTAAATGATTTTAAAAAAAAAATTCCTGAACGTTTTTTTATGGAAGGGATTTCAGAGCAGCATATTATAGGAATGGCAGCTGGTATGGCAAAAGAGGGATTTATTCCATATGTAAATACGATAGCAACATTTATTACAAGACGATGTTTTGAACAAATAGCTATTGACCTCTGTTTACACAATCTTCCTGTTAGATTAATTGGTAATGGTGGTGGAGTTGTTTATGCACCCTTGGGGCCCACACATCAAGCAATAGAAGATATTGCGATAATGAGATTATTACCAAATATGTCAGTTTTTGCAGTAAGTGATAAAGTTGAAATGAAGAAATTAATGGATGCAAGTGTAAATTGGCCTTATCCAATGTACATAAGATTAGGTAGAGGCGGAGACGAAATCATAAGCAAAAAACAAAAATTTCAAATAGGAAAAAACATTACATATTTTAAACCAAAAAAAATTACAATTGTTTCAACAGGTGTAACAACTCAAGAATGCATAAAGGTTATAAAATCACTTAAAAAAAGAGGTATCGAGTGTGGCTTAATTCATGTCCACACGATTAAACCATTTGATAAAAAGAAATTTATCAAAGATATAAGTCAATCCAAATATATATTTACTGTAGAAGAACATTTGTCTAATGGTGGACTAGGAGGAATTGTAAGTGAAGTTATCTCAGAAAATGAATTTAATATAAATAAACAGATAATAAGGATTGGCATAGAGGATAAATTTGTAAATAGGTATGGATCACAGCAAGAACTGTTTTCTTATCTAAAAATTAATGCAAAAAATATTGAAAAAGCAATCCTAAAAAAAATAAGCAATAAATAATGAAAATTAGAAATATTGTTACTTCCAATCACCTGAAGACATCAAGAGATTATTTGCCAAGAATGAATAACAAAAAAGTTGATTGCATGAAAATTGCTAGAAAATATGATTTTAATTACTGGGATGGAAAAAGAAAATTTGGCTATGGTGGATATAAATATATTCCAGGTTATTGGGCTACTGTAGCAAAAAAAATTATTAAAACTTATAATCTTAATTCAAAATCTAAGATATTGGATGCTGGATGTGGCAAGGGTTTTCTGCTTTATGAAATTAAAATGATCATTCCAAACATAACTATCCATGGATTTGATATTTCAAAATATGCAATTAAAAATTCTAAAAAAGAAATTAGACCATTCTTGTATTCTCATAGTTTAGAGAAAAAGACAAAATTTAAAACAAATTATTTTGATTTAGTTCTTTCTATAGGGTGTTTACACAATCTTCATATATATAATCTTGAAAAAGCCATTAAAGAGATTGGAAGAATATCAAAAAAATCCTATATAATGGTTGAAAGTTATAATAACTTAAAACAGTTGTTCAATCTTCAGTGTTGGGCATTAACAGCAAATATTTTTTTATCAAAAAAAGAATGGATTTATTTATTAAAAAGATTCAACTTTAAGGGAGATTTGGAATTTATATATTTTGACTAATATTTATCAGCAATCTTTTTTGATATAAATCATGACATTTTGTAACTAATTTGTATAATTTATAGTAATCAATGAAAAATTTTTTTCTTAGAAGTGAAAATAAAATAATAAATAGATTTATTAAAGATGGGTATTTAATTTTTGATATTAAAAAAAAGAAAGAATTAAATAATATTAAGAAACAAGTATTAAATTTATCTAAAAAAATTTTTAAAGCAAAAAAAATAATTGGTATAGAAAAAATTCATAATCATCTTCAATTTAATGAATTAAATAAATTTAGATTGAAAATCTATTCTGAACTAAATAAATCAAATAGCTTTCAATCTAATTATTATTCACTAGGTAGAGAATATCTTGATATCATTTGTGGAAATGAATTGGTAATGCAAAGAAAAGTTAGTCTCAGCATTCAAATGCCAGATGATGATAGTTCACTACTTCCACTCCATTCTGATGTGTGGTCTGGATGCTCTCCGTTTGAGGTTGTCTTGTGGGTACCTCTTGTGAATTGCAAAAAAACGCAATCAATGTTTATCTTACCTAAAAAAATAAATGACTATTATTATAAAAATATGAAAAGATTTAATTCAGTTTCTGAATTAGAGAGAAAAGTTAAAAATAAAGTAAAGTGGTTAAATTTAAAATATGGTCAGGGCTTAATTTTTTTACATTCAATAATGCATGGAAATATGGTTAATGAAGAGAAAAATACTAGATGGAGTTTTAATTGCAGATTCAAATCTGTTTTTTCTCCTTATGATGATAAAAGTATAGGGGAAACATTTTTACCAATAACCATAAGGCCAGCATCTGCCTCTGGAATGCAATATATGGAACCAAAGGTAAAAAATGCTAGGTTTTAGAGGGTATATTTTTTCCCGTAAAATAGACTCAAATTTTATTCCTCAAAGAGTTCAAAATTTAGTTATTAAGGATTATTGTGAAAGAAATAATTTATTTTTTAAACTTAGTGCAACTGAATATAAAATGCAAAATAGTTATTTGATGTTTAATACTTTAATTCAAGAGATCAAAAAAATTGATGGAATAGTTTTTTACAGCTTATTTATGTTACCTGAGACCAAAAAAGACAGACTTAAGATTTATAAAAAAATTCTTTTTAATAAGAAACAATTGCATTTTTCCTTAGAGGAAATTAAACTAGTAAATAAAACACATATAAAAAAAATTGAAGACATTTATCAGATAAAAAGTAATACAAAAAAATTGTAGTTTATAATTGAAGTCTATCTGCATTTTAAAAAACATTTAATTTTTGAATTAATAATTATGAATAAAATTTATTACTAACTTTTACAATGGATAGAAAAAAAATATTGATTCTAGGTTCCCATAGTTTTTCAGGATCATGCCTTGTAGAAAAACTTTTAAAATCAAACAAATTTGATTTGATTTCTATTTATAATAGTAAAAAAAAAAATTTATTTGTTCCATTTGACCAAAAGCATAAAAGAATAATATTAAATAAAAAAATTAATCT
>MDSY01105200.1_pt1 | contig 18239 bp, 19 predicted proteins | sample 811131 | NCBI WGS metagenome assembly MDSY01 (sample SAMN05326643, study PRJNA326480) | marine metagenome | isolation source: seawater | place: Atlantic Ocean: South West | collected 2010
CGGATGCGCCCTCCTCGCTGACGGATGGCGCGCTGGGCCCGCTGACCGAGGAGGCCATTGAAGGCGTCACCGCCAAGGCCGACGGCGCCCTGCTTGATGCCAACGGTTCACGCGCCGGGGCCGATCAGTCCCAGCTCTCGGGTGCGTCAACGGCTGGCGTGTCAGCCGGCGCGTCGAGTTCGACCGCTGCAGGCAGCGGTGCCCTGCTCAATGCCGCCGGCAGTCCCGCAGCCAATCCAGCAGGCATGGCATCACAGGCGGGAGCCTTGATCCCCGCAAGCGTCGGCACTCAGGCCTGGCAACAGGCACTCAGCGAGCAGGTGGTACGCATGCAGCTGAGCAAGTCGCCACAGGCCGAGATCGCCCTTAACCCAGCCAATCTGGGCAAGCTGACCATTCGCCTCAACATCGGCGAACAGGGCACCAGTGCGCACTTCGTCGCGGGCCACCAACAGGTGCGCTCGGCTGTCGAGTCATCCTTGAGCGAGCTGCGTCAGGCGCTGGAATCCCGGGGGCACGAGCTGACGGCGATCAGCTTCAGTGCTCAGGACGACACACCGGACGGGGCGGCGGACAACTCGGCCAATCAGGGCCAGTTCGCCCAGCACCTCGAGGGTCAGCCGGCGAGTGATGCCAGCACAAGCGCTGACGCCATGGAGGGAAGTCTCGCCGCGGGAAATCTCACAAGCAATCTTGCAAGTGCAACCCAGGCAGCCTGGGGGCAGCGTGAATGGCAGGCATGACGGGCCTGGCGCTTGCCAGGTGCTTGTGTCAGCGGCTCCCGTCAGGTAGCTGTCAGATGAGCCCGCCTGGCGCGTCATCATTCAAGTAAGCGCTCGCACGTGGCGTTATTCCGCCGTTCGATCACCACGCCTTCGGTCATACTGGCCCCGCCACCGACTCCAGGGACACCGCACCACGATGTCAACGATTATCACCACCCCCGCCAGTCAGCGTCGCTCCTGGCTGCTGATCGGGGTCATCAGCCTGATGAGTGCCGTGATCGCGGCGCTAGTGGCCGTCTATTTCGCACTGCCGATGCTCAGTGATCAGAAGGCCGCACAGGACGCCGAGCCGGAAGTCGTGGTCGTGCCACCGCCGGTCTTCATGCCGCTGGCGCCCTTCACGGTCAACCTGGAAAGCCCGCGCGGCAATCGCCTGCTCTATATCGGCATCACGCTCAAGATGGCCGATCAGGACGCGGTGGCGCGCGTGGAAGAACTCAAGCCCGAACTCAAGAGCCGTCTGCTGCTGTTGCTGTCGGGCCAGAGCCCGGATGAGCTGATCACCCAGGCCGGCAAGCAGACGCTGCAGAGCACCCTGACCGAGGCGCTTTCGCGCCCCTACAGTGAAGGCGGCCAGCCACTGGCCATCTCCGGCGTGCTGTACAACGACTTCATCGTGCAATAACTGGCCATGGCTCAAGACGATCTGCTGTCACAGGACGAAATCGATGCTCTGCTCTCCGGCGTGAACGGTGACAGCGGTGCAACGGCTGACGCCTCGAGCACGCCCGGCGAAGCGCGCATTCGCCCCTTCGACCCGGCGAGCCAGCACCGCATCATCCGGGGTCGCCTGCATGCCCTGGATATCATCAACTCGCGCTTCAGCCGCCAGTTCCGCATGGGACTGTTCAACCTGATCCGCCGCGGCGCCGATATCACTGCCGGGCCGGTGCAGTTCCTGAGCTACAACGAATTTTCCCGCAACGTGCCGGTGCCGACCAACATCAATCTGTTCACCATGAAGCCACTGCGCGGCACCTCGATGCTGGTGTTTCCGCCCAGTCTCGTGTTCATGGTGGTCGACAGCCTGTTCGGCGGTGACGGCCGCTTCGTGACCAAGTCAGAGGGTCGCGAATTCACACGCACCGAACAACGCGTCATCCAGCGCCTGATGCAGCTGGCCTTGAATGCCTACCGCGACGCCTGGTCGGCGGTCTACGCCGTGGAGACCGACTATCTGCGCAGCGAGATGCAGGTCAAGTTCGCCAATATCACCAGCTCTCCCAACGAGATCGTGGTGTGCACCAGCTTCCATCTGGAGGTCGGCAATCACAGCAGCGACTTCCAGATCTGCCTGCCCTACTCGATGATCGAGCCGCACCGCGAGCTGCTCTCGAGCCCGCTGCAGGAAACCAGCGCCGAGGGTGACAGCCGTTGGGGCGAGCGCCTGCGCAAGGAAGTGCGCGCCACCGATGTCGAGCTGCACGCCGACTTTTCCAGCATCACCACCACGCTGGGCGCATTGGCCGAACTTTCCGTGGGCGATGTGCTGCCCATCGAGAAGCCCGAGCGCGTCAACGCCTACGTCAACAATGTGCCGGTTCTCGAAGCCGGTTTCGGTCGCGCCAATGGCCACCGCGCCCTGCGCGTGACCCGCATCATCAATCATCCGATCAACACTGCCAGCGAGGACAGCGGCGATGAGTGAGCCCAATTCGCCAGACGCGCCCGCGCCCAAGGCCACCCCGAATTCCCCGACATCCGGCACTGACGACCCCTGGGCCGATGCGATGACCGAACAGATGGGCGACGAGTGGGCCAAGGCGCTGGAAGAACAGCAGAGCGAGGCTGCCCCCCAGGGCGGCGATATCTTCGAACCCCTCGATGGCAGCGGTGGCGGCGCACGTCCGCGCGAGCTGGACATGATCATGGACATCCCGGTCAAGATGACCGTGGAGCTGGGGCGCACGCGCCTGACCATCAAGCAGCTGCTGGAGCTGTCGCAGGGCTCGGTGATCGAGCTGGATGGCCTGGCCGGTGAGCCGATGGACATCCTGATCAACGGCTATCTGATCGCCCAGGGCGAGGTGGTCGTGGTCGAGGACAAGTACGGTATCCGCATCACGGAAATCATCACCCCCAATGAGCGGGTACAGAAGCTCAACCGCTAAGGCTGTTCCTGTCATGACCTCCGATGCCCCTGACGGCGCGATCTTGCTGCCGGATGCCAGCCCCAATACCAACACCAGCGCCACCACTCAGGCGCCGTCACCGGCCTTTCTCGGTAGCGACGCAAACCTGACTGCCGACACAGGCCACGACTCACCATTGGGCTCGGCCAGCCTGGTCAATACCGGGCTGGCGCTTGCCGGCGTGATCGGCGTGATCCTGCTGCTGGCTTGGCTGATGAAGACACTCGGGGGTGCCCAGACACTGCGCGGCAATCGCATTGCCCTGCGCCCGCTGGCGCGGCTGGCACTGGGTCACAAGCAGAGCCTGGTGGTGGTAGCGGTGGGCAACCAGCAATTGCTGCTGGGCGTCGGGCCGGCGGGCATCAACTCCCTCGGTGAGCTGACGGCCGAGAATGGCGGCCTGGTGCCCGCAGACGCTGGCAGCACGCCGAATGACGCATCACTGGCCTCGCCTGCCTCCCCAACCGGCGGGAGCGGTGCCGCGGCCGGTTTTGCCGAGCTGCTGCGCGATCGTCTTGCCAGACGCTCGCCGACTGCCACGTCCGCCACGACGCCCTCTGATGTGACGCAAACTACTACCTCAGACAAGACAGATGACGCGGAGCCTCGCTCATGACGGGGCTGGTGAGGTTGTCGCCGGGCATGAGAGCAAGAGGATTGAAGACAGGAGAGCTGCTGACAGGGCTTCTGATCGCATTGTCAGCATGCCTGCTGACCAGCCAGGCGGCGCACGCCGATGTGCTCAGCGGCCTGACCAGCCAGCCACTGCCGGACGGCGGCGAGTCCTGGTCGCTGAATATCCAGACGCTGATCCTGCTCAGTGGCCTCGCCCTGCTGCCGGCAGCCTTGCTGATGATGAGTGCCTTCACGCGCATCATCATCGTGCTCGGCCTGCTGCGCACCGCGCTGGGCACCGCGTCTGCGCCGCCCAATCAGGTGCTGGTCGGCATTGCGCTGTTTCTGACCTTCTTCGTGATGTCGCCGGTGCTGGAGCGCATCTACGACGAGGCCTGGCAACCCTATGACAGCCAGGCCATCAGCCTGCAGGAAGCCATCGAACGCGGCGGCGATCCACTGCGCGAATTCATGCTCGGTCAGGTGCGTGAGCCGGATATCGCCCTGTTCGCGCGCCTGGCCAAGGTCGAGGAAATCCAGACCCCGCAGGACGTGCCGTGGCGAGTGCTGCTGCCGGCCTTCGTCACCAGCGAGCTGAAGACCGCCTTCCAGATCGGCTTCAGTCTGTTCGTGCCCTTCCTGATCATCGACCTGGTAGTGGCGAGTATGCTGATGGCGCTGGGGATGATGATGGTGCCACCCGCCACCATTTCGCTGCCCTTCAAGTTGATGCTGTTCGTGATGGTCGATGGCTGGCAGCTGCTGCTGGGGTCGCTGGCCGAGAGCTTCTACTGAGCCAGGCCCAGACATCACGTCGTCACCGGGCTTTCTAGTCGTGACGCGCAACCGTGCCGCGCAACCGTGCACTGCCAGCCTCGACACCTCCCATCTGCCCATCGAGAACGCGCCGCCATGACACCTGAAGTCATCACCAACCTGGCCTCGCATGCCATGTACATCACCCTGTTGGTGGCAAGCCCGCTGCTGGCCAGCGCCCTGTTCATCGGCCTGATCGTCAGCCTGTTCCAGGCCGCGACCCAGATCAACGAGATGACCCTGTCCTTCATCCCCAAGATTCTCGGCGTGTTCGGTACCCTGGTACTGGCCGGCCCCTGGTTGCTGGAGACGCTGATGCACTTCACGCGCAGCGTCTTCACCGGCTTCCCGCACCTGATCGGATGAGCAATGCAAGGATGAGCGTCACCGTAAAGCCCGACGCAAGCCCGGTGGGAGGCCGCTCCATTGCCGAATGACCTGCTGTCCCCCGAGCATCACCAGGCCCTGCTGCTGAGCGTGATGTGGCCCTTCGCGCGCCTGTCAGGCTTCATGATCAGCGCGCCGCTGTTCGGTCACCGCAGCCTGCCCACGCCGGTGCGCCTGTTGATGGCCTTTGGCCTGGCGCTGATCATCGCGCCGCTGGTCGATAGCCCACCCCCGGTGGATGTGCTCGGCCCGGCCGCCGTCTGGCAGCTGGCATTGCAGATGGGCGTCGGGCTGGCACTGGGCCTGGTGATGCGCATCACCTTCGCCATCGTCGAGGCGGCCGGGGAATTCATCGGCTTGCAGATGGGTCTGGCCTTCGCCAGCTTCTTCTCGGCCGACACCGGCACCAATACCCAGGTGCTGTCGCGTCTGCTGGGCATGCTGGCCATGCTGCTGTTTCTGGCCTTCAATGGCCATCTGCTGGTACTGGAAATCCTGGTCACCCACTTCCACGAGATTCCCCTCGACCTGCGCCGCATGGGGCCCGTCGGGCTCGAGAATCTGTTGCTGTGGAGCGCCAGCCTGTTCAGCGCCGGCCTGCTGCTGGCCTTGCCGCTGGTTGTCTCGCTGCTGGCGATCAACCTGGCGATGGGCGTACTCAACCGCTCGGCACCGCAGCTGTCGGTGTTCTCGATCGGCTTCCCGCTGACCCTGCTGCTGGGCATCGCGATGCTGTGGCTGATGATGCCGGGCATGACGGACTGGCTGTCGCTGTTGTTCCGTCAGGCGCTGGGTGCCTTCCAGGCCGTGCATGAAGGCCTGGGCACGATGCCATGACATGCAAGCACTGATCTGAAAAGCAAAGACCAGGACGCAAGAGCCGCACCGAATGCCATCGCGAGAGCGAGTATCCAGTGCGGCTTTTTCATCATTCCTCGAGCGCGGTCACGCCATCACTCAGCGCAGATAGTCGAACAGCGACATGCCCGAGATATCCGAGAACGCCTGCTGAGAGGCCTGCAGCCCCACCTGGGTCAGCGAGTAGTCGGAGATCGCCTCGTTATAGTCCAGATCGATCAGGTCGGAGCGGGTCGAGGCATAGTTGAGCTCACGGTCATCCCCGATGATATCCAGCGAATCCAGCTCGTTGAGCTTGGTGCCGACATCGGCGCGCACCGTCAGCACATTGTCGAGACTGTTGCTGAACTGGCGACTGGCGGTCGAGATGGCGTTGTTGAAGGCGGCCTGGTCGGCCTCGCTCTCGATCGGCGTGCTCAGCGCGCTGATCAGGCCATCCAGATTGGCGAACAGATCGGCGCTGGCCTCACCCTCCTCGACCACCAGCTGCGTTGCCTTGCCGGAGGTCTGAGCTTCAGCGACCTGCTGTTCATCCCCGGACAGCGTCATCGACAGGCCATTGAACGCAAGCGTCATGCCATCGCTGAACGCCATGGGCGATGGCAGCGGGTTGCCTTCGCCATCCAGGATCGAGAGATCATTGCCATCGGCATCGATGCCGCTGATCGTGACGCCAGCGGCATCAATGCTGACGCTGTAGGCCGCGCCATCGACCCTCGCCGCGGCGTCAATGACTTCCGGCCCCTTGAAGGTGATCGGTAAAGATGACTCGCTCTCGCTGGTCTGGCGGGCCAGCTGCTGATTGCCGGATGCCACGCTGCCAAAGATCTGGCTGCCGGTATGATTGACCTCCATCAGGCGTGAGCTGTCGACGCGTTGCTGGCGCTGCTCATCATCGCCGCGATAGCTGCCATCCTCGCCAAAGGGCGCAGTATCACCGCTCATGCCGCCGAACAGATAGTTGCCGTTGCCGTCGGTGCTGTTGGCCAGACCCAGCAGCACTTCGCGGCTGCCTTCAAGCTCGGTGGCCAGTGCATCACGGTCACTGTCACTGAGGGTGCCGTTGCCCGCCTGCACGATCAGGCTCTGGACACGCGTGATGGTATCGGTGACCTGATTGAGCGCGCTCTCCTCGATGGACAGGTTGTTGCGCGCCGTGGTGCGGCTGTCGCTGAACTGTTCATTGACGGCCTGGGACTGCGAGAGCGTCACCGCCTGGCTGGCCGCGCTCGGATCATCCGAGGGATTGACCACGCGCTTGCCGGTGGCCAGCTGCTCGGACACCTTGGAGAACGCCGCCTGCTGATCCAGCATCGAGGTGACACCCTGGGCATAAAGGGTTTGGGTACTGATGCGCATCACGGCCTCGTTAACGGATGTTCAGAATGGTATCCAGCACCGTCGACGCGGTCTGGATGACCTGGGCGTTGGCCTGGTAATACTGCTGATAACGGATCAGGTCCGCGGCTTCTTCATCCAGATTGACCCCAGAGATCGACTGGTCTGCCGCCGACAGCTGCTCGGTCAGGCCCTGCTGAGCCTCCAGGTTGACCTGCACCTGGCGGGTCTGCTTGCCGACCTGGCTGACCAGCGACGCGTAGTGATCATTGAAGCTGCCGGCGCTGCCCAGGGCGTCGCTGCTCTGCAGTGACTGCAGAGCGAGAATGTTGCGGTTGTCGAGGCTGGCATCGCTCGAGCCCACCGCGATCTCGGCGCCTTCGTCGATCGCGACCCCGAAGGTGTCGGCGATATTGCGCGTCGGCTGGATGGTGAAGCTGTCACCGTCCGCCATGCCGGTGGCGGTGAACACCAGGCCATCCTGGCGCATCACGCCTTCGCTGTCCGGGGTCAGGGTCTGCACGGCGCCGCTGCTGAGGTTCTCCAGCTGGTAGGTGCCGCCCTCAAGACTCAGGCGGTAGTCATCACCGGTCAGCGCGACACTGTAGAAATCGTCACCTTCCTGCTGGGTGGCGGGGGCGAATGTCACCTCAAGGTCCGCTCCGGCGGCATTGCCGCTGGCCGGCAGCACTTCCGGATCGCCGAGAGTGAAGAAGTCGCTCCCCGCGTTGCCATTGGCGTCGACACCGTCGGCGTGCTGGGCATTGAAGGTCAACGCCAGACCCGCGGCCAACTGGCCGAGCTGATTCTGGGTCGGCTCGAGGCTGTCGGCGCGGAAGCTCAACAACCCGCCCAGGGTGCCGCCTTCGAGCTGCGCCTCATCGATGGCGCTGGTCACGCCCGGCGCCACGCTGTAGGTGACCACCGAACGGCTCATGTCCTGCGGGTCTGGCTCCACGGCCAGTTCGTAATTGCTGCTGCCGTTGACCAGCAGCTGGCCATTGCCGAGGCTGACGCTCAGCCGGCCATCCTGCTCCTGCACCTCGACGCCGACCAGCGTTTGCAGGTCAGTCACCGCCTGATCGCGCTGGTCCAGCAGGCCCAGCGGCTCTTCGCCGGTACGTGCACGCGTCAGGGAAATCTGCTCGTTGAGCGAGGCGATCTGGCTGGTGGCAGTGTTGATGTCGCCGACCACATCGCCGAGCTGTGAATTGACCGCAGAATCCATGTCATCCAGATAGGCGGAGAAGGCATTGAGCTGCCCGGCCAGGCTCTCGGCGCTGCCCAGCAGGCTCTCGCGCGCCGCCGGATCACTCGGCTGACTGGCTACGCCTTCGATGGCGCCGAAGAACTCCTGCATCAACGGCGCCAGGCCCGCCTCGTCATCGGCGAGCAGATTGTCGATCTGACTGATGTTGGCTTCATGGGTCTCAAGCGCCGTGCTGGCGCTCATGGCGCTGTCCAGCTGCGCAGAGAGATAGCTGTCAGTCTGGCGGCTGATCGACGCCACACTGACACCGCCACCACTGTTGCCATTCAACTCGACCGTTTCACGGCTATAGCCCGGCGTGTAGACGTTGGCGATGTTGTTGCTGTTGGTGGCAAGCGCCGTCTGGGCGGCTTGCAGACCACTGACACCGATACTCAACATGCTGCTGGCCATGGCGTTTACCTGAAAGGAACAATGGGAAAAGGGAGAAGGTGGATGACGCCACACCGGCGTACGGATGCTGTGAATATCGGCGCGCCAGACGCCAACTTGAGGCCCTAGGCAGCAATAGTTGCCAGCAATTCATCAACACTGAATCGTCATCAGCGGCGCTCTCTAACGGATCAGCGGCTCTGAACGGCCCATCGCCAACTGGATGGCCCCTGATGCATTACTTTGACTGCCAGTACCGATCTCTTTATTCGTCGCAGACGCCACAGACGCCACACCCGTCGCAGACGCCACATCCGCCGCAGACGCCAGCTCGACCAGCGGCTGAGCATCGTGCGCATCGAGGGCAAACAGCGGCGCAGAAGCCTCAAGCAGCCCGCGCAGGGAGCTTGAGTTGGCGGTTGCGACAGACGATGACCCAGGCACGGCATCGCGTGACGCCAGGCGGGTCTCCGCTGTCTCGAGAGGCCCGCTGGCCTCCAGCGGGCCGACACGACTCATGATCGAGATCAGCTTGTCGGCATAGTGCGGGTCAGTGGCGTAGCCCGCCTCCTGCAAGGCACGCGCCGCACTCTCGGCGTCCGGCGACCGGGTCACGTGGGCATAACGCTGGGCGCCGGTCAGCAGTGCGGCATGATCGCGCAGCGCACTGGCCTGATCGGGATAGACGCGGAAGCTGTCCTCGAGACGCATGCGGCGCCCATCGCGATATTCGGTGGTCAGCACCGTGGTGCTGTCGCCCTGCCAGCTGCTGCCGGCCTTGATGCCGAACAGGTTATGGCTGTCGGTGCCGGCCTTGGTGTGGATGCGACGCTCCCCCCAGCCCGTCTCCAGCGCGGCCTGCGCCAGAATCAATTCTGCGGGCAGCCCGCTTTCACGACTGGCCGCCTGAGCGGCGGGGCCAAATTCCGCCACGAAGCGCTGCACATTCTCGGGCTGGCGACGTTGTTGCTCGCTGAGCGCTGCCACGTCGGTCACTGCCACCGGGCTGACGGTGTCAGACACGTCATCCTTGCCTGTCGTCGCCATCGGCAGCTCGGCATAGACACCTCGCGCCGTGTCGCCGGGCGCCAGCGTATCGAGCATCGCCATGAAGCCAGCCACCTCGTCTGTGGCGCGTGTCTCCACCGCCGCCTGCCAGTCACCTTCGCGAGCCGCGCCCCCCTCCGGGGTCAGCCCCACCGCCGACAACCAGCCGTCGGCCCCCTGTTCATCGACCGGCTCGCCCTCCACTACTGCGCTTAGGGAGATTGCGGTACTGCTATCCGTGTTCGTGCCCGTCGCCGTGCTGGAGGACAACTGCTGAATCAGGATCTTCGACAGGCCGATACCGTCACCGACACTGGCCAGTTGCTGGGAGAGCTGCTGGTCCAGCATCGAGGTCATCATCTCTTGCTGCTGGGAGCCGGTCAGCGCTGAGTTCTCGGTGGCCGAGCGCATCTGCTTGAGCATCATGTTGAGCATCAAGGCCTCGAATTGGCGCGCACTCTCCTCCAGCGCCTCCTGCTGACGCTCGCCGCCACTGCTGGCCGCCCCCTTGAGGCTCGCCAGACCCTGGGTATCGAAGGCCAGACGACCGGCATCCACATTGGCACCGCTACCAAGCACACTCATCAGATCACCTCGAGATCAGCACGCAGCGCACCGGCTGCCTTGAGCGCTTCCAGAATCGAGACCAGGTCCTGCGGCGTGGCGCCCAGCGCATTCAGGCCATCGACGACCTCCTGCAGGCTGGCAGTCCCCTCGACCATGCGCAGCGCACCGCCTTGCTGGTTCACGCTGATATCGGGGTCATTGACCACTGCCGTCTGTCCCTGGGACAGCGGCGCGGGCTGACTGATCACAGGATTGGCGTCGATCACCACCGACAGATTGCCGTGGGTAACCGCGGCACGCGCCAGGCGCACTTCGGAATTCATCACCACCGAACCGGTCCGCGCATTGACCACCACACGCGCACGCGGCACGCCCAGGGCGACCTCGATGTTCTCGAGTCTGGCGATGAACCCGACACGCTGACTGAGATCACGCGGTGCCTGCACCACGATATCGCGACTGCTGAGCGGCGAGGCCAGCGAGCCGCCGAAGTTGCGATTGATGGCACTGGCGACGTTCTGGGCATGATTGAAATCGCCCTCAAACAGATCGAGATGGATCACGCCATTCTCATCCCCGAGACGCGTCGGTACGCCGCGCTCCACCGTCGCGCCACTGGGAATGCGCCCGGCGGTCAGCTGGTTGACCTGCACGCTGGAACCGCCGGCCGAGGCACCGGCGCCACCGATGATCAGATTGCCCTGCGCCAGCGCGTAGACCTGGCCATCCACGCCCTTGAGCGGCGTCATCAACAGGGTGCCACCGCGCAGACTCTTGGCATTGCCCAGCGACGACACCACGACATCGATGGGCTGACCGGAGCTGGCAAAGGCCGGCAGGCTGGCGGTGACCATGACCGCCGCCACGTTCTTGAGCTGCATGTTGGTGCCCGACGGCACCGTCACGCCCAGCTGGGAGAGCATGTTGGTCAGACTCTGGCCAGTGAACGGCGCCTGGGTGGTCTGGTCCCCACTGCCATCCAGCCCCACCACCAGGCCGTAGCCGACCAGCGGGTTGTCGCGCACGCCGCGCACCTGGGCGAGGTCCTTGATGCGATCGGCCTGCGCCGCCTGCAACGTCAAGGTCAGGCAGCTCACCAGCATCAGGCAGGCGGCCAGCGCAGCGCGCCAGCGTGGATTAGGGAGCATCTCAGGCATCGGATAGCGACTCATGATGGGACAGCGTGGTGAGAAATCGGGGCGAAGCATTCAAAACAGGGCAAACCTCTGCAGAACAAGCCGCGGCAATCGCCACGCCAGGCTCAGAACGGCGCCAGATTGAGGAAGAAGCGCTGCATCCAGCCCATGTTCTGCGCCTCGTTGATATAGCCATCACCGACATATTCGATGCGTGCACTGGCCACCTGGGTGGACTGCACCGTATTGGCCGAGGAAATCGTGCGCGGATTGACCACTCCGGAGAAGCGAATCGACTCGGTACCCTGATTGATCGCGATGCGCTTCTCGCCGCGCACTTCCAGATTGCCGTTGGGTTGCACCTGACTGACCGTCACGGTGATGGTGCCGGTGAAACTGTTGTTGGCATTCGAGCCACCACTGCCGGTGAAGTCATTCTCGCCCTCGATATCGGCATCGGTGCCATCCAGCAGTCCCGTCATGAAATCGGGGATGGCGGTCAGCGAGAAACCGAGGCTGCCGTCGCGGCTGGCATTGCTGGCCGAGCTCTTGCTGGCGCTGACATTCTCGTCGAGCAGGATGGTGATGATGTCGCCGATGGCACGTGGGCGGCGATCCTCGAACAGCGGCTGGTTGCCATACAGCGGCTGGAAGATGGCGCCATTGGCCATCGGTTCCGGGCGCGGCTGCATCGTCGACTCCATTGGCGTGGTATCGACCAGCGGCTCGCTGGGGATATGGGCGCACCCGGCGCCTACCAGCGTCATGGCCAGCATCGCCAATCCGGCCAGCGCGCGGCGCATGCGACGCCAGCCAGGCAACGCCAATCCGGGCATCGCCAAGCCAATCTGGCGTGGGCAAACAGCTGACAGGGATGGCAGCGCCACCACCGGGAGATCACGCGAAAGCGACATGCGACAACCCTTACATCTGGACCAGACGCTCCAGCATCTGATCGGTGGTGGTCACGGCCTTGGAATTGATCTCATAGGCACGCTGGTTCTGGATCATGCCCACCATCTCTTCCACCACGTTGACGTTGGAGGTCTCGACGAAGCCCTGATAGAGAGTGCCCGCACCATTGAAGCCCGGCACGTTGTCACTGCGCGGCCCCGAGGCATCGGTCTCGGAATACAGATTCTCGCCACGACTGAACAGGCCCGTCGGGTTGATGAAGGTAGACAGCTGCAGCTGACCGACCTCGGTGCTGTTGGTGGAACCGGGCTGGGTGACGCTGACCACGCCATCGGAGGCGATATCGACACTCAGGGCATTGGCCGGAATGACGATCGCCGGGTCCAGCGGGTAACCACTGGCGGTGACCATCTGGCCAGTGCTGTCGAGCTGGAAGGAGCCATCGCGGGTATAGGCATTGGTACCATCCGGCAGCATCACCGCGAAGAAGCCCTGACCATTGATCGCGACATCCTTGGAATTCTCGGTCTGCTCCAGATTGCCCTGGATATGCAGACGCTCGGTGGCCACGGTGCGCACCCCGGTGCCCACCTGCAGCCCCGAGGGCAGCTCGGTGGTGGCAGAGGAGGCAGCGCCGGGCTGGCGCATGTTCTGGTAGAGCAGATCTTCAAACACCGCGCGCGACTGCTTGAAACCATTGGTCGAGACGTTGGCCAGGTTGTTGGCCGTGACGTCCATCTGCATCTGCTGAGCTTCAAGGCCGCTCTTGGCTGTCCATAGGGCACGAATCATCAGGGGGCTCCGCCGTGATTACGGGGTCAGTCGGTACCAAGCAGGCTGTTGCCACGCTCGGCCATGCGCTCTGCCGTGTCGATGCTCTTCATCTGCATCTCGAAACTGCGCGCGTTGTTGATCATGGCGACCATCGCGTCGGTCGCCGAGACGTTGCTGCTCTCCAGGGCGCCGGAGACGACCCGTACCAGCGGGTCGGCGGCCAGCGGTGGCGCGGCCTCCCCCGCCGCAGTCGGCGGCTGACGGAAATAGCCGTCCTCGCCGCGCACAAGCGCCGGGCTGCCGGGAATGGCCTCGGGATTGACCAGCTTGAGCTGGGCCTGCAGCACCATGGTGTCAGGCGCATCCGCCGCCGAGCGCGCACTCACGCTGCCATCGGCGGAGATATGCACGATGGCGTTGAGCGGCAGCTCGATCGGCCCGCCATCGCCCATTACCGGCAAGCCGCCGGAGGTCAAAACACCATCGGCATCGATCTGCAGCGCGCCGTTGCGGGTGTAGAGCCCCCCGCCATTCGCGTCCTGCACGGCCAGCATGCCGGGGCCGTCCAGCGCGACATCCAGCGAGCGATCCGTTGTCTGGATGGTGCCCTGGGCCATCGAGGCCCCCGCGGTGGTCAGCTGACTGGAGACGCGTGTCGCCAGCCCTTCGCCCTGCACATCCACCGCCCGCGACAGCGTCAGCATCTCGCGAAAGCCGGTGGTCGAGAGGTTGGCCAGGTTATGACTGGCGACATCCTGAGCCGCCAGGCTGCGCTGGGCGCCGCTCATGGCGGTGTAGAGCATTCTGTCCATCAACCGACTCCGATCTGGTCAGATAACGCGCGCAACGCTGGCGCTGTCAGGCGACATGGCATCATTCAGCCCGGATCAACGCAGGTTGATCACGGTCTGCTGGACTTCGTCCTGCACCGAGATGGTCTGGGCATTCGACTGGTAGTTGCGCTGGGCGATGATCAGATCGACCAGCTCGGTGGTCAGGTCGACGTTGGAGGCTTCCACCGCCCCCGAGACCACATCACCGAACACTCCCTCGCCCGGCACGCCGACCAGCGGCTCACCGGATTCCGCAGTCGCCAGCCAGCTGTTGTCGCCATTGGGCTTGAGGCCCTGATCGTTGGCGAAGTTGGCCAGCGCGATGGTGCCCAGCGTCTGGGTCAGTTCATTGGAGTAGCTGCCGATCACCCGCCCGTCACCGTCGATGGAGATGCCCACTAGGCTGCCCGAGGTGTAGCCGTTCTGAGATAGCGAGGTGACCTCGTAGTCGTTGGCGTACTGGGTGCTGCCCGTCAGATCGATGCTGAAGTTCATGTCTTCGGCACCGTTCGCGAGGGTGTAGGTCATGGCGGTCTGGGTATAGTCGCTGTTCAGCTGGCCATTGGTGCCGAAGCTGATCTGCTCCACCTGGACATCGAAATCCACCGTAGGGGTTATGCCGGCATTCACATCCGACTGGTATTCGGCCGACTTGCCGGCGAAGTCCATGACATGCTGAACATCCCAGGTATTGCTGTCGGTCTTGGTATAGAACGACGTCACGACATGCTCGCTGCCCAGGCTGTCATAGACGGTCATCGACGACGCGTAGTCATAGCTGGTCGGATCCATCGGATCGAAGGTCGTGGTGGTCGGCTCGGCTTCGGAATCCAGATTGATGGATATCTGCGCGCCATAGATGCTGTTGGCAAGATTGTCCTGGGTCGCACTGGCCGCCAGGGGCGCGGTCGGCACCTGCAGCACGACGGGCTCGCCAGTGACCCGCTCGCCGGCATAGCCCGTCAGCTGGGCACCCTGCGTATTGACGATATAGCCATCGGCATCGACATTGAGCTGGCCATTGCGCGAATAGACCACCTGACCGGTGCTGTCGGCAAAGCGCAGGAAGCCTTCGCCGGAAATCGCGATATCGAGATCACGCCCGGTGGTTTCCAGCGAACCGGTCGAGAAGTCCTGGGAGATGGAGGCAACCTGGACCCCGATACCCGCCGCCTGAGAACTGGCATAAAGATCCGCGAACTGGGTCTCGGAGGACTTGAAGCCTACCGTTTCCGAGTTGGCGATGTTGTTGCCGATCACATCCAGATTGGTTGCCGCCGCACTCAAGCCGCTCAATGCCTGTGAAAACGCCATGGTCTGTCCCTTTGATCGCGATGAAGATGAAAGCCCGAGACCTGTCAGCGAGCTCGGGGCGGCCAAACGGCCTGAAACTGGTGGCCCGTCCGGCGGGCTCGCTAGCGCTATCCCGGCGCCATGGGCTCAGCTCAAAGCACCTGACGCACGGCGTCCAGACTGACGACACCCAACACCGGACCCAGGTCCAGCTGGGCACCGCTGTCGGTCTGATTGACGCCACTGACCACGCCATAACTCAGCGTCTGCAGGTCGTCATAGCTCTCGCCTGCCCGCTCGGCCGTCACGACCAGCTGGTAGGAGCCATCAGCGGCTTCAGTGCCATCATCCAGCAAACCGTCCCAGACGAAGCCATGAATACCCGCCTCCAATGCGCCCAACTCGAAGGTCTTGACCACACTGCCATCCGCGCCCAGCACCTCGACGGTGGCATTGTCGACATCGTCGGCCAGCTCAAGGCCGAAGGGTGTCGAGGTCGCGTTGCCCACCAGCACCGCATTGCCGCCGACCAGCACGCCCTGATCGAGAAGACTGGCCGCCTGCAGCGCTTCACTGCTGGAAATCTGCGCCGTGATGCCCTCAAGGGTGGTGTTGAGTTCTTCGATACCACTGACGGTGCTGATCTGGGCCAGCTGCGCGGTCAGGTCGGAATTCGACACCGGGTCCATCGGGTCCTGGTTCTGCATCTGCGCCACCAGCAGGGTCATGAATTGATCATTGAGCTCCTCGGTACTGCTCACCGACTGCGTGCTGTCGGTGACGCCGGAGGACGTGGTGGTCTGGTTGATGCTGTTGAGCACACTGGTGTCTAGCGTCGCCATGCGATTACCCGAAATCAGAAGAAGCGGTCAGAAGGCCAAAGCCTCGAGCGAGGGTCATTCCCCCAGCGTCAGCGTCTTGCGCAGCAGAGACTTGGAGGTATTGAAGACCTCGACATTGGCCTCGTAGGACTTGGAAGCCGCGATCATGTCGACCATCTCGGCAACCGGATCGACATTGGAGAAGGTCACATAGCCCTGCTCGTCGGCGAGGGGATGATCGGGACGATACTCCTGGCGCGCCGGGGCATCGCTCAGCTCCACCGAGCTGACCCTGACACCCCCGAGGCCTGCACTGCGTGACGCCATCTGTGTCGCCAGACCGCCACCGGCCAGGTTGGCCGTCGCCAGCGAGGCATTGGCCTGACGCGCGAGGGGCGCGTACTCGAACACCACCTGACGCGCCTGATAGGGCTTGCCATCCGGGCCCGCCACGCTGTCGGCGTTGGCCATGTTGCTGGCCACGGCATTGATGCGCTGCGACTGGGCCGCCATCGCGGAACCCGCGACGTTGAAGATGCTGAACGCTGCCATCAACTGTTCTCCGATTGCATGGCCAGGCGCAGGCCCTGGATCTTGCCGGTCAGAAGCTCAAGGCTGGCCTCGTAATGCAGACTGTTGTCCGCGAAATTGACCCGCTCCACATCCATGTCGACGGTATTGCCGTCCAGACTCGGCTGTGTCGGCACGCGATAGAGCAGGTCCGCGCCTAGCGACAGCCCCGCCCCGCTGGCGGCCTGGTGGCCGGCCTGGGTCGTGTTCAGCGCAAGCGGCCCCGCCGCGGCATTGCCCGCCGTCGCCTTGGCCAGGGTGGCGGAGAAGTCGATATCGCGCGCCAGATAGCCCGGCGTGTCGGCATTGGCGATATTGGTGGCCAGCACCTGCTGACGCTCGGCGCGAAGGTCCAGCGCCTGCTGGTGAAAGCTCATGAGGGAATCAAGTCGATCAAACATGGAAGTGCCCCGCTGTCGGCACCTCGCCCTGATGTGAGCGAGGGAACATCCATCGATCAGCTCACGCGTAGGGGAGCATGACGGAAAGCAGGACTGAGAATAGTCAGCCAGCGCCAGGATGAAGGTAAGAACAAGCCACTTTATCGCGGCTATTTCTGGCCATGCCGGTATCAGGGGCGGCTTACAATCTCTCGCGGCACTGAACCAGCGCCCTGAACCCTGTGCCCTGAACCAGGGGCGCTTGACCCCGCCTTCCGCCCCGGACGCCACTCGCGATGAGAGACAGCATGCCGAAAATCAGCGTAGCGAAAGGCCTGACGGCGGCAAAAGCGCTGTCTGATTCAAGAAGAGTGGTGACGGCAAAAGGACTGTGGCGCACCATCGCCAGCACCGGGCTGTTGGCCCTGCTGCCCGCGGGGGCCGCTGTGCATGCCAGCACCTCAGACGCGATCGGCTCTGCCATTCAGCCGTCTGCCGCCCAGGCATCAGCATCAGCATCAGCATCAGCCTCAACAACAGCGCCTTCAGTCAAAGACGCGCAGACACGCGCCGTCGAGGCCCTGCGCTGGCAATTGAGCGACTTCTTCACTGCCGAGGACAGCGGCCCCGTCAGAGTGCGCATGCCCGGCGAGCCACCACTGAGCGCGCCCAGCGAGGCCTCAGTACAACTCGAGCTGCGTCGCCTGCCCGCCCGCCTGAAAGATTGCTCGGCACCCCAGCTGAGCCTCAATGCCGCGCGCAGTGACCGCCATGCACCGGGCCTCAAACGTCTGCAGCTGCTGTGCGCCAACGGCCAGCAACACATCGTCAGCGTTCGCATGGAACGCTACGCCTGGCGCCAGAGCACGCCACAGCCGCTCGCGAGCGGCACCCCGCTGGCACCCGCGAGATTGACGCCGGTACTGACGCCACTGGGCAAGTTGCGTGGCAATGGCTTCGAGAGCGCCGCGGCACTGTCAGGTTTCGAGGTACGCCGCCGCCTGCGCGCCGGCGAGGTCATCACCCGCAACAGCGTGCGGGCCATCCCGCTGGTAAACTTCGGCGATACCGTGACCTATCAGGTCAGCGGCACAGGCTTCAGCATGCAGCGCAGTGCGCGGGCGCTGGAGGCTGGGGGGCTCGATGAGCGCATCCGCATCGAACTCGCTCCAGGCGACTGGGTGCGCGCCCGCGTCATCGGGCCGCGGCGGGTAGCGCCATGATGACTTCAGTTGACTTCAGTTGAGTTGAGTTGAGATGAGTTGAGATGAGCCGCGCCGAGCCGAGTCATCCTGTTGACTGCGCACGTCCAGCCACGACACGCTGACGA
>MDSY01033927.1_pt1 | contig 18237 bp, 9 predicted proteins | sample 811131 | NCBI WGS metagenome assembly MDSY01 (sample SAMN05326643, study PRJNA326480) | marine metagenome | isolation source: seawater | place: Atlantic Ocean: South West | collected 2010
CTCTCCGTGTACGGGTCCGAGATGGACACGCGCAACCGCTGCATGTTGCCACACTCCCGGATTGCGAAAGAAATCTGTTCCACACTTGTGTACCTGGTACTATACTCGGACTGACTGAAAATCAGGCCGTGTGGCACGATGGCCCCGATGCGGCTGATCGGCCATCGCGGCGCGTCTCACGTGGCGCCCGAGAATACCCTGGGAGCTTTCCGGCACGCGCTCGAGTGCGGTGCCGGCATCGAGATGGACCTGCAGCTCGTGCGCACGGGCGAGGTGGTCGTGCTGCACGACGAGACGCTCCGCCGGACTGCGCCGCTCGCGCCTGCCGCGCTGATCGACCGGGACTGCTCGGAGTTGGAGCTCAATCAGCTCCGCGCCATCGACGTCGGATCCTGGTTCGGGGAGGAGTGGTCCACCGAACGTGTACCAACGTTTGTGAACGCACTTGAGCTACTACGAGAGCACGCGACCTTTTGTAACGCCGAGGGTTCGGCAACGACGTGCTGGCCCGAAGGCACATCGCCCCACTGCTACGCTGAGCTCAAGGCCGACCCAGATGGTAGCGCCGATCCCCGCCTACCCGAAGCTGCCGAGGCGGCGGTACGTTCCTTAGGTATCGGCCCCGAGCTGTTAAGTTGGATCACCTTTTCAAAGCCGCTCGCAGAAGAGATGAAGCGTCGGATGCCCGAGTACGCTTCTCTGCTGGTGGGCCATGCGTCCACGGTGGAGGACGCGTGGAGCGTCGCCCGATCCTGCGTCCAGACTGAGCTTGACGGTATCGATCTCAATGCCGATCCGCAGATTGTCACAAAGGAGCTGGTCGACTTCTTGAAAGGCCACGGCAAGGTGGTGGCTGTGTGGGTTGGCCGAGCGCCGGCTACGAATGACGGGGAGCAGATGTGGGAGGCGATGCACCGCGCTGGTGTCCACACCTTCACCTCCAACCTGCCGCCCCACGCGATCAGCTGGTGGCGCAACCATTCCTCAAAGTGGAGCAAACAATCGCGCAGAGTCGTCGTGCGCCGCTTTCCAACCAGATGGTTTGTCGGCTCATTCGCGGTCGGTACAGCGGTGAGTTTCATGGTGTACCGCTTGATGCTCAGACGCTAGCCATGCCGGTTGTAAACGTACAGTCTCATTGCTATCGCTTGTTGGCTCAGACCTCGGTGACAGTGTGAGTGTCGCTTTTCGTCTTGTGCCCAGGGTCGAATGCCGGGTCTGCGGATGCGCCCACAGCTACAATATCATTTATATTAAAATTTAAGATTTAAGATAGGAACCTAATATTAAATATTATTATATTTGTATTAATACTATATTTGGTATTTCTATTATATAATATATATTGTATATCGCTACTAGGTGTACATCACGCTATGCAGTCACTGACACTGCAATCATATCTAACCACGATCACTAAGCGAATGTCAATCAGGTTCCAATAGTAATACTAATACTAATACTAAGCTCAAGCTGCAAATTCCGACTCGGACGCTCTATGTTCTATGCGCAAGCTTCAAGCTGCACGCACAATCACAATGATTGTAACTAAAACGACTACATGGGACATGTGTGCACGCGTGCAGGCAATTCGCTGTGCGGCCAAGGCGCAACATGCTGAATTCGCTGAGCGCACCTCGAACACGCAGGGTCGCGTGCATGGCCGCTGCGGATTGCGTGGATGCTAAAGTCTACAAGGGGGGAATGGCTGCACCCTGCACACGCCTCCGACTCGCCCCCAAGGCCTCCTGTGTGCCTAGAGCACAAGGTCCGCAAAAGGATCGACCGGCGCTGCGACTACAGCCTGCGCGGCGGATGGTGTCGGGACCACTGGAAGCGGCGCCTTGTGAAGAGGTGGGGGTGGAGGGGGCTGCTTGGGCGCGCCACCTCCCATGAGGCCATCGAAAGGGTTGTGCGGCACCATTGCCATCGAATTGGGTGGGGAGCCCATCATGTGTGAGTGCACCACCATTGGCGATTGTGCCATCGGCATTGGGTGTTGCATGGCGGGTTGCAGGAAGCTGTTGTTCGAGGCGAGCATGTGGGTCTGCGGCGAGACCATTCCGGTTCCGGTGACCGGTGGGCCTGTCTGGAGCTGGCTCATCTGATCGACGAGCTGCATGACCTGTTGGGATGGCGTCGGTGGCGGCTCATACGGCGCCTCGACCGGCACGTCCAAATTGAGCAGGTCAGGCTCATTGTCCATAGACGCCGACGGCGTCTCGTCCGCCATGGAGGGGAGTCCAATGGCATTCGCCTCTCGCGCAGACATCTCGATGGCGCGGCGCAGATCCTCTTCCTCGGCCTCGGCATCACGGGGACCCCGATGATCATCCAGAGAGTTCTGAATTGCCACCGAGACCTCGTAATCGTCGCTCCCGTAGGAGTCCTCCCTGTACGAGGTTGTCGGCGTCCCATAGGGTTGCGTGTCACCGCCGTATTGCGGCCGCCGATAGGTCTGACTTGGGTGGTCCCATTGTGAGGGCATGGGGTCGATACGGCCACGAAAGGAGCCGGGCCGCGACGAAGTACGCGTAAACGACATGGAACGGCGCACCTTGGACTTGACAGCCGTCTTGACGTTTGACCACTTGCCGCGGTCTTGCGACACATGCGCAAAGTTGGGGTTGCCGAACCCAGTGGCTCCGAAGCCTGAGGAACCAAGGGAGGATCTGCCATACGAGGAGGGGGAAGTGCCATCCGTGCGGGACTCTCGCCCCATTGAGTCTTCGTCTTGGGTGTCGTAGGCGTCACGGCCTCCAGACTGGTACGTCGCGTCGAAGGACGATCTACGGAAAGTATCGGCGGGAGTGCGATCCATAGCGTCCTGCGAACCGTACGAGTCACGCGAACCGTACGAGTCACGCGAACCGTACGCGTCAGGTCCGTCAAAGCCTCGCGAACCGAAACCACTGGAGCCAAAGCCGGATGCATTGCCTGTAGACCATGGGGGCTTTCTCGAGCTGGAGCGCGAAAAGGACATGGATCGGCGGACCCCAGACTTGACGGCGGACGCGGCAGACTTGACTTTGTCGAGCTTGGTTCTGTCCTTGACGGGGAGGCTCCACGCGGGAATCGAAGCGCGTCGCGACACCTCCGCGCTTTGGCGCCAATAGTCATCGTCCTTGGAGACACCGTTGTCATAGACACCGTGATCGTTACAACCACCTGTGGGGTACAAAAGAATGGAGGGAGAGTAGGGCGGGAGATGCCCAATCTGCGAGATGTTCGCGTGGAGAGGTGCTCGGGGAACCGTCCGATACTGCTCGCACGGGGCAGAGGCATCAGGAAGAGGGGGGTAGGGGACGGATGTCCCCTGGTGTCAAGAAAGGGCCAAGCGGCGTGCAGCGAACCCCATCCCCCAGTCAGGCTGGAGAAGAGAGCGGCGGACCTGCGCCGTAGGGAGAGCGATGCATGTGCTCAGATGGTTCCGACGTGTCCCAGCAGTCGACGCCCAGTTTCGTCCGGCGCCGACGCCCGAAGGAGAGGCTGCGCCGCATTGTTGTTTCGCGGTGAGAGGTGACAGGATGAGGATGGAGAGACCCCACTTTTGTTCTGGTATCCAGGAGATTAACTCCATTTTCTATTTCATTCTTGTAATTCTTTCATTTTTTTTTATTCCCGAGGTACCAGTGGCACAGGGTGTACCCCCCCCCCGCCGCGTAAAAAATCCAAAAAAATCCGTCTGTTACGACGTTTTTAGCCTTAGCCGTGCGACAGCGAGGGGTTCCCTCGCGATCCCGAGAAGTCTGCAGTGGCGAGGTTGCGCGTGCCTCGAAAGGATGCGCCGCGCAAGTCGCTGTTGATGAGCACCGCCTCAAGCAGGTCTGCATGCTTAAAGTCGGCATTGCGCGCATCAGCTGCGGGCATGTCCACCTCCTTCATCGTCGCGTTCCTGAAGTCGACGCCCACCGCGCTCGCCTTTCCAAACTCGGAGAAGGCGAGAAATGCATTGCGGAATGAGCTGCCCGTGATGATGCTCTCCGCAAAGGAGACCGTGTCGAGGGTGGTCGACGAGAAGTCGCACCGTGTGCAGTTGGCGCCGATGAGGTCAGAGCGATGCATCTTGATCCCCGTAAACTCCACGCCGCTGAACGTCGCGCGCTCCAGGTCCGCAGCATCGAAGAGCGCGTACGCGAGGTTGGTTCCGAGAAACGACGCGCGTGGGAAGGAGGCCTCTCTGAGCGTCGCTCGCTCCATGTTGGCCTCGTCGAAGGTCACGTCGAATGCATCCTCGAGGAACTCAAATGTTGCTTCTACCAACTGAGACTCTCTGAAGGTTGCCTCCGTGAGCATCGTCGTGCCTCCAGCGCCTCCTTCAAAACGGGTCCGGTGGAGAATCGCCCGCGAGAAGTCGGCGCCCGTGAGCACGGCATCGGCAAAGGAGGCGCCGGTGAGCGAGGCGCTGCGGAAGCTGGCCTGGGTAGCTCTCACCTGTGCAAACGTCGCTCCATCAAGAAACGTGCAGTCGAGCCGCGCACCGTCGAGGGCGACTCCGGCAAAGTTGGAGCCAGCGAGGTTCAGACCGCGCAGGTCGGCATTCGTCAGGTTCACGCAGCCTTCGAGCTTGAGGTTCGAGCGCGGGCGGAGCTTGGCGATGCACGGGTCGGCATTGAAGCGCTCTTTTAAGACCACCTGCGTCTCTCCAGTTGGGCAGCGGAGCACCAACCTAGCGGCTGGAGCGTAGGGTGGAGGTGGTGGTGGAGGAAAGGGCGGTGGTGGATGCAGCGGTGGACGCCGCGGTGACGGCGGTGGTGGCGGCGGCGATGGTGGCGCGGGAGGCGAGCTCGGGACCGGCGGTGGTCGAGGTGGCGCACACGGCTGCGGACCTTGCGGCGGCGGTGGCGGTGGTGGTAACGATGGAGGCGGTGCTGGTGGTGGCGGAGAAGGTGGCGGCACGACAGGTGGCATCGGTGGTGGCGGCGGGTACGGTGCTTGGCCCAAGAGCTGCTTGCGGTAGCAGCGCACCTCCCGGTAACCGGGTTGAGGGACCGTGTAAGTGGCCAGCTGCCTGAGCGTGGGAGAAAGCCATAATATATCGACCGTGTCATGAGAAGAGCTTCCCACATGGTCATGAGGAAATCGAGCTGGCCATTCGATGTTTGTTCAGGATCAATCCGCATATCCACATATGTGTCTAGATGTACAAATACATCCACATTGCATTCCTAGTCCTAATGCGCTTAAATATAAATTCGACTCTAACTCTTACTCTATTCCTTGGGATTGCGATTGATTAAATGTAGTGCACATCCTCAATCCTGATCCTATCCTAGATGAGTTCAAGGTGAGCATCAGTGCACGGCAAAATGGTGTGTGGCGTGCCAATGCAGCTCGCAGCGTGTGTAGCTGCGATGAAGCCTCGCGAACTCGTAGCCCCGGCACTCCGGGTCCACAGCACACAAGGACAAGCACTTGGCCTCGCTCACCTGGAGATCGTAAAGTCGTACTGGAAGTAATAGGATACGAGATACGCAACCCAGAAGGCGGCTGGTTTGATGACGCTAATGTATGAGAAGTTAGAATCGAGAAGGTAGAGGGATCATGGTCAAGAATGCGGACTGAAGCCGTCGCTCAATCGATTTCCCTTCTGTTGCCTGCCAAACTTCGCGGTAGTTCCCTACACCGCCTCCGGCAACGCGGCAGCCACCATTGGGCTTGCCCATCAGCCCAGGTGCAACGAACTCAACATTGCCGTTGACAACGTACTCCACGCCACGCCGAGCGCCGGAAGTCATGGCCATCGCTGCGTGCAGCGCGTACCGCGACACGCTGGATTTCTAGCGCGCATGCATTTCTTTTTAACTTCATATTACAGTTTATTAACTTCCAACGGCCATCTGCGATTGCCTTTTTTTCTCTTTGCTGATCAGGCGCTCGAAGCCAAGGCCAGCCCGCCGGCTACCAGCTCCAGCTCCGACGCCACCGCCGGCCGTCACGCTCGAGGCGATCGTCGCTGAGGGCTCGACAGGCAGACAGCCCCTCCATGGGCTCACGGCGACCTGCACCAGACAAGTGGGGCTCTAGGGTGAGTCTGAGTGGGCTGGGGAACCGGATCGATGCCTTACTTGTCAAGCCTGGGCCGACGACGAAGTGGGGGGTGATGCCGGGGATGGTCGACGGTCACGTGATGGTGCATGCCTTGAACCCTGAGGGCATCGCCAAGCACTCGCTCTGCGTGGGAGATTTCATCATCGCCGTCAATGGCGTCTCCGTGGCCACCGAGCATGCGGTGGTGGAGCAGATCAACGCTGCTCACGTCGATGCGACTCCCAACACGGGCTGCGTGATCACCGTACTTCGCCCCCCCGGTCTGGTGCCTGAGGGCCACGGACGCAAGCACCGGCACAAGAGAGGGGGGACTTACCCTCACCTCTTCTCCAAGTGGGGGAGCCGCGACGATGGCTACAACAACTGCCCCTCCTCATCCGCTGGTAGTAGCTACAGTGATCGTGGGAGTCTCGGCTCTCTCGAGGATCGTGGGAGCCTCGGCTCTCTCGGCGAGTCAGACCTTGAGCGTTTGCGGCTAGATCCCGAGAGCCCTGCCTCTGCACACTCCCCAGCAAACCCTCCCCGACCAACCTCCGCCTCCCCGCGATCGTCCAAGGACTTTTTGGCCACACCGACGAGTGTCGGCTCGAGCAGCGTCTCAAACACGAGCGGGCGCTCTCCTGCAGTAGAGTCTCCGCGCATCTCGCGTGCCGTGGCACATGCGATCGCACCACAGAGACTTCCCTACTACCAACGGAGCTCACCCGCTTTCGAGGCCAACTACGCGAGCTGCAACGCCGCCTTTCAGCGAAGCGAGGCAGCGGCGGCACTCCAAGGAGCAGAGGGGCGTCTGCCCAAACGAGGCAGTCGATCCTCTGCACGCCTCAAAGCTTCGCCCCAGTTGGAGAGTCCGCGCTGCGTGGCTCTAACGAAGGATCCTGCAACCTACTCAGCAGAGGCCGGCCGGCAGCGCGTTGCCGAAGCAGCCGCGCGGCGTCAGGCGGCGGCAAGAAGGCGGATGCAGGGGATGGACGCCTCGGATGCATCGCCTTCTGCATCTGCATCCGCGGACTCGACGCCAACGTGCTCGACCGCAAGCCTCCCTCGGTATGACTCTACAACAAGCCCCGAGTCGACCACCACGGGCAGCACGGAAACATCCCACTCGCCGATGAGGGAGATGACGCCCGCTCCAGTGACCCCCCCCCGTCGTCTCTCTGGCAAGTCGAGGAAGGCACGCGGCAAGACAACTCAAGCTGTACGCGAGCCCGAGGATTGAGCGGAGCCGCGGCAGAGACAGCGAGCACACGGAGCGCACCGCACACACGCATGTGGGGGTCTTGCAGGGGTTGTATATGAAGGAACGACGAGAGGGATGCAAGGCTCGGACACGTGCGCTCGTCGTCGCGCCGAAACATCGGCGGCGAGGCAACGCTCGCAAAAAAAAAGGACTCATCGAGGCACATGGGAGGAACGGGGTCTAAGTGGACGTGAGTATGGATTCTGGTTGCAGCTTTTCGATACAGTAGATCGAGCATGATGGTGTGAGCAGCAGCTGTTTGTATACAGTACACGTCAATATCAATGAACATTACGGGCCAGGGCCTCACTGGGGCACCTTCGGACCTTGAGAAAAATGCCCCCAGGTAAGGTTTGAGTTATCGTTGTGTACTGCTATACTGATACTCCGAGTGTTATACTGTATCGTGTATATATATATTATTAATGATAACCAGATCATTATCGAGGTGGCACAGCTCAGGAGCAGCGCCTGCTCGGAATATCCCATGCGATTACAGTGATAGTTTATAGTGCGATGTGAAGTAATTACTCAAAAGTGCCTATGAGAATCATGCAGAATTTGCAATTTACAAAAACGAGTGACGAGCTGACGACGATTATTCAGATTTGAGCGTATTATAATTATTATCGAAACGGATTCTAATTTCTTGAGCATCGGCTCAAATATACATGTATATCGATCACACTACACGACGGACAACAACTCACTTTACACCCGGGACCGTCACCGTTTGACCCCTACAAGCCAGAGCAACGTTCACGTATTAATGATAAGACTCGACTGCACCCCCCAACCTCCGCAGTACTTGGATGAGTACAGCTGCTCAAGGTCTCTCGAATGTGGCAAGGCTTCCGCTGAGCCGACTGCCTTCAAGATTCCACCCGCTGGGAATGCACCACCTCAACCGGCTCGAGAGTCGTGATATTGGTTGACATGTCGATGCCGCCACCTTGTGAGAGCTTCTTCTTTGTCCAGAAGCTCGCGGTCGCACCCTGCTGTGGCACGAGATCGCCCCCCTTGAACTTGATCAGGATGTTCTTACCGTAGCAGTAGGCGCGGTACCCCTTGATGTGCTCAAAGTTCTCCTTCACATTGCCTCGCATGCACTCCTGCGTATACACGCCGCCATCCAATGAGCACTCCGATGAGGCATGAGATCCAATGAGCATTAATGCAGATCCAATGAGCATTCCGATGAGAGGGGAAGAGAGGGGGCAGGCAACGCGTGCTGTGGCCAACGAGGCTCGCCTCAACTGTGGGCCACTTGGCTCCATAGAGCAGCAAGATCTGCATCGCCTCCACCGTTGGCACGAAACTGCCGTGCATGACGGTCATGTTGGGCATACACCCACGCCGAAGGTACTCGTTCAAATAGCCGTAGATATCGCCCCCTTTGAGGAGGTCTATCGCGTTGGTCGCGACGATCACCGCGATCACCTCGCTCGCAGCATTCGGCGTCTTGTTGACAATCTCAAACGCACCCGCAATTGGAGGCTCGCTCCCGCTCGGAGCACCCTCGTGCGCGTAGCCATGTTCGAGGGCGAGCGGCGGCGGCGCCCGCAAGGCGCTCGCAGTGAGCTGTGCGCCCTGGACGACGATGTCGGTAGTGGCTCGGCCCAAGCCGGAGAAGAAGGGCACGCAGCAGCAACAAGAATCGTCCCTCTCCTTCGAATCACGATCGAATTGCCTGCGGCGACATGAGGTAAGATGAAGCGCGCACTCAGCAGAGGGCGCAAGCGGCTGCTGCGCTGAGCCATCTGAAGCGATGGAGGTGGGTCAGCGGTGATCTAAGGGTGCGGTTCGATTCAAGGCGCCCACGTGTGCCGCCGTGGACCCCGGTCCCTGTCGGCGGCGCGCGCGATTGCCCCTCGCAAGGTTTCGCGAGGCGCCTTGCCCATTTCGGCCGAGTCTATTTTCGCTCTGAAAGGTTTAGAATCTTCCATCGCAAAAGGATCTTAGCGCAAATCTTCTCCCGCGCAGTGTGATGGGGAAGAGCGCGCTGTCCTCGACGCCGCAGGGATCGATGAATGACGCGATGGACGCACGGGCGGCGCGACAACTCAGCGTCACGTGCGCCTGACCAACACCTAAGCGCTTCAACCGCCGGCGACCAGAACTTGTCCATTTGAAATCAAAATAGGAGAAACGCATGCATTTTTTGACACGAGCGTCACGTCAATGCTTGCCTCTCACACGGCAACTGGAAGCGCGACCTGCGTCATTTTGATTCAGGCTTAAAAATGATATAGAGAACCTCTATAGATCCTTGAGTTCTACTTAGACTAAGACTACACTAACACTACTAGTACTACTTATTTACTATTACTAACATCGGGGCACATCCCAAATCGAATGGCTCAAGAGGTAAGATGCGCATAGTGAGTGCGACAATCAGGTTGGCAGCTCATTCCCACACAGCGTTAGGATCGGTTTGTGAGCCCGCGCCACCTATTAACTGTGTCCAGTTCTCGACGATGACTGTTGGTGTAGACTTGAGCTTGCGTCTTGGCGTGGCATTGTACTGCAGCAGTGTGCATTGGATGGCGTCAAGCCGCTGTCGGCACTAGGAGGAGCCGAGTCGTTTCTCGAGCTCGCAGGTCGCCCGCGATGTGCCCACCACATGTCGAGGAGCGATGCCTGTGCGAGCCCTTCGACCTTGTCGCAATCAAGCAGACAGAGCAGAGTGTCTGGCTGGAACAAGTACACACGGGAGTGGTCCTTGGTGCACCAGCCGTCGGATCCGTGCTGTCGAACACTCTCGTGCTCGTGAACCGAGTCCATCGACGCTACCATAGCCGCACGCGCCAACGAGAACTCACAGATTCGGCAGCCCGGTGCAGGTTGCGCTGGAAGCGCGACGGAGAGCTCGGTGAGCTCGTTGAGCTCAAGAGAGACGTCGAAGGGGTCGGTCCCGCGAGGCAGCTCGCAGTACAAGAGCGTGTTCGCGGGAACCCGTCGGAGCGCCAGCGACGGGGCATCGGTTGAGGCCTTCCGCTTAGACATCGGGCTTCTGATGATGAGACGCCATCGAGGCTCGTCGGGGAGCCTTTTTGGTGGGGGTCTGTTCGGACCTTTTTTGCCGCCACTCGAGTATTAGAGCGAGGACAGCACACCAAGTGGCCGGCGGCGGCATTGGTGCAGCCTGCCTGAGGCATGTTTGCGGGTCGCGGACGCGGCGGAGGTCGTTTCGGCGGTGGCGGTGGCCGCTCATTCGGCGGCGCACGCGGCGGTGGGCGCTTTGGGAATGCTGCGCGTGGCATGTACGACAGCAGCGGCAAGGGCGGCAAGGGCGGCAAAGGCTCTTTTGGCAAGGGCCAGGGCGGCGGCAAGGGCTCGTTGGGTAAGGGAGGCGGGCGCGGGGGTGGGGGCTTTGAGTGGAAGCCGCAAGTGTCCGTCACCGAGCGCAATGCCGAGACGGACGCCGTCGACAAGGTCTTCGGCTACGAGGTTCTCGACCGTACCGAGCAGGCCGTGACCGAGCACGTCGGCTGGATGACCAACATGCGTCCGACGATGATCGAGAACGCGGAGACGGGTGAGCAGCGCTCGGTCGTCGAGTACTACTTCCTCGCGCCCGACGGCACCGGCTTCAAGGCGCAGCAGGAGGTGCCTCCCTACTTTTATCTCTCGGTGCTCGAAGGCTCCGAGATAGAGGTTGACACTCAGCTCCGTCGCAAGTTTGGTGAGCTGATCCTGGACATTGAGACGGTGCACAAGGAGGACCTGGCGCTTGCCAACCACCTCTCTGGCCTCAAGAAGAAGTACTTGCGCCTCAGCTTCGCGAGCAGTCGCCAGCTCTTCGAGGTGCGCAAGATTCTCCAGCCCGCGGTCCAGCGCAACGTGCGTAAGCGCGCCGCCAACGCGGCCTATTCGCACGAGAGCGGGCGCGAGGAGGGGTGGCTTGAGCGGATCGAGGATCTGCGCGAGTACGACGTGCCCTACCACCACCGCGTCGCCATCGACACCAAGCTGCGTGTGGGCAAGTGGTACACAGTGAGCGAGGTGTCCGAGGGACGCGTGTCGATCAAGCCGTGCGAGGCGCGGCAGGCCTTCGGGGAGCCTCGGGTGCTCGCGTACGACATCGAGTGCGTGAAGCAGCCGCTCAAGTTCCCCGACGCCTCCATCGATCAGGTGATGATGATCTCATACATGATGGACGGCGCCGGCTACCTGATTATCAACAGGGAGGTCGTCTCGGCAGACATGGAGCCTTTCGAGTACACGCCCAAGCCCGAGTTCCCCGGCTTCTTCAACATCTTCAACGAGCCGGACGAGGAGAGCCTGCTCAAGCGCTTCATGAGCCACCTCCAGGAGCTCCAGCCCCACATCATCGTCACCTACAACGGCGACAACTTCGACTGGCCGTACGTTGACCAGCGGTGCTCCGTGCACGGCATCTCGATGGCCAAAGAGATTGGCTTCACCTGCGGCTCCGATGGGTACTACACGTCTCCCGGGACGACGCACATTGACTGCATCCACTGGGTCAAGCGCGACTCGTACCTCCCCGCCGGATCACACGGCCTCAAGGCCGTCTGCCGCGCAAAGCTCGGGTACGAGCCGCTCGAAATCGATCCGGAGGACATGACGCGATTCGCGCTCGAGCAGCCGCAGCTCATGTCGTCGTACTCGGTCTCGGACGCGGTGGCGACCTACTACCTGTACATGAAGTACGTGCACGGCTTCATCTTCTCCCTCTGCACCGTCATCCCCATGTCGCCAGACGAGGTGCTGCGCAAGGGCTCGGGGACGCTCTGCGAGTCGCTGCTGATGGTCGAGGCATACCACGCCAACGTCATCTGCCCGAACAAGCAGGTGGACGACCTCGGCGCCAAGCACGACGGCCACCTGCTCGAGAGCGAGACGTATGTGGGCGGCCACGTCGAGTGCCTCCAGACCGGCATCTACCGCGCCGCCCTCCCCGTCAAGTTCCGCCTCGAGCCGGCGGCCTTCCAGGGACTCATCGACCGCCTCGACGAGACGCTCACTTACGCCATCGAGCACGAGGAGAAGCTCGACATGTCGGAGGTGACCAACTTCGAGGAGGTCAAGGAGGGGATCGCCGCGCAGCTCCGCGATCTCCGCGACAACCCCAACCGGATGGAGGACCCCATCATCTACCACCTGGACGTCGGCGCCATGTATCCGAACATTATCCTCACGAACCGGCTGCAACCGCCGGCGATCGTCACGGCGGAGACGTGTGCCGTGTGCGTGCACAACCGGCCCGAGTCGGACTGCAAGCGTCCGCTCGAGTGGATGTGGCGTGGCGAGCTCTTCCCGGCCAGCCTCGGAGAGTCGGGCACCGTGAGGAGGCAGCTCGAGCTCGAGACGCATCCGCCCGCGTACGAAGGCGGCCCGCCGCGCTCCTTTCTCGAGCTCGACAAGCACGAGCAGACGAACAAGTTCCGCGCGCGGCTGAAGCAGTACTGCCAGAAGGTGTACAAGAAGACCCACACCACCAAGCAGGAGCTCAAGACCGCGACCACCTGCCAGCGCGAGAACCCCTTCTACATTGACACGGTGCGCGCCTTCCGCGACCGGCGGTACGAGTACAAGGCGCTCAACAAGCAGTGGGGCAAGAAGCGTGTGGCGGCGGAGAAGGCGGGCGAGGCGGCGGAGCTCAATCGGGCCAAGGCCATGTGCACCCTCTACGACTCCCTCCAGCTCGCCCACAAGTGCATCCTCAACTCGTTCTACGGCTACGTGATGCGGCGCGGCGCGCGCTGGTACTCGATGGAGATGGCGGGCGTCGTCACGTACACGGGCGCCAACATCATCAAGGAGGCGCGCACGCTGGTGGAGAAGATCGGCAAGACGCTCGAGCTCGACACGGACGGCATCTGGTGCGTCTTCCCCAAGTGCTTCCCCGAGAACGTCGAGGTGCTCACGAGTAATCCAAAGAAGCCAAAGTGTACAATCTCGTACCCGTGCGTCATGCTCAACGTGGACGTCGACCGCATCTGCCACAACCCGCAGTACCAGATGCTCGTCGACGGCGAGTGGAAGAAGCAGCGCGAGATGTCTATCTACTTCGAGGTCGACGGCCCATACAAGGCGATGATCCTCCCAGCCTCCACGGAGGAGGGCAAGCTCCTCAAGAAGCGCTACGCGGTCTACGAACACGACGGCTCCCTCGCCGAGCTCAAGGGCTTCGAGCTCAAGCGCCGCGGCGAGCTCAAGCTGATCAAGGTGTTCCAGACGCAGGTCTTCGAGGACGGCGCCTTCCTCTCGGGCACCACCCTCGACGAGTGCTACGCCGGCGTTGCCAAGGTGGCTGACCGATGGCTCGACGTGCTCGACTCCCAGGGCGCCGATATGGACGACGAGGACCTGCTCGAACTCCTCTCCGAGCAGAAGTCGATGTCGAAGCCCCTCGCCGAGTTCGGCGCGCAGAAGAGCAAGGCGATCACCACCGTCAAACGCATCGCAGACTTCCTCGCACTCCCGCAGATGCTCAAGGAGTCGGGGATCGCCGCCAAGTTTGTGGTCGCACGCTACCCGCTCGACGCGCCCGTCACCGAGCGCGCCATCCCGGTCAACATCTTCGACGCGGAGCCGGCGGTCAAGGTGCACTACCTGCGCCGCTGGCTCAAGGACCGTTCGCTCGTCGCCGACGACATCGACGTGCGCGCCATCATCGACTGGGGGTACTACCGACAGCGCCTCGAGGTGGCCATCCAGAAGATTATTACGATCCCCGCCGCGTGCCAAAAGGTCAAGAACCCCGTGCCGCGCGTCAAGCACCCCGACTGGCTCGGCACGATCGTGCGCCAGCAGGACGACTCGTTCAAGCAGCAGTCGCTCAAGGGCATGATGCAGACCGCCGCAGAGAACGGCGCCAAACTCATGGATATCGAGGACGCCCTCAGCCACACGGCCGGCGCCGGCATCGCACGCAAGAAGCCGGTCATCACACAGAAGCGCAAGCGCATCCTGGGCGTGGCGCCGCGTGATGGAGGCGCGGGATCGCCTCAGCCCGACTCGCTCGAGGACGAGGATGCCGGCGCCAGCCAGGGCATCGCGCCAGATGATGCCGATGCCGGCGAGCAGCCCCATGGAGATGATGCGGCACATGATGCGGCTGATGATGCGGCCGATGACGCGGCCGACGACGCGGCTGAGCAGCACGAGCTGCAGGCCCCGCCCATCGGCAGCGCGGCGTGGCTGAAGCTGCGCAAGCGCAAGTGGAGCGCCGTTCGCGAGGCACGCAAGCGGCAGCGCGACGCCGAGGCTCGCGGCGACATGGACGCCCTCGGCAGGGCCTCCGCCTCCGCGCAGCGCGGCACCGCCGCGGGGATGGGCACCTTTTACAATGACACGGCGATGACGCTCCACTCGAGCGTGTGGCAGCTGCTCACGCTCGTCGAGACCGCGCCGGGCGAGGTGAGTGCGTGGGTGCTGCTCGGCACAGGGCAGGCGGCGACGATGCATAAGATCCCAATCAGCGTGCCGCGCGTCGTCTACGTGAACTGTCGCGAGCCCTTCGACCACCCGGGGTGGACCAAGGTGTCTCGCACGCTCCCACGCGACCTGCAGCCGTTCTACCTGTACGAGGTGGCGATGAGCGAGGCCGACTTCCTCGCCAACCACGGCGACGCCGCAAAGTGGCTCGAGTACAAGGGCGTGCAGGACGTCTTCCACACCCACTACACGCCCCTCCTCCGCGCCGCCGTCCAGCTCGGGTGCACTTGCCGCGTGCTCCGGGGGATGAAGCGGCGCTCGCCGCACGAGGGCTACGAGCTGCACGAGCTCAGGACCGATTCCAACAAGGAGGATTACCTCGCGCTCCCGGACGGCGCCGCCGCGTGCAAGCACATCGCCATCTATGTGGCGGGCGACCGCAACCGCGGCATCGTCGCAGTCTTCGCGGACTGGCAACAGACGGCGTCGATCATCCTGGTGCGGCCGAGCGGGCCCGGGATCAATGCCGAGGCGCGCCGGCTCATGAACGACCACCCGCTCGCCGAACAGCTCATCTTTTCGCTCGACGGCGTCGACAGCTGGAATGCCGCGTGGGCTCGGCTCAATCGCCTTTTGCCGCAGATCCAAGCGGCCGCCAAGGGTCCCTTGCTCGCCTTCGCGCAGACGCCGCACTCGCTCGCCGAGCTCGCACCGCTCCTGCCCGTCCTCCAGCAGCTGCCGACCATCCCGGTCCCCGCCCACGCGGGCGACGGCGTCTGGGAGGGCGAGAAGCTCCGGCTGGGCACCGCCTGGCAAAAGGAGGGCGTCCTCACCGCACTCTTACGCTTCGAGGAGCTCGGCCAGTGGTACGAGCAGCAGGTGGAGATCGCACGGTACGCGGGGCTGCCGATTGGCATCCTCTCGCTGCGGAGCGACCCCACACAGCTCGCTGCGGATGTGCTCATGCAGCGGCGGCTGTTGCAGAGTGGGCACCTCTCGTGGCTCTCGACCGCGCCACGACCCGACCTCGGCGGCCGCCTCTGCCCCCCGAGCGAGGAAGAGCTCACCAACCCGGAGATTGTGCTTCCTGGAATGTACCGGACCGTCTGCATCGACATGAAGCTCTCTCGACTCGAAGTCAACACGCTCCTCCAGTCCAAGCTCGTGCACGCGGTCGATGGTGTCGACATCGTCGGCGCCATGTCGGGCGGCGGCGGCGATATCGACGACGCCTCGGTCGTCAACAATGCATTCCGCACGGTTGTGAATACCATCAAGGATTGGCTTGCCGATGCGGCGGGTCACATGGCATCGAATGCTGCCGACTTGCTCCTCATGAACGCCTACCGCTGGCTCTCGTCGCCCTCTAGCCTGCTCTACGACCCCGCCATCCACCGGCTCATCCACTCGCTCATGAAGAAGGTGTGGCTGCAGCTGCTCGCAGAGATCCGCGCGCTCGGTGCAAAGGTGGTCCACGCCACCTTTCACAAGATCACCATTGCCACCGACAAGTGCTCGCTCAGCGCGGCAGAGGCCTACGTGAACTCGATCACTGAGAGCATCAACAAGAAGCCTCTGTTCCAGTTCATCGGGGTCGAGCCCGAGAGATATTACAGCTCGCTCCTCTTCCTCGACGCGGCCAACTATGGCGGCATCAGGCACGACACGCCAGAGGATCTCGAAGCGCAGGCGCAGGCCTCTGCCGAAGAGGCAGCCGCCGCCGCGGAAGCGGAGGCGCAGCAGGCGCAGGCGCAGGAGGAGGAGCTCGATGCCGGCGAGTACGAGGTTGAGGCCGACGGAGCAGGCTCGGCCGAGGAGGGCATGGAGGAGGGCATGGAGGAGGGCATGGAGGAGGACACGGAGGACATGGAGGAGGACACGGCGGTCATGGAGGAGGAGCCGCCAAAAGAGCCGTCCACCGGTCTCAAGGAGGCGCAGGAGGAGGATCATCTCGAGGCCGCAGGCGAGGATCATATGGCCAACGACGAGAATGATATGCAGGCGGCTAATGAGGACTCGCACGCTGAGGCTGATGAGGAGGTCAAGGCTGCCATGGCGGCCGCGGAGGCTACCGAGGCTGCCGCTGCGGAGAAGGCATCAGCTGAGACGTCGGCTGCCGCCGCTGCGACTGGCGGGGCGACCGCTGCCGACGAGTGTGAGGCGCTCGTGACTGCGAAGCCATTCGGGCAGTGGAATATGGCGCGCTACCTGCCGCCAGATGTGGAGCCAATCTTCGAGATACTGATGGCCTCCCTCACATGGGAGCCCTGGGAGGAGGCCTTGAGAGACGCGGTGCGCCAGGGGCGTGAGGCACCCACCGCGGACGAGCTCGCCGCTGTAGCCTCGCGCTATTTCAATGAGGTCTTCTCCGCCAATCTCTTGGAGCGGGTCGACGAGGTGAAGCGCCATCTATCCTCGAGCGGGCTGCTGCAGCAGCAGGCGGTTCTCGAGGGCACCGCCACTGAAGAGGAGGTGAAGCGCTCGTTCCCGCTCCTCCCTGGCTCCCACCTGCACATGGTCTCGCCGGCCTTTGAGATGGCCAAGATGGTTTGCCACCTGATGCAGCTCGAGGTTGAGCTAGGCCATGACGCGCTCAAGCTGCGCCGCAACGTGCTCAAGATGCTCGACACGGCGGAGTTCTCGAGCGCGGGGCGCTACGTGGACCCTTGCGTCACCTTCGTCCTCCCCGATGTCGTCTGCAGCTTTTGCCACGCGCACAAGGACCTCGACCTCTGCCGCGACGGCGTCATGCCAAAGGTGGGCGAGGCGGGTGGTAAGGCCGTGTGGAGGTGCGAGGCTTGTTACGCGCCCTACTTGAACGACGTCATCGAGGCGCGCCTCGTCGAGACGGTCCAAGCGCGCTCGTTCGCTTTCCAGCTGCAGGACCTCGAATGCTCAAAGTGCAAGCAAATCAAACGGCGCAACCTCTCGACCACATGCGACAAGTGCGCCGGCGCCTTCGTCCCTCGGATTGCGCCGCCGCCGCTTGCAGGCTTCCTCAATATCGCACAGGCGTTCAACTTGAAATGGCTCCAGGAAGTGTGTGAGTGGATGAATTTAGGACGATGAATTCATAGACTCTCGTGCCCTCGAGTCACGTAGTTGGGGACGCGTACGGTGACGCATGCGGGCTTCCATGTATGAAATCCATGAAACGCTTTGTACTATTATTTGTTTTGACAATAATTCAGTTATTTGCATATATATGTTATCTGTAGGAACCTAGTATAAAGTATATTAATTTATTGTATGACACTCACACTCGACACTGACTGTCACTGTTAGTGTAAGTGAAAGTGACTGCAAGTACCAAGAAGTGTCATGGGGGCTAAGTCCTGGGGCTGAGTCCTTCGTTTCTCAATTGCTTTCTAATAACAAGACCGATTTCGTGCGAACAAATCATCCGTCCGATGAGCTTAGCGCCGAGCATGTCAGGCGGCACGATTCTTGAGAGGGCGATCGATGGAGCGGCAGTGACCCTGTCGAGATTACGCATGTGGATCACGACAGATCCGAGCAAAGAACAGGGAGGCGCCTTC
>MDSY01063696.1_pt1 | contig 18236 bp, 11 predicted proteins | sample 811131 | NCBI WGS metagenome assembly MDSY01 (sample SAMN05326643, study PRJNA326480) | marine metagenome | isolation source: seawater | place: Atlantic Ocean: South West | collected 2010
GGGGGGGGGGGGGGGGGCAGAGATCAAAGAGGTCTATCAAAGAGGCAGACCTGCTCCACCCTGTAGTAGAGGTCGTTGAGTCCTTGGGTGGCGGTGCGCACGTGGCTCTCGCGGAAGGCCTCAATGTACACGTACCCCTTGATGTCCGTGCACAGCGCCGACGAGATGGAGAGCGGCGTGCCACTCTCCTTTGCGTCGAGGAACTTTTGCATCAGCGCGATGATGATGCGCTTCTCCTGATTGGGCTTGCACTTGATGAGCCAGAGCTTGGGATCACGCTGGGCGTCGGGGAGATGCTTGAACCGGTGCGACTCCTCCTCATCATCCCCATCCTCAGCGTACCGAGACGCAGCAGCTCCGCTCTCGTAACGCTGCTTCACTTGCTTCTCTAGCTCAGCCTCCTCCCTCTTCCTCCGATCGGCGTCGAGCGCCTGGTTCTGCCGGGCGGCGACCTGGTCGGGGAGGAGGTCTTCGCCGCGGGCGAGCATCTCACCCATCACATCGCCCTCCTCCTCACCCTCCTCGTCGTCATCAAGCTCCTCCTCGTCCGAGTGCTCAGCCTCTTCGTCGATGAATGCCGAACGCTTACGCTTCTCTGGGCGAGCTGCCTTCTCCTTGCCCTGTGTGTGCGCGCGGGGTGAGTATGGGCATACGGGATCCACGCGGCTGGGGAAGGCCCCACCAGCTGCGCAGATGTGGAGCTCTGGTGCTGTGCGTGCCGTGGCGCACCTTCTTCTTTTCGGGCTTGTCGGGCTTGTCGTCGCCGTCGGCTTCGTCGTCGGAGCTCTGGCCCTCGCCATCGCTGTCGACGTCCTCCTTGGGCTGGAAATCCTCATCCTCTCCTTCCGACTCATCGTCGTCATCCACATCGCGCATCAGCACCATGGTGCCTAGCTCGTGTGATGTGCGGCACTGCTCAGCCCCCGCCTGAGAGGGGGGGCTTTTCCTGGCTCGCCATATCTTCCCATATCCAAAATAGGTTCCTATTCATATAGGATTGCCGCGAAAAAAGTATGGCCGGCTCCCGTGTGACGGCGCTGGCGTAGGGGCTGCTGTGGCCACGAGGCGTCTGCACAGGCGTGGAATCTGCTCGAGGCGATGGCGCCAAGCTTTCGTGACGATCCCCGCACCGTGCCCGTCCCTGCCAACCTCCCCAAGGGCGCCGTATGGATCCAGCCAGAAGTGCCCCACTACGCAGTCCCGATTCAGGAGAAGACGTTCGGTGGACAGGTAGTGTGGGACGCGGGACGGATGGTGCTCTTCTGGAGCGCAGAGTCCTATAGCACCTTCACCACCGGCGTCAACGTCAGGCTCCGAGGCCCCGCAGACGCCAGCTGGATTGCACTCGGCATCTCTGACAACGGCCTCATGCCTGGCTCGCTTGCGGTGGTGGCCGACTGGTCGTCAGGCCGAGCGCGTGCGCGAAAGTACAAGCTGGATGGGTACCAGCCGGATCTCGTCACCACCATTGGCTCTGGCACCGGCACTGGCTTCGAACGACTTGCCGTCGGCAGAGGGAGCGCGACGGGCACCCTAGAGGACGTTGTCGCGGAGCGTTCAGACGGAGTCAGCTGGCTCCGCTTCAACATCCCCTTCACGATGCAGTGCAACGAGGGCCACCTGAAGGTGTGTTCGGACGCTCCCACCCACTTCATCGTCGCCCACGGCTACAGCGGCACTCCATGGAAGAGCAAACACGCGTACAGCGCCTCTCAACCCGTCGACATTCCAAAAGTGGTTTTCGAATTCGACGAGTTTGACGAGGATTACATCTCGGACGTTGACTTCCATACGCCTCACCTGGTCTTCCCTCCGATGGGGCATAGATCATCCCCACCGCCACCCGTCAGACAGTCCAAGCTCGACGCGCTCAGTGAGGACGGGACCAAATGCGGATGGTTCTTCTTCTGGATGTGTACGGATAATCAGGGACGCTCGTCCGCTGAGTCTCCGCACAGCCCGCCGCCGCCCTCGCCGTCGCCGCCGCCGCCAAACTTGGAGAGGCTGCCGCGGCCGCCTCCGATGCCATCGATCCCTCTCTATGACCGCAAAGCCGGCGCCGATGACTTGCAGGGGATCGGCGCCGGCGTGCTACCGGGGAAGGGACAAACGGAGAATGGCAGACAGGCATTCCTCGAGCCGCCTTCACCGCCTGTATTCGATAGTGGGGGGACAGAATGTAAGTGGGTGCTCACATACTATGGGGTGAGAAAGAAGGTGTGCACAAAGACACCCAATGCCACCGACGACACCGTCAGTCTCATCGATGCTGGCGAGCTTAGCGAGGGAGTGATCGGCGGCGGGCTGACTGGTGTAGCAGCCTCCATCGTACTGTTGGCTGGATGGCTCTCTCGGCGGCGATTACAAGGGGCGCGTTCAAGGGTGGCGCTCACGCGGCGGCGGCGGCGCGCTCATAGATCAACTCAGCCCAGTCCTGCTGCTAGGACAACTAGGACAACTGCCCAAGCACCCAGCAGCTGAGGCGTGAGGTGAGAGCCATAGATCAAGTACAACCGTTTCCGTACATGTTAGGAATAGGGATTCATACATATGTATGAGTAGTATTTCTATTTGTAGTGCCTGCTGCGTGCGCACATGCTTCCGGTCCACAGGAGGGCAGCGAGGAGCATGCGCTTCAGAAGCTTGTGCTCACGCGCGAGGGTGGCTGGCGCACGGCTCAGCGACTATACACACCTGAGTGTGCCGCAAGCGCTCATCGCACAAGCGCCTGCAGAACCGCGCGAGTCAGCGCGGCTATTGGTGCTGCGCCGAGAAGCCGGCACCATCGAGCACCGGCGTGTGCGCGACCTTCCGGAGCTATTGGGACGCGGCAGCTGGACGGCGGTGATCAACAATACGCGAGTGGATAACTGCAAGCTCGTTGGAAGCTGGGCAACTCCAGCAGCGGCCACCGACCAAGCCGACGAAGTCGTCTACCTGCTCGAACGAGACGAAGCCTCTGGAGGAGTCGGCACGGCGACGGCAGCAGCGACGGCGGCGACGGCGGCGACGGGGCATGCGTCGCAGACACCCTCTGAAATGTGGCTGAGCTCAGGGCACGGGCTTGAGGAGCAACCCGCCGGCGCACGCTTCATACTTCGTGACGGCGGCGGCCTGTGCGGTGAAGTGATCGAGACGAGACATGACGGCACATGCGACGCGTTGATGCGCTTCACGGGCCCTGCTGGGATGAGTGCGGAGGGGCTACGTGATGCGCTTTTCAGCCGCGCGCGCGTGCCACTCCCGCCGTACGTGACGAGCACCGAGGCCGAGAGCAAATACCAGACCGCCTTTGCCCGTGTGGGCGGCTCTGTGGCGGCGCCCACTGCCGGGTTGCACCTCACGGACGCTCTGATGGAGAGGCTCCGTTCGGTGGGTGTCGGATTTGAGGAGGTCACGCTACACGTTGGGTACGGCACCTTTGGCCGCGTGAGTGCTGATAAAGAGCTCGATGAACACCAGATGCATAGAGAGCGACTCGTCCTTGATGGAGAGGTCGCTCGACGTCTCGCCGAGATCAGGCGAGATCCCGAGAGGCGGCTTCTCGCAGTAGGCACGACAGCATGCCGCACGCTTGAGTCGTGTGCCGTGGCGGATGGCGGATTCCTCGTAGGCGAGCGCTCCACTGATATCTTCATTCGGCCTCCGTATGACTTCCAAGCGGTCGATGGCTTGCTCACGAATCTCCATGTGCCGGGGCTGACGCCGCTGATGCTCACCAGCGCATTCGGCGGCCACGAGCTCGTCTTGCAAGCGTACGAAGAGGCCATCGAACGCGAGTACCGCTTCTATTCCTTTGGAGATGCCATGTTGCTCTTGCCGTGATATTGTATGTTATATATATAGAGGAAGTTCAAGTTGCAAGTTCCTATACCTACAAATTCGCTATTGCAAGTTCCTATTTGTACTACAATTTCGATTGATCGTATTTGCGTATAATTTATCTTAATATCTCGATGTGTATTTCTATAATATCTATATCAAAATACGATGCATTTCCAAGTATTTAAGTATCATTCGTCCACACAAATAAAATGGTATCTGTTTTGCGCATCTCCAATGATACCAATGACCTCCAACTATTACGACTACTCCTACTAGTCAACTTTGATAGAATAAAAATGATCTACTTAATCTCCATGCTCAAATGATCAGATTGCCGGGAGCTTTGCCTCGTCATACGCCGTTGGTGTTGGCGGTAGCATCGGCGCGCGGTAGCATGGCACTCGACGCAGGGTTCTCTGCTTGGCTCCCATGACTCCCGAGCCTCTGTAGCTTACTCGGCACAGCATCCGAGGGTAATGCGCCGGCGAATAATACGTCCATCGCGCCCATCAGCTGCGCGAGCTCAGTATGGAGCTGTAGCTCCGCCTCGAGCGTCCCGCGCAGCTTGACGAAGCTCTCATCGATGGCAGCCGACTGCCCGAGCACGGGCGCGTACATATCGAGAAGCAGATTTGCGACCGAAATCAGCACTCCGGCAAACGGCGGCAGCGTGATCTGATGGATGAGGAAGGAGAGGATGGGCTGGAGCGTGGCCTGGTCTCGTCCAGAGAGCGCGGCGCGCAGACCATTCCGACGCACGAGCTCCTCCACCACGCTGACGACCACCTCAGGTGCGCCGTTTTGAACAGCAGCATCGAGCGCTGCGTGATAGTTGAAGCTCTTGAGCGCCTTATCAAAGCGGTTGAGCTTGTGTGGGTTGCCACGCTCGCGCACGACCACGTCGTCTTCCTGTGGCGCGTGCGTCCGCCCACGCAAGAAGAAGCGATACGTCCCTGGGTGGTGGCCGTCATACCGAGCGGAGATGCCTGGCTTGCTATCCGCAATCTGGCCGGGACGGCCGCGATTCTTGAGATCTCCCTGTTCGAGCTCATTGGCTGCGTCGATGGAGATCCCCTTTGGACGGAGCCGACGGACGCAGAGCGTGTTGTCTGACATGCCCACACACAGATGTGAGCGCTGCGGAGAGAGGGAGAGCGAAAGGAGAGGCGCTGAGTACTTAATCGAGCCTACGACTGTATACTGCGAGAGCTCGTAAACCTTGACAAAATGGTCGAGGGAGCACGAGAGGAGGTGGGAGCCCTCATTGGGGCCGTGCTCATCCACGTGCAGGCCCATGATCGTCTTCGAATGCGCGCGCACCGTCTGCAGCAGACGGCCGCCCGATAATAAATCCCAGATCGAAATGCACGGACCGTGTGCGACGGCGACGAGTCCGCCGCCGTTGAGAAGAGCCATATCCTCGACAGGCTCGCCGTGGGAGAGGCTCATGATCGCATTCGGCGACTTCACATCCCATACCTTGACCGTATGGTCGTACGATCCCGAGAGGACCATCGCACCGGCGCGCCCATTGATTGCATGATTCACCCTTGCGCAGCGTACAAAGTCGCCGTGGCCTTCAAACTTGCGTAGCTCGGCCTCAGCCGCAACCTCCCAGCAGATGAGTGTCTTATCATCCGAACCGGTGAACAAACGCGAACCGTCACCCGAAAACCTCACCACCTTGACAGCACGCTCGTGGCCCCTAAACGACCTCATCACGGAGCGAGAGCTCAAGTCAAAGAGCTGCGTGCACCCCTGCTCATCGCCAGCGGCGAGCATCTTGCCGTCGTGGCGGTAGGTGGCGCAGCAGGCCACGTCCTTGAAACGCGTCAGCGTCCGGTAGATCGCATTGCTCTGCGATGAGAAGATGTCCACCTGCAGCGACGAGGCCACACAGAAGTCGTGCGGCGCGATCGGGGAGAAGTCGATCGAGGTGGGCGCGGACTTGTGGCGGAAGGTGAGTGGGTGCTGGTAGCGCCGCCACACGGACCCCTCCGCGTTCGTCTGTCGGGTTGGGCGACGCGCCGCCACTACTGGCGTCCGCGCGAAGTCCATCGCCTCTGGACGGTCTCGTACCCCAGATCTTTTAAGAACCAGGTTACACTTAAAAGACCAAAAATCGAGCCATGCTCATGTTCCGCCGATGCCCTCTCTTGGCCGTCTTGCTCGCGGCGGCGCCGAGCGAGGAGTACAGTGTCGGCCTGCCTATGCGAGTCGCGCGCCCCTCACGCACTCCCCACCTCCACTGCTGCGACGACCTCGACTGCGTTCCCGCCACCATCCACGGCGTCTCCACGAGCGCCGAGGGCCTCTGCGTGTTCATATCTGCCGCTGGCACTCGCGGCGCTGCTGCCGCTGATCGTCTGCTGCCGCTGGTGACGACGCTCGAGGACACACACTCTCCACGCACGCCAGAGGCCCTCACCCTCCTCCAGCTCCTCCAGAAGATCGACCTAGGCGGTATCACCTTCCCGCCAGAGGCGCTCGATCAGTTAGTTTCCGAATTAGGAGTTGACGGTCTCGACGGGTGGACGGTGGAGTCGCTTTCGGTGCTCGGCCCACGCCGCTTCAAGCTGCGCGTCTCCGCCGACGGCTGCGAGCTCGAGCTCGAGCGGCAGGACCCGTGGGAAGCGCTCGCGCTCGCGCTGAGGTATCAGTCCCCCCTCGAGGTCTCGGTGAAGGCACTCGAGGAGGGGTCTATTGGGATGGGAGAGGCGGGAGAGTTGTACCCCAAGATGATGACAATAGTTGAGCTCGCACAGGACGCGCTCGGCGTGCAACAGGCCGCGCTACGCATCGGGTGCACGCAAGCGGGGGAGCAAGCGGGGGAGCAAGCGGACGACGCCGGGGTCGCTGGTTCGGATCCTCTCGAGGGGATGCTCAGCGCTGCGAGGGCTGTGCCGTTGCGTGAGCCGTTGCAGGAGCAGATCGACGGGCCATCGTTGCAGGTGCTGCAGGGGGCGCTGCGCATCGCGCAGCAAAAGGGCGACACACAGGCCGAGGCGAAGATCGGGCAACGCATAGAGGAGATCGCCGCTCAAAATCGAAATTCAAAATGATTGAGAATTATTGTAGCAGCAATCACATGCAGTGGCCGTGTAAAATGGGTTTCTATGTATATACATGTATACGTTCTTTGTGCGCACATAGGTATTTTTAAACCCGCTGCCCCTGCAAGCAAATTCTGAGTATCAGTATAATGCGAGACATATATATATTATGCTAATGCTTTTGTTTACTTTCAACTCAAGCCTTGGTGTATTGCTGAATAAAGTCGGCTATCTTGGCCATCTTGATCTTCATTTCTGCACCACTGTGTCTTTGATTCCATGCTCTAATATAACAACCAACAGTCCTCCCGAGCCACATTGTTGCTAGCTGCCCGTCCGATTCTTCATCGGTGGTGCGAACTGCACGAATACAATCGAATACAGAGAGAGAGAGAGAGAGAGAGAGAGCATCGACGCCGCCCTCAGTGGCGTCCGATGCTAGCGGTGCGATTCATGCCGTGAGTGCGCGACTCGCGCAACGAGGCTTGCGAATTGGCGCGCTCCTCAAGCCGCCGTTGCGAACCACCGAAACGCTTCGCGTGCGGCGGAAATAAGAGGTCCTCACGGGTCGCTGGACCAACTGAGGTTGCTGGGGCTACTGAGATGGCCGGGCCTACTGTCATGAGATTCCATTTTAAGATGCCGTGGCCTCCGTTTGTACCCAGAGGCTTCGCTACCGTGAGGGGCGGCGCGGCCACGTGCGTACCAAGGCCGCTCACCATCTCGAAATCCATCGAGGTGATCTTGAGCGGCACCTTGAGCCACTGCCGATCATTCCCGCCTGGGGTCGGGGCGTCCGCACAGAAGAGCCCTTGGGCGCGCGCTCTCTCCTCTGAGGTCACTTCGCGGTCATCGAGTAGCGTGAGCTCCGAGAGCCGCTGCGTGAGAGCTAGCCGGTAGTGCTGCTTGCGCGTGACTGGATTGTTGGCGAGCGTTATCTGGGTGAGCGTCTCGCTCAGATGATCGATCCGTTCCAGCTCAGCCAGATCGCAGATACGGTTGGTACCGAGCGCGAGGGTCTGCAGTTGTGGCGGCAGGTGGGCGAGCGAGCGCAGCCCGTTCTCTTCGAGGTGAAGCGTGCGCAAGCTCGTGAGCGAGGAGAGCGACTCGGGCTCCAGCTGCCGGATCCGGTTCTGGTCAAGCACGAGCTCGCGTAGCCTGTAGAGCCCTTCGAGCCCCTCGAGGCGCCAGATGTCGTTGCCTTGGAGGTGCAGGACACGCAGCTGATCCAGCACGTGCAGTCGCAGCTGCGGCACGCTCGTGATCTGGTTATATGCGAGGTGGAGCCCCTCGAGAGCCGTGAGCGAGCTCAACCCCCCTTTGACCGCCTGTAGCCCCCCTTCAACCGTCTGTGGCCCCCCTTCCACTGCTTGAAGCCCCCCTCCTACTACTTGCAGCCCCCCTACATTAGCCCGTAGCCCCCCTCCGACCGCCTGTAGCCCATTGGGCACGCTCGGCCGAGGCTGCGACTGGAGGAGGTTGTGGTTGAGGCGGAGCGCCTTCAGTTTGGGAAGCGAGGGCAGGCTCTCGACGTGCGTCACGAGATTAAAGTCGAGGCTCAGTGCGCGGAGGTTCCGAAACCCCTCGTGCTTGAGGGCCTCGAACTCACGCATCTTCATTCTCGAGAGGTCGAGCTCAGTGATGCCTTCCCACAGTTGATGGCCGAGGTGCTCCCCAAGCGCCTCGAGCGTCAGCTTCCCCATGAAGCGCTCCTTGGCATCGGAGCGCTCCTCGTCTTCGATGCCCACGCCGTCGAGCACCCGCAGATGTCGCAGCTGGTATATGGTGTGAGAGCGGTACTCGTCGGCCTCAGTGAGAGGATTGCCTGAGAGATCTAATATGAGCAGCTTGGGGAGCGGTTTGAGCTGCAGCACCTCTCTCGTATCGCTGATGCAGTTGCTCCCAATGTACAGCTCGAGGAGAGCGCGCAGCTGCGAGAGGCCCGCGAGATGCACGATCTCGTTCTCTTCGAGCGACAGCTGCGTGAGCGCGGTGAGCGTCTCAAGCCCCTCGATGGTGCAGATCTTGTTGCTGCCGAGGTCAAGCTTTGTGAGCATCACGAGGCGCGAGAGGTTCTCCACCTTGGCGATCCGGTTATCTTCGAGGGAGAGCTCCTCCAGGGCGGCACAGCCGTCGAGTCCTTCGATCCTCGCCAGCTCATTGCTCGAAAAGGAAGCGCGTCGCAAGTTGACGAGACGCTCGAGGTCGTGAAGCTTGCGCAGGTGCTGATGGTTGAGCTCGAGCGCATCAACCTCCGCCCACCAATTCGCGTCACTCTCAAAGCTCCCAAAACGCCCACGGAACCCACGGCTGTGCTTGGCGTCTCCGCCCAATAGACCCGTATCGTCCGCACTGCCGTAGACCATCGCAGCGCCCTCGCCCTCGGCTATACGCTCAGGGCGAAGCGAGCCGTTGAAGCGCTGCCGAGTCGAGGTGTGCGCATGTATGAGGGCGGGTGTAATACCTGCTATGCTCTCGACCGCAACTGTGCGCTCCTCGTGGAGCACGGGCGTCTCATCGAGCCAGGTGAGCCGGCCGAGCCGGCGCAAGATGTTTTTGCGGTAGCCCTTCACTTGGCAGATGGCGTTATTCTGCAGGTTAAGCGTGGCGACTTGAGGGACGTGTTCGCTGAGCTCTGCCACATCCTCAAGTCGGTAGATGAGATTGTTGTTCAGCTCCAATCGCTCGAGCTTCTCGAGACCGCGAACGCCTTCAATCCGCTTGATGAGATTGAAGCCGAGATCGAGGACGCGCAGGTTGTGCAGCGCTGATAGACCCTCCATCGCGTGGATCTCGTTGAAGCACAGGATGAGCTCCCGCAACGAGTGGGCGACATGTAGCCCCTCCACCACTCGGATCGCGTTCCCATGCAAGTCGAGACGACGTAGCTGCTTAATCGAGGCGCTGCGCATCTGCGCGTGCTCTTCAAGCAGCTTCGGTGAGATACGATCAATCCTGGCGCTCTTCTCTCCCTGTTTTACACACGGCGCGTCGAGGAGCTCTTCGTCATTCGGATGATCACTCGAACTCTTCGACGCGGTGCATTGGAGTGCGAAGCGAACGAGTGGCCTCATCATGTGTGCCAAATCAACCGCCTCCGCCTCCGTCGGAGCCGAGGTCCCCTCGACGCCACAGCCATCCAACACGCCGATGCTGCGACCCATTCTGAGCATCTGCGACACGCTGAGCTCGCGCCCAAGATTCGTGCTTGCTGTCTCGTACTCAAACTCGACGAGGTACTCGGGAAGCACGAGCTCGGTCTCGAAGCAAAACCATTGCCGCTGCTTGCCACCGCTGCCGCAGATGCGGAAGACGGATGAGTAGCTGCTGTAGTCCGCCTGACAAAGCGGCACCGGTTGCGCGCTCGCGTCGGCGCCAGCAGCCGGCACTCGCTCTTCTGTACACCGTGCGAGGAAGGCCTGCGTAACGAGGAGCTTACCGCTGAGTGCCGCAGGAAGCTGCGCTGGTGCTGCGTTGCCGAGCGCATGCTTGAGCCGACCGAGATCACATAGCGAAACAGAGTTGGAGAGAGGTACAGCCGCGTGGCCACAGGCAGAGACGTACTCGTCTACAGAGTGGAAGCCCTCTTCGAGGATGCCTGTGAGCTCCCCATCGCGCCGCTCAGCGTAGAAGAGGTATTCGAGAGAGCGCTTGTAGCCGGTACTGCTCGTGGTGGTTCCGCTGAGATGGCCCGTGTTCACCATGGAGTCGAGCCGCCCTTCGAAGCGGCTGCGTTGATGCCGATTGTGTACGCGGGTGACGCGGGTCACGCGCATCCCCGTGACCCCGAGCTCAGCATATTCGGCCGCCACAAAACGTGAGTGCACCAAAGCAACACAGGACGAGAACCAAATGTCAGAAGGCTTCCCTTCCTCAAACCGAATGTTGCCGCCCGTCTCGAGCTCGAGCATGAGCCTGCAGATGGAGAGCTGTGAGCTCTCGCAGATGGCTCGCGTAGCCTCGGCCGCTGCAACCTCCGTCGACGAGATCTCTGCGGCAGATCGAGCGACACTACGCTCGAGAAGGGCGCTCCTCTCTTGCAGCCGCACGAGCTCCTGCGGGGGATCTGATGCGCTGCTCGGCTCGGCAGCGCCGCTCGGCTCGGCAGCGCTGCTTGGCACGCACGCGCCCAGCTCGTGAAGCTCTCGTTGAACGCCCTTGAGCTGGCGCACGAGTGGATTGCGATCGTGGTTGAGCTGCGAGACCACCACCTGTCGCACCTCGCCCACCACGCGCACCACTTTGGAAGTCTTGCGCTTGAGCATCTTGATGCGCATGTTGTAATACATCTTCTTCTTGGTAAAGGTGACCTCGGCGAGGTGGCGCATCTCGTCGCTGACGACGAGCGTATCGAGACGCTGGAGCTGCTGCAGACGGGATAGCACGTACGTCTCATAGTTGCATAGCGAGCACACTGGGCTCTCGCCAAAGTGCGGGTCGCTCAATACCAGTGAAGAGAGCGAGCGAAGCCGGCTAAGGTTGGATATCTCCTTGAGGTTGTCCATCTCTGTGGCGGCGAGATTGAGCTCAGTGAGGCCTGTGCAGCGGTCGAGCGAGTCGTAGAGGAAGCGGATGCTGTTGCGTGCCAGCCATAGCGTGTGCAGTTTTGGCAAGTGCTCCAAGCCCTCGATAAGACTAATGGAGTTCTCACTCATCCAGAGCGATCGTAGGCAGGGGAGTTTGGAGAGAACCCGTCGGTCCATTAGCTGGATGCGATTCATGCTCACGTCGAGGTGCAGCAGCTGGACACAGGATTCGAGGCCTCGAATACTCTCGAGTGAGCACTCCGTCATGCTCAGCCGCTGCAGCTGCTGCATCTGGGCGAGACCAACCGCTCGGGGGATGGTCTGTAAATGGAGCGCAAGCACTCGTACGTTCGGGTAGTCCGCTAAGCAGCTCGCGTCTGCCACATTGTGCATGAAGAGCTCCATCTTGGTCACCTCAGCACAGCGCCTAGAGGAAAAAGTGGCCGGTGCCAGAGACGCCAGGCTGAGTCGCAGAGCAGTAGGTAGGCAGGAAGGCAGGCAGAGAACGCTGTGGCTGGCTCTGGCGCACCGATGGTAAGTCTCCTTGCTCATTGGGCGAGATGAAATATCAGCATTGCTCACCTAGGCGTGGAGAGACATACGCGCAGACGATCTTATCCAGAGAACCCAGCTCGGTATGGGACGGCACATGCTGCGAGCGAACAAACGGCCTGCTGCCGACCCAGCGACCTCTGGAAGGGATGTCAGGCTCACTGCGTCGATAGCATACTCACCGCATGGTTGGACCAGTAGAGCACATTCAGATGGCCCTCTGGGATGACGGACCCGGGAGGGCCCATGTCAGCGGCGCGCCACTGGCGCGCACACTGTTGCTCCCAGGGCCCTCGCAGCGGCCGGCGTTGTGCGCCGTGGTCGTTACGTAATTTTTTGCGGGTTTTTTTGGGGCATTAATCGTATGTTTAGAATTGGTAGGTTCCTATCCCCGCCCTCCCCCGGTCTTCTTGATACTTAGTTACGATAGGTCCTAATAAAATAAGTACAGTTACAAAACAAGTATGTACACATAGCTTATGTTTCCTTTCCCCGTTCTTTTTAATATAAGCATTAGAAAGAATTACAATTAACACTTCAGCATTTCTTAATTGTTATTAGTACTAGTATTACTGCTACAATACTATTCACACGTCTTCTGCATCTACCCGTCATCCGTTGCATCCTCGTTCTCGTTTTCTTCCCCGTCCTCCTGCTCGCCTCCCACTTCATCCTCCTCGTTCTCGTCTTCTTCCCCGTCCTCCTCCTCTCCTCCCACAGGTGCCATCTGCGCGAGTATGGCGGCGAGAGCCAGAGGGAGCCGTCTCGTACGACGCACACCGTCATTGCCCACGAGCTGGACCGTAACCAGACGTCGACCCCATTCACTGTTCTCCTCTTCTTGCTCTCTTTCGTCATCTGCATCCGCCTCCTCCTCGTCGCGCTCTGCCCCGGGCGCGCCCTCCCAACGCAGTCCTCGCCCAAGATTGCTCGAACTTGCGCCATCGCCCTTACTCTGACCCTTCCCCTCGCCTGTATTCTCGCCCTTGTGATCGCCTTCATCATCGCCTTCATCATCGCCTCGATCATCGCCCTTATGATCGCCCCTATGATCGCTCTTATGATCGCCCCTATGATCGCCCTTATGATCATCGCCCTTATGCTCGTCTTTATGATCACCGCCATGATCACCGCCTTGACCACCGCCTTGACCACCGCCTTGACCCCCGCCTTGACCACCGCCTTGACCCCCGCCTTGATCCCCGCCTTGACCCCCGCCTTGACCCCCGCCTTGACCACCGCCTTGACCACCGTCTTCATCCTCACCCGCGTCGGAGGGGTCGAGTGGCGGCTCAGCCAAGCAAAGCACATCGAGCTTACTGCAGGGCCTGATCCCAAAAAAGCTCATCTGGACTCCGCCGACGATTAAACCCCCCGAGAGACAAGCAGAGGGCGTGTCTGCGAAGCAAATGGGCCGATTGCGCACGCGCATCTGCTCCCAGCGCATCGTGCGCAAATGGAGCGCCACCAGCCGCTGCGAGGCAGGCAGCGGGTCGTCGCCATGGCCCGAATAGATGAGGAGACGCTCGCCGTAGATCTCGGCAGCAAAGCGCATCCGCCTGGTTGCCTGGAGCGCGTCCTCAGGCGGAGGGGGGAACTCTTGCCAGTTGAAGGTGACGAGGTCGAGTGTGCGCGGCACAAAGTCACCTGGGGCACCCGAGGAGAAGCACGCCGTGTGCTCGTCGGTGCCCCCAAGGACGATGAGCTGCTCGTTGCCTCCCTGCTCGCCGCCTCCCTCTCCGTTAGGGTCACCAAAGGGGGACTTGTTGCCACGACCAAAGGGGGAGAAGCTGAGGCCGACGTGCAACGAGCGCCAGCTCGGTGGATCGCCCTTGCACATCACGCGGCTCCAGTTGAGCGTGCCCACATCGAGCACGTAGACTGCACTCGCCGAGGTGCGATCGGAAATGAAATCCACCATCTCAGGATCCGCCTCGGGCATGTCTCCCCCAAACACGACGACGCGCGTGCCGCTGCGAAAGGAAGAGGCGCTGTGGTGCCAAATCGCCGCGGGCGCATCCCCATTCGCTTCCGCCTGCTGCCATTTGCAGCACGAACCGTCCCGTGTCGTAAACGTCAGGAGGCAAGGAGAGAAGAGACCCCCCGGTATGGGATCGCCTCGGTCGAGCGTCAGCTCATCGCCCTCGCGCTCGCTCTCGTCCGAGTGGCCGCCACCATCGAAGGCACCGCCGAGGACCAGAACGCTCGGCAACTCAGGCGCACCCGCGGGCACATGCGCCCAAGCAGGCCTCTCGACGGCGCACGAAGCATGTCGGAGCCGGCGCAGAGGCCTCGCAGAGCCTGTGCAGAGCTCGGGGAGGCGGAGTTGGCGTTGGTGGACGTCGACGGCGAGCACGTGGAGATGGTTCACCTCACAGCTCGGGCGCCAGCCGCCGATGACAGCAATCAGATGCCCAACGCCTGTGGCCGTGTGACCCGTGGCGCACAAGAGCTTCTCGAGGCCTTTTGCGCTCCAGCCATCACTCATCGTACGGCGGAGGCTGTTGGCATAGCAGAACTCGCGGCACTCGATGGCGGCGCGGAGGAGCCGCCGATGGAAGGTGGCGTCGTCCGCCACACACCACGCAGTCCTGTGAAGCGTGACGAGGGGCACGCCGAGCAGCGTTGCCGTGAGCTGACGCCAGAGTAGCAGCGAGGAGCGGATCGTCTTGCGGAGCGTCGAGCAGCACGAGGCGACAGCGAGGACAGACGGCACGTCGCGGAGTGCCAGGAGGCATGAGACGATCACCTCTTCCGGCAGCGAATCCAGAGTCGCCATCCAGTCTGCCTGCACCCCTGGTGTCCGTCGATCGATCGCCGACATACCTGGTGTACTTTTTAAAAAAAACTTAGGTGGTGTCCCCTGTTTGCCTGTGTTTCTTGTGTCTGTGGTTCGTCCCCCGTTTAATTTTTTATATAGAATTCCTGACCCGAAATAGAGCAGCGTTGGGCACCTCCGTCGCAGCAGCAGCTGCTCCTGGGCATGTCCTCGGAGATTTATACCGTGTGTGGCGCAGTGACAACCAACGACAACGTCAATCTCTTCTACACCAAGCTCGCCCACGTAGACCCAAACGCACGGCGGCCGCCCGTGGTGTTCATCCATGGCTGGTCCGGCTCCCACCGCTACTTTGATCTCAACCTGAAGCCGCTCGCGGCGCTGGGTTTTGAGGTGTACGCCTTCGACCTGCGTTTCCACGGCGCGAGCGACAAGCCTGCGTGGGGCTTCCACGTCGCGCGCCTCGCCGCCGACCTGCGTGACTTTTTGACCGAACTCTCGATCGAACGAGCGACGCTTATCGGGACGAGCCTCGGCGCGGCGATTATTTGGAGCTACATCGAGCTCTTCGGGGAGGGCTCGATCTCTAAGGTTGTCTTTGTCGACCAGGCCCCAAGCCAATGGCTCATGCCTGATTGGAACCTCGGCTCCAAGGGTATCTTCGACGCGTCGTCTCTCGCAAACATACAACGCGCCGTGGAGGACCTCGAGAGCTTTGCGGACGGCAACGCGGAGTGCTGCCTGAGCAAGCCGCTTTCGGAGAAGATGATGGCGACGCTCAAGGTGGAGACCCTCCGCTGCCAGCCCCTCCACTTGGCCAAACTGATGGCTGATCACGCGCCCATCGACTGGCGGCCGACGCTCGCGAAGATTCGCGTCCCTTGTCTCAACATATACGGATCAGACTCGGGATGCTTCCCGCCCGGCGGATGCGCGCATGTTGGCGAGTGCATTCCCGGCGCGCGCAATCTGGAGCTCGAGGGATGCAATCACTGGCTCTACCTCGAAGAGCCCGAACGTTTCAACACGTCCGTGGCGGGGTTTGTTTGTCCTGAGCTCGAGACATTATGAGAAACCCACCTTAGGATGGACGATATGTACGCTTTTCGGTCACAATTGAAATGGTTTAGTTCACAGTGCTGGAGCGAGCTACACCGCAAGAGCGCGAAACTGGCTCGTGTTCTTGCTTGTCCTTGGGGTTTGTACTTTTTACTGTACATACCTCCCCGCGGTGCATGTTCTTGTTTAATAAGTCATCCAGCGGATTAAAATCTGGCCTCGTGGGGAGTAGTCCAAGGCCGCAAGCGCCACTGGCAATCTCCAGGGGCCGAGGCTGAGCAGACGCCACCATGCGAGTGATGGCATTGACCTTGGTGGTGGTTGCCGGGTGGGTGGAGCAGAGCCACGCCCACGCGATCGCCGCCCACCGCGCGCTGCCCTTGCTGCAGCCGCACTGCAGCCGCAGCGTTTGCGTGGGCTCTCCGGCCTCGCCGGCAGCTGCGCCGGCGGCGAGCGCTCTGGTCGTGCGCGTTCGACGCGCGCGCGAGGTGGTGCGCATGTTCTCGGAGCCACCCCCAGAGATGGAGGACGACTGGGCCGAGGAGCTCTCAGAAGACCTCACTACTCTGCAGAAGCTCCTCGTGAGAGTCTCACCATCGGTCGTCAGAACGGGCGCCAAGCTCTCGGCTGGCGTGGGGGCCCTGGCTGCCTTCATGCTGATGCCGACGTTCAACCGGATCCTCGGCCTCCTTGCCATGGGCGCCGGCGGCGTCGCCGGCCAGCGCTTCGGCAAGCGCCTCGTGGAGATACAGAAGACGGTCGTGCCGCTCAAGATTGCGGAGCTCGTCAAGATGAGCCAGGAGGAGGGTACGAAGATCAAGGGGAGGGAGATGCGTCAGATCAAGCAGCGGTACAAGCTCGACGACGAGCAGCTCCAGGCCGCCGTCGAGGAGGTCTATGGCGCCTTCCTCAACGATCTCGTCGCGGAGGCGGAAGAAATTGAGGTGAGCGAGATCTCTCAGCTCGGCAAGCTCCGTAAGGGTCTGCAGCTCCGTTGGAACGAGACGGAGGCGATCCACAAGCGCAAGGCTGCGGAGATGCTGGAGGAGCAGCGCCCACGCGGCGCACTCACCCCACCCGAGCTCTCCAAGCTACTCTGGCTCACCGCTGGTCTCTTCTCGACAAGTACCGGTAAGGCGGACTTTGATGAGCTCACTTCGGAGGTCTCGCTCGAGGCGTCGGCGGCTCAATCGGCGATCGACGGCCTCTCGGCGCCCATCTACGAGAAGGGCGTCCTCAAGACCGTCGCCAAGTACAACTCGACCGACGCGCCAGAGGTGCTCGAGACCATCCGGCGCGCGCTCTCGCTCTCGGAGGAGACAGCGCAAGGCATCCACACGGGCATTTACGACTCTCAGCTCGAGCTCGTCGTGGGAGGCGAGGAGAAGATGAGCATCTCGGAGGAGTCGATGGCGCTGCTCGGCGAGCTCGAGGGCATCCTCCAGATCCGCGGCGCCGGCGCGCGCATCATGGAGCGCACCCTCCCGGTGTATGCGTCCGCCGCCGCCGAAGCGCTCCGGCAGGCGGGCACGGGTGCGAGCGTGCCCACGGTGTGGGGTGATCTTGCGGTGCGTCAGCAGGAGCTGGCGCTGCCGAGCGAGACGGCCAAGGCCTCCTTCGTCGACGAGGCCCGCTCGATGGCCTCACAGATGCTCTCGTCCTCCGCACAGCTCCAGGCGGACGGCAAGCAAGCGCCCGCTCTCGAGAAGCTATCAGAGCTACTCGAGCACGCCGAGTTTGTGGGGAGCTTGCTCCAGACGAGTGGCTGGGAGGATGGCGCGCGACCGGCGAGCGACATCGCCGAGCAGTACCTGGGGGCGATCGACCTCGACGAGGGCCTCGCCAAGGCGGCGCGCGATCTCCTCAAGGCCTCCCTGAGCGAGGGCGCCGACGGCGCGCGAGAGGACCTGCTCCGCTCGATGCTAGCGCTCTCGTCGCCGAAAATCGAGGCGGACAAGCGCGCGTTCAGCGACAAGGTGGATGCGGTGCTCGCCGCGGCCAACTTTGGAGAGGCCACCACCAGACAGCTCGATGAGCTCGCGATCGAGCTGAAGCTGCCGCGCGTCGTCTCCGAGAAGCTGTGCCTCGACGGATACTACGGATGGCTCTCGGATCTCTCGGAGAGGGCGATGGCGAGCGACAAGGCGCAGCTCGATCGATGCTCGGCTGCCCGACGCTGCTTCCGCCTCGACCCCACCGCCGTCAACGAGCTCTACGCCAATACGGAAATTGACGAGGCAGTGCTCGAGAGGTGCCGCCAGATCGCAATGGAGGAGCGCGAGGCGTCGGGTGAGCTCAATCCGGAGGACTTGAATTGGCTGAGCCGGATCGAGCGAGAGCTGCAGGCGAGGCCGGGTGTCCTCTCTGACGTGCTTGCGCGCGTCGTCATCGAGGAGTAAGCGAGGAAGAGAGTGCTGGGAGGGGCGGGGTGAGGGGGGGGGA
>MDSY01078686.1_pt1 | contig 18228 bp, 19 predicted proteins | sample 811131 | NCBI WGS metagenome assembly MDSY01 (sample SAMN05326643, study PRJNA326480) | marine metagenome | isolation source: seawater | place: Atlantic Ocean: South West | collected 2010
TGAAACGTAAAAGATGCAGGTTTTTTCCAATTCCAGCGTAGGTTACCCGTGACAAATGGAAATCGATTTGTTAATTGTGATTTATCATAATTTGCTTTTGTTAGCATATTTTTTCTTTAATTTGTTTTTATTTTTGATGTGACAAAGAAAAAAACACCGAATAATGGTGTTCTTATTAAATTATCTAGAGGAAATTACAATTTAGAATTAAGTCACATAGTAGTTCTAAAACAAGCTACTAATTTCCCCTAGAAAGCAGGAATAAGCATATTAAAAAACGCAGGGGGGGGTCCAGCCATACCGAATAGCACCTTTAGTAAAGGGTGTATTTCGTAAAATTTCTGCTTCATTAAATTCTTGTTTTGTTAACATAATGGATGCTTCTTTATTTTACCTTTATATGTAAAGGTTTTAAAGAATTATCGTGTTTTAGATACAAAAAATTGAGTTGGGTTTTAAGAAGATGTGTCTCATAAACCATCGTTTATGACACATATTTTTTAGTGGATCGTTTCTAAGACAATTTTTGCGTGTTTAATAGCGTCATAACCCTGTTTCAAAATTAATGTTTCATTACGAGTTAGGAAAATAAAGTTTTGATACGTAAAAAACTTAGGTCTTATAATAAACAAGATTCCTTTTCTTAGTCTTAAATAGCCTTAAATAAATAACGATGAAATAGATTGATGAAGTTGGTTTCGTTTAATAGCTTCCGCTAACATGGGGGCTAATGATATCTGAGCTAAATTATCAAATTGCTTTGATTCAGGTAGATAAATTGAATCCGTTGTTACAACTTCTTTAAAACCAGCAGATGATAAGCGCTCCACAGCAGGTCCTGAAAATACAGGATGGGTTGCTGCTACATAAATATCTTTACAACCATATTTTTTTAACGTTGATACACTTGAGGTAATAGAGCCTGCTGTATCAATCATATCATCAATAATTAATAAGTTTTTATCTTCGACATCACCAACAATATTTGTTATTTCTGCTACATTATGTTGTGGCCTTGTTTTATGTAAAACGACTAGATCAGCGCCTAATTGATCACCTAATTTTTTTGCAAATTTAGCTCGTCCCGTATCAGGAGCAACAACTGCTAAATTGTCTAATTTTTTTTCTTTAAAATAATCTACAAATAAAGGTAAACTCGTTAGATGATCAACCGGTTGATTAAAAAAACCTTGAATTTGATCTGAATGCAAATCAACTGTTATAAGGCGATCAAATCCAACAGCTGATATTAAATCAGCAATCAATCTACTACTAATAGGTTCTCTTGGTGCTGACTTTTTATCTTGTCTAGCATACCCAAAATGAGGAATAACCACGTGAACTCGCTTGGTAGATGCTCGTTTTAATGCGTCCAAAATTAAAAATAATTCCATATAATCATCATTTGGGTTAAGTCCAATAGACTGAATAACGTAAGCATCAATACCACGAATAGACTCCCCTATTCGAGCATAATTTTCACCACAACTAAACTTAGATAATTCAATTTTAGAAAGGGGCATACTTAAAATATCAGCAATAGCTGTAGCAATATCAGGATTTGAAGATCCTGAAAAAATTCTCATTGTATTAAGTAATTGGTCCATAGAGCTTAAGTATAGTAATTCTTTAAATTAAAGTCAATTTTCGTCTAAGTGATACTCTGAGTAGACACCTTTTTTTGCAACAAAGGTTTCTTTATTTAAATCAATAACTAAATATCCTGTTTTTATACTATCTTTTTTGTCTTTAATAACCTTAACATTTCCAAAACACTCCACAATAGAGGTCTGATCAGCCATTGTTAATTTATCACAAAAAATAGTTTTATCAGCTTGAACAATCTTTATATTCCCTTTTAATGTTGTTAACCGTGTATTGCCATCAAATAAAAAAGATGAACACGTAATGGTTGTTTGTTGGTTTAATGAATGTTTAATATCCTTATTTGATAGCTGGCTATTCATCGATTGATCGATTGCCCAATTTAAATTATCTAATGTAATCATTACATCTTTGTTTAATGCCATGATGTCTGTTCCTTGATTATAATATCCAGAATAAGCAGCTATCTCTTTGCCGGGCTGTTGTAAGAGAACATTACCTGTTACAAATAGTTGATCTCCCTCATCATTTTCATAAAACATTCCTTCATCTGCAAATAAGAGACTTCTTTGCTGACGCAATGTTTTTTCTTGTTCATCAAGATCTTCATCGACATTTTCAGAAGCAAATCGTTCAAACATCAAGTTTCCTGATAACTCTGATAGTTTATCGTCTATAAAAATAATCATTTTATTTCCTGATACAAAAAACTCTTTGGATTCAATATGAAATCCATTTTCAATATGAGCAATCTTTTTTTCATTATCAATTTCGGCACCATGCAATGGCTTGATAGTATGGGACTCCTTAATTAATTCAACACCTTTTTTTAAAAAAACCTTTTCTGTATCGCTAAAATAGCGCAATTCATCTGATTTTATTATAATAGGTTGCTTAGCTGGCTTCTCATTTGCAATTAATCCATTTTTGGTTACTGGCTCTTGATGTAAAAATCGTGCAGATGCTCCTTGTGTAATGGCTATAGAATTAATCTTAGTATTAATTTTTACATCTGATGCTGAGATTGAATCTATTAAAACAGAACCATCGCTATCATAAATAATACCCGATGTTATTGAATCGGCATAATACATTGAACGATTCTTTTTTGCCCAAGCATTTCTCACTGTCACTTTCCAATTTAACTGGCCCTTATCATAACCGGTAATATGAGATTCTGTTATTTCGACTAATTTTTCGTTTTCAGTTATTGTTTGATCATCAACTAAGTCATAAATAAAATTCCCAAAAAATAATGCTACTGGCATGCCGATAGCAACCATTATATATTTCTTTTTAATAGAAATGTTCATATAAAATTAATGTTTAAAATGTCGTGACCCTGTAAAAACCATTGAAACGTTATTATCATTACAAGCATCGATAGATTCCTGATCTCGCTTTGATCCTCCCGGCTGAACAATCGCATTAATGCCATATTTTACACATAATTCTATAGAATCTTTAAATGGAAAAAAGGCATCTGATGCCATAACGGCACCTTTGGCTTTTTTTCCAGCTTTTTCTAAGGCAATGGTAACAGAATCAACCCGACTCATCTGTCCGGCACCTATTCCAATTGTTTGGCCATCTTTTACAATCAAAATTGCATTTGATTTTATATACTTTACTAAACAAAATGCAAATTCTAAATCATTCATTTGTTTTTTAGTTGGGGATTCTGTTGTAACACAGCTAAACGTTTTAGCTGAAACTTTTGCATTATCTGATGTTTGTATCAATACAGCACCATTAATATCACGAAATATTGTTGTATCATGCTTTTTTCGTTTTGTATTAATCGTTGTTTCAATTAAACGCAAATTTGCTTTTTTGGATAATAATGTAAACGCATCTTTGTCAAAACCAGGCGCAACAATTACTTCAATAAATGTTTGGGATAATTTTTTAGCTGTTTTAATATCAACAACTCGATTTAATCCCACTATCGACCCAAATGCAGATACGCTATCCGCATCATAAGCACGCTTATAAGCACTATCCAAACTATCATCAATCGCAGCGCCACATGGATTTGTATGTTTAATTATAACTGCACCTGGCAACTCAAACTCACTCACAATTTCAATAGCAGAATCAATATCTAAATAATTGTTATACGATAACTCTTTTCCATGTAACTGATTAATAAAATGATTTTTTTCAGATCGACGTTTATATATAGCTGCCTGTTGATGAGGGTTCTCTCCATATCGTAAATCCGTTAATTTTTCTAGCGCCATTGTAACATACTGTGGCATTGTCGCAGATTTTTGTTCGGCAATCTGATTAAAATAATCTGAGATTGATATGTCATATTCAGCAATTAACTTAAAAGCCTTTATTGCCAAAGATTGCCTTGTTTGCTCTGACAAAAGCCCTTTATTACTTTTTAGTTCTTTTTGAATGATCTTATAATCTTGAGTGGATGTTACAACGCCAACACTCTTATAATTTTTTGCAGCAGCTCGGACCATGGTAGGCCCGCCAATATCAATATTTTCAATAGCCTCTTCTAACGTTACACCTTTTTTTTGAATTGTTTTTTCAAAGGGATATAAATTAACAACTACTAAATCAATTAAATCAATACTGTACTCTTCACATGTATTTAGATGATCTTGAGATCGCCTATCAGCCAAGATACCACCATGCACATGAGGATGTAGTGTTTTAACCCTACCATTTAAAATCTCAGGGAATTTTGTCAATGCTTTAATTGATTTAACAGCAATTTTGTTTTTTTGTAATAATGTAAGCGTACCCCCTGTCGAATAAATCGTATATCCTAATGAGATTAAACATTCTGAAAATTCAATAACACCTTCTTTGTCTGAAACACTTATAATAGCTTTTTTCATAATTTTTTATTCCTCACTTTTTTTTAAACTGGCTAATACTTTCTGAATTGCTTTAGGATAAATCTGATGCTCTTTTTCTAAGATTTTATGGGATAAGGTTTCCTCTGTATCATCCTCACTAACAGGAACAATATCTTGCAAAATTATCTTACCTCCATCTAAAACGTCATTCACATAGTGTACACTACACCCAGCAAACTTCACACCATATTCAAGGGCCTGTTTTTGAGCATTTAACCCTTTAAATGAGGGTAATAATGATGGATGGATATTAATGATTTTATTATCATATTTTTTTAATAATGTGTTTCCCACAATCTTCATATAGCCAGCTAAACATACTAAATCAACCGAATGGTCTGCTAATAACTCACATATGGTATTTTCATACTCATGTTTCGAATTAAAATCACTGGGATTAACGGCTAATGCCTTAATGCCTAATGAATTGGCTAAAATTAAACCATTTGCATTAGGGTTATTGCTAATAACAATAGAAACATCAGCATTAATTTGATTTGCCTGACACGCTCGAATAATAATATCCATGTTTGAGCCTCTGCCTGAAATTAAAATTCCTAATGAAGCCTTAGATGTAGACAACGTTTTGATTTCCTTTTTGAATTGTTCCAATTTTATAGGCGCCACACATATCTATTGGTTCTTCTGAAATAACAACCATACCAACCCCCATGTTAAAAACTCGATACATTTCGTCTTCTTTAATATCACCATATTTTTGAATCTGATTAAATACTGGCAATACATTAATATTAGACTTCTCAATAATTGCAGCAAGCCCTTTTGGTAAAACACGATTCACATTTTCTTGTAAGCCTCCCCCAGTAATATTAGCAATCCCATTGATTTTATATGAGCTTAATAACTGATTTATATCGTCTACATAAATTTTAGTTGGCGTTAATAAATCGGTTACATTTAATTGTGATAACACATTTGTATCGTTAACTACCTTTCTAATTAGTGAATAGCCATTACTATGACAACCCGATGCTGGTAAGGCATATATCGAATCTCCTTCTTGAATTGCTTTGCCATCAATTGCTTTTTCTTTTTCAACAACGCCAACACAAAAACCTGCTATGTCTAAATCTCCTGGTTGATACATATCATTCATTTCTGCTGTTTCCCCACCAATTAAGGAGCAATGAGCCTGTTTACAACCATCCGCAATACCAGAAACTACCTGTTTAATAATGTCGGCATCAATTTTATGACAGGCAATATAATCAAGAAAAAATAAGGGTTTTGCACCCATGCATATTAAATCGTTAACACACATCGCTACACAATCAATCCCTACTGTATCAAGGCCATTATAATCTATTGCTAATCGAATTTTAGTACCAACTCCATCGGTTGCAGATACTAGAATAGGCTCTTTATAATCATCTTTTGGAAACTGAAAGCCAGCGGCAAAACCACCAATATTGGCTAAAACTTGTGCTGAATGTGTTGATTTAACAACTTTTTTAATATTTTCAACAGCACGGTTTCCTTCATCAATATTTACACCAGATGATTGATAATCCATAGATAGTAAATTTTAAGCGATCTAGTTTGTTTTATAAAGAGTTTATATCGTATCTCATAAATCAATGCGATTTTTTTGTTACAGTAACAAGCTTTTTCTTAGTTTTTTTATTGATTACAAAATTGAATCTTACCTAAGGATGTTTTAAATAACTCAATAGATTTTATGCTCGAAACTGTGGCAACATCTCCTTTAATATTTTGAGCGAAATACGGCAGTGTCTGAATATTGTATTTGGGATATAGTACTCCTAAATTGCTAGCTAGCTTACCAACTAACGTGTCATAAGATATCAATCTTTTTCCTACCAAATAGGTTTTTGTTTGTCTTTTTCGATCCTTTAAATAAAACAAACATATATCTCCAGGACTATTTTTATTTGATTCATTTTCATGTTTGATACGACTTAGATCGTCCATTAATGCTTCATAATCTCTTGGAGAACGGTGCGTTAAAAATACTATATTTGATCTACTATTTTTTTATGTCTTAAAACACCTCCAATTGCTAAACAATTAATTAACCCTCCAGTAAATAGATTGCAGTGACCTCTAACAATTCCTATATGGTCTTGACTAACACCAAGTGATATTGGATGGCTCTTAGTATTTTTAATAACGTTGAGACTTTTTTTGATGGTTTCAGTGGTAAATAAATAGCGTATTAAACTCATCGAACATATATCATCTTTTTTAGTTTGTTTTAGTTAACTTGCTAGCTATTGGTGTTGCTTTCTATCTAAATAGCCCTGCAATATAAAGGCTGCTGCTACACTATCAATTTTTCCTCGTTGTTTTTTTTGATTATAACCAAGCTCTTGTAATTGGCGTGATGCAGCGACTGTTGAATAACGTTCATCATAAGAGATCACGGGGATACTCACGTTACCTTTTAAGTTATCAATAAAGGCTTCTATTTCTAAGCATTTGTCATTTTTTTTGCCATCTTGGTTATACGGCATCCCCACAATAATTTCTTTTATATCATTTTCATCGATTAATTGTTGAATAGTATTAAGTACTTGGTTGGATTGCTTAATAAATGGCCTTGGTTGTGCGGTTAATCCTAAACCATCTGATATAGCAACCCCAATTCGTTTTTCTCCGTAATCGAGAGCTATAACGCGTCCCTCTGTAAGGCTCATGGAATTAATAACGCTTTACTAAACGTAATAACCTTATCTAAATCTTGAATAGCAATCCCTCCGGCTTGTGCCATCGCTGCACGTCCACCACCGCCCCCACCATATTTTTCTGTAATTTTGGTAACTAGCGTATTTGCTGCAAAGTCCTCTTGGTTACTATTTGATTTAACTAAAACAATCCCTTTGCTATCTATATTTGCAACTAATACTACAATTAAATTGTTAGTTTGATTAGTTAATTGATCTGCAATATGTCTTAAACTTGCTATTGATGTATTATCTATTCGCTTAATAATGCAGGTACTATCTTTACCTGTAATTACTTCTTGATTGGCTATTAGCTCTTTAATTAAGCGTGTATTCCCCTGTTGTTCATGACTATGTTTTTCTTTTCTAATTACCTTTTGAATCGTTTTGATACGTTCATTTAACCTATCAAACTCTTCACTATAGTTTATTTTGTCATCAAGTGATTTTAGCGTCTTGTACTTAGTTAACTGTTCCTGAATGTCATTAAAATCATTTTGCAAGTTTTTTGCCTCTATAATATCTTTTTCTAAACAACATTTATCAAACTCAATTTTTGCTTCATTATAATGCTTTGTAATAACCTCATTAATATACTCACTAACCCGTTCATAACCGGCGATAGCTTCGATTCTGCGTGTCCCTGCAGAAATAGCAGATTCAGATACTAGTTTTACAACATTAACTTGGTTACTATTTCTCACGTGAGTACCTGCACATAATTCAACAGATTCGCCTCCTATATTAACAACTCTAACTCGCTTTGGGTCATATTTTTCTCCGAATAAGGCCATTACACCCCGTTTTTTTGCTTCAGCCAATGATTCATATGAAATTTTTATCTCTAATGCATCATTAACTAATTTATTTATGTTACGTTCTATAGTCTTTAACGTCTCTTCAGATACTTTTTCAAAGTGCGAAAAATCAAATCGTAATCGATCGTGATCAACCAAACTTCCTGCTTGATGGACATGCTCACCTAGTTCTCGTCTTAATACTTCATGTAATAAATGAGTTGCTGTATGATGTCGTGCCATTCCTTCTTTTTCTGCTGGCTTAGTAATGACTCTTGCTTCTCCTCCTCTTGCTACGGTTAAATCTTCCGCTAGATGTAAATCTAATCCATCAAATAAAGTAGCTGTTACGTTAGCTTCTTCATCGCCTTGTTCTTGATCAAATTTTGAAGCAGATCGAGATCGTTCACGTTGTTGTTCCAACAAGGATTCAAACTCAACTAAATCAACGGTTAATTCTTTCTCTTTTGCTAGGACAGTTGTTAAATCAATTGGAAAACCATACGTATCATATAACTTAAACGCATCGTTTCCAGAAATCATGGTCTTAGATCCTAAATTAGCTACGACTGTTTCAAATAATGTTAACCCCGTATTTAACGTTTTTAAAAAGCTTTCTTCTTCGGCTCTAACAACTTGTTTAATATAGTCTTTTCGATCTTTAATTTGTGGATAAGCATCTCCTAAACTATCTGAAACGGCATCAACTAACTGATACATTACAGGCTCTTGAAACCCTAATTGTTTTGCATAACGACAAGCGCGTCTCAATAATCGGCGTAATACATAACCTCTTCCTTCATTTGATAATAAAACATTATCGGCAATACCAAATACTAGGGTTCGAATATGATCTGCCATAACGCGATGAGGCATCCCTTGTTTTGATTCGTTGTAACTTACCCCTGATAAGGTTTCTATTTTTGCAATTAGTGGTTTAAATAAATCTGTTTGATAATTGGATGGAGTTCCTTGTAAATAAGCAGCTATTCGTTCTAGTCCGGCTCCTGTATCAACGTGATAGGCAGGCAGGGGCTCTAACTCATTGTTAGCAAGCCGGTTATATTGAATAAATACTAGGTTCCATAATTCTATAAAACGTCCATCATTAAGCATAGCTTGATCGACATTATTAGGAATGGGTCCATCATGTAAATAAACATGTATTTCAGAACAGGGACCACAAGGACCTGTTGCTCCCATTTCCCAAAAATTATCTTTAGCATCACATTTCACAATGTGCTGATGCGCTATATCCGTTTCAGATTTCCATAAGGCCAAGCTTTCGTCATCGTCTTCAAAAACAGTTGCAACTAATTTATCTTTAGAAATCTTAAAATTATTTGTAAATAGCTCCCAAGCCCATATAATGGCTTCTTTTTTATAATAATCACCAAATGACCAGTTTCCTAACATTTCAAATGATGTTAAATGGGTTGAATCATTTCCGACATCTTCTAAATCATTATGTTTCCCTGATACACGAACACAGACCTGAGAGTTTACAGCACGTTGATAAGCTCTGGTACCTGATCCCAAAAAAACATCTTTGAATTGGTTCATACCAGCATTTATAAATAGCAATGTGGGATCATTCTCTGGAATAATCGGTGATCCAGGAACAAACTCATGCTGTTTATTTTTAAAAAACTCAATAAATTTAGCTCTTATTTCTGCACTTTTCATCGTGATAATTAGTATAGCTAAGATAAGATTTTAATAAAAGTAAAAATCGTAATTTTATTACTTACAACACCTTTATTTAGTTGTTAATTATCATTTTTTTAATTTTAATAAATTTTGCTCAGATATCAGTTCAATAGTATCCCTAATAAAAGTACTATTTCCAATTATTTATTGATTATTATTGTATGTTAAAATAACTATTACTTGCTATAGAGTCGCTATTTATAGTTATTATTTTAACTAACTTGGTCTTTTCTAAATTGAATCTATTTCTTATTTTATTTTTTTGAAAATCTAAATAATACAATTGTCACATATATACCATTAGGTATTTGATAGCTTTTCTAATTTAGTTTCTATTAATCAGTCTTAATCTTAACATGCAAAGCATTGTTCAATGAGGTCCCAACAAACTTACGCCCCGTAGCCTCTTCTTCTGGGGTCAAATGGTCCACTGATTGTTCTGAGGCCTGATCTGGTATATGATAAAGACCTGACTCATAAGAACGACTAAACATTCTTGGAAAAAAAAATTCTACTGGAGCACGCAAAGCACAGTTCAATGAGGTTCCCCAAAACTTACGCCACGTATCCTCTTCTTCTGGGGTCAGGTGGTCCACTGATTGTTCTGAGGCCTGATCTGGTATTGGACTTGGACCTGGAGGGCTCTCAAATGGGCCCAGTAATTGTTTTGAGCACAAACCTTGTATTGGACTTGGACCTGGAGGGCTCTCAAATGCGTCCTCAGAATCACTACTATACATTTTGATAGTACTATTACTAACATAAGAGGGGCTCGCTCCTAGCTGTGAATATGCGCGAACATTGCAATTATTTAGTATTTCTTCACATTGATTATTTTCCATTATTCTTTTTACTAACGAAGGTATAGGTTCCATCCCTTGAGAAAAAACTACGATGTCATCTTTCTCTTGTGAAACGGTCATACTATGATCTGCAATTCTCATAAATTCATTGAATAACGATTTCACAATACCATCCTTTTTCTGAATCTGAAATGGATCACAAGCAACGTTAATACCATACTTTTTAAGCGTATTACTTAATAGTTGAATCTTTTGCTCATCACCACTCTTTACTGTTTCGAAAATTTTTTTAAGAAGATCTTGCTGGGGCTTTTTTAAGTAATAGTTTCCCTTAACTACACCAATTGGACTTGGTCCCCTATTAGTATTGGGTAGTTCAAACTTTCTATGTGATGATGATCTAGTCATTAATGATGATCTAATCATTATAGGGTCTATTCCTCCAGACATCAGAAAAATCCTTTACCAAAACCAGACATTAGGACAACTCATACCAATATTTTTTTTCATTAACTATTTTTTTTTGATTTTTTTTGCTTGAATGATTTAAAAAAACTAAACCAGCCTGCAATATCTGTAGCAACATCGATGCGAGCAATCATTTTGCGAACACCAATAAAAATACGAATCAGTTCAATTATTCCATAAATGGATAAGCCACAAATGACAAAAATTAATAGTTGAATTATCTCACTAAGGTTTAATGTCATAGTTATTTGTTATTAGCTTTTCTGTCATCAACCATTTTTGATATTTTATCAAAGCCTTTTTCAATTGCATCTAGTGTTTTACTAACTACTTCTTCAGTACTTTCTGGGGTTTTAATTGTTACTGACTTTTTTTTCTTTTTAATAGGTTTGCCATTGTTATCTATCTCGTTAGAAACCTCGTTATCGTCTTCTTCATCTTCTTGTAATACCCAAATAGCCGCAACTAAACCAAGTAATAATCCAATCAACGTGCCTTCTAAAAATTTACTTTTACTCATGAAAACTCCTTGAAATGGATGTACACTATAATAGTATTAAATTCAGGCAAGCCTGTAAATATTAGGATATGTAAAACAATGATAAACACCCCATGCTTAAGTATTACAGAATTAAACCAACTCATAAAGATTTCTCTTGAATCCAATCCTATTTTATCTGATGTTTGGATTACAGGCGAAATTACACAATTGAAACATTATGCAAGAGCAAATCAATATTACTTAAATATTAGTGATGGCAAAGCCGTTATTAATAGTGTGATGTATGAAAGAACCTTATCTCGCCTTACATTTGATCCTTGTATTGGCCAACAGGTTTTTATAAGAGGAAAAATAATCTTTTTTCAAAATAAAGGATCATTAATTTTTCAAATTGCTTACATGACACCTGATGGAATCGGAAATGAAACCAAAAAATTAGCAGAACTAAAGGCTCTCTTTAAACAAGAAGGTTTTTTTGATCCAGATTCAAAACGGTCACTGCCTTTATATCCTGAAAAAATTGCTCTTATTACCTCCCTTGACTCTGCTGCTATGGGAGACTTTGTAACAACACTGCGCCAGTCAAATAATTACTCTGAATTAGTCGTGATCCCAACCACTGTTCAAGGGGCTCATGCAGCCTTATCTATTTGTGAAAGCATTGATCTTGCTAATCATCACCAATGTGATGTTATTGCGCTTGTAAGAGGCGGTGGCTCAGCCCAGGATTTAAGCATCTTTAATGATGAAAATCTATGTCGGAAAATTCGGCATTCTACGGTTCCTCTTATTACTGGAATTGGTCATCAAACAGATGAATCACTAGCTGATTTAGTTGCTGATTACACAACATTAACCCCTACAGCGTGTGCTCAGCATCTTCTCAATCCTTTTTTAGATATTTACCAAACTTTAAGTAAGGCCCAATCACTGTTTAACTCACGGATTTCACAATATTTTCATGATAGTCAGCAACTGATCTACTATGCTAACCAATTGTTACAATCCAAAGTAGATCATGCCATCAAAACTTATGATTATCGAATTGAACAACTCTCACGTTTAATCGTCACCTTAAACCCTCTAAACACATTGTCCAAAGGCTACTCCATAACCACACTTAATGATAAACCAATAACCTCTATTAAGAATGTTTCAAAAGATGATATGATTGTATCAACATGTAGTGATGGAGACATTATAAGTATTGTTAAGGATGTGCAGATTGGCAAAAAAAGCTAAAAAAAAAACTATTAAAGTATTGTTAGAGTCTCTAGAAAGTCTTGTTGAGGAAGTTGATACAATTGATTCATCTCTTGAAGACACTCTTTCTAAATATGAAAAAACGATTGCTATCTCAAAAGAACTATTGCAACTTTTAGATAAACAAAAAGATACGTATACTGTCCTAAAGCAGCAACATGATGCCCTACTAAATTCATAATTATGATTGATACAAAAACACCATTTGATACCTTGCAATCCTTACATTCAGATAAAATTGAATCATTTATGTTAGCTATGATTGATCAAACAATAACAGACGAACGCGCTGTTTTGATCGATGCGATTCGACATAGTCTCTTAAATGGAGGCAAGCGAATTAGACCCATCTTAGCAATCGCTGCTAATAGCTTATTTTCTAAAGATGTTGATTCTATTTTACCGCTTGCTTGTAGCTTAGAAATTATTCATACATATTCTCTCATTCATGATGATTTACCCTCTATGGATAATGACGACTTTCGTCGGGGAAAGCCAACTTGTCATGTTAAATTTGGTGAAGATATTGCTATTTTAGCTGGGGATACACTGAACACACTTGCCTTTGAAATTTTATCGACTCATTTAACGGCTTTTTCAGATCGCGCTGTTCTTGATGTGATTAAAATGATAGCTAAAAACATGGGTGTAGCTGGCTTGGTTGGAGGTCAAGTTTTAGATATTAAATCATCTAATAAGACCTTAAATCTGGAACATCTAAATAATCTGCATCAGAAAAAAACAGGGGCACTTATTCAATTGGCAATTACATCTCCAGCATACTTACATGAGGTTGAGGATACTATTATTAACGATCTTCGTTTATTTGGGTTTCATCTTGGACTTCTTTTTCAAATTATTGATGATATTTTAGATGTTGTTGGAGAAAAATCTCAGCTAGGAAAAAGTCCAGGAAAAGATCAAGAGCTTAATAAACTAACCTATCCTGGTATCATGTCATTAGATGAATGCAGGCGTATTGCTACAGAAGAAAAAAATAAAGCACTTGCTTGTTTAGATAATCTCCACGAGCAATACAACTATAATACAAAAGAGCTGTTAGCTATTTTAGACTTTACTTATAATCGTTCTTATTAAATTGGCAGTTAAATCTTCCTATGCTACCATTATGCGAATAGGTTTAAACTAATGAACGAATTAAACAAAACAAAATTATTAGATCATTTGTCATTTCCTGATGATTTAAAAGATTTAAGTATTGAAGACCTGGAATTACTTGCTTCAGAAATTCGAACTCGTTTGCTTGAAATAGGTAATCTATGTGGTGGCCATTTAGCTTCTAATCTTGGTGTGGTGGAAATTACACTTGTATTGCATACATTATTTAACAGTCCAACTGATAAATTTGCGTGGGATACCTCGCACCAAACCTATGTTCATAAAATGCTAACAGGACGTCTCAATCAAATGTTCTCTATTCGTCAAGAAGGTGGCCTATCTGGTTTTACAAATATTTTTGAAAGTGAACATGATTCGTTTGGAGCTGGCCATGCGTCAACAGCATTATCCGCCGCTCTTGGGTTTGCTCATAGTAGAGAATTATTAAATCAAGATCATAAGGTTGTTGCTATTATTGGGGATGCATCCTTATCGGGAGGAATGTCTTTCGAAGCTCTCAATAACATTGAACGACTAAACTCTAATTTTATTTGTATTTTAAATGACAATAATATGGCTATTTCTAAACCGGTTGGTAACATGTCTACTTACATGACAAAAATTAGAACCTCGCCCCTATATGATCAGGCAAAAAAAATATTAGAACAGTTCTTAACGACAATTCCTCAAGGGGGTTCTTTAAAACGAAAAATTGAAAAAGGACTTGATCACTTACGAGATTTGTTAGTGGATCAAAAATTTGGTGTTATGTTTGAAGAATTTGGGTTTCAGTATATTGGGCCCATTGATGGTCATGATATTAGCATGCTAATGGCAGCGCTTCGTTATGCAGAACATTATGATGGGCCTGTGTTAATACATGCTATAACTCAAAAAGGAAAAGGTCATGGACCTGCAGAGTCTGATCCTATTAAATATCATGGAGTATCTCCAAAAAAAGCTGTATCGCTTCCCGAATCAAAAGAACCAAAACAAAAAGTCATTACAAACTCTGAGTTTTTTGGTAATACAATGATTGATATTTGTAATCAACAATCAGATGTAGTGGTTGTTACACCAGCTATGATTGGAGGTAGTGGTTTAACACAATTTTCGGCCGTTCATCCTGATAAATTATTTGATGTAGGTATCGCAGAAGAACATGCTGTTACCTTTGTTGCCGGTTTAGCAAGAACTGGTATTAAACCTGTTTTGGCGATTTATTCTACGTTTTTACAGCGAGGTTATGACCAGCTTATTCATGATGTTTGTATCCAAAATTTACCTGTAGTCTTTGCCCTTGATCGAGCCGGTTTTGCAGGTGAAGATGGTGTTACACATCATGGTTTATTTGACTATGCATACATGTTACCAATTCCTAATATGACTATTTTAGCGCCAAAGGATGCTAATGAGATTAAAACAATGATGCATTGGGCACTTAATCAAAAGTCGCCTATTTCTTTACGATACCCTAAAGGAGCTATTATTGAGCGTACTGATATTCCTATTGAAACTCAGTTTGATGGAAGCGCTGAGGTCATGTTTCAATCTAGTCAATTTGATTCTTACGATATCAGTATTATAGCTGTTGGATCAATGGCTTGGGATGCTTATGATGCAGCCCAGGAATTACGTGTTAAAGGATTCCATGTTAATGTTATTAATTTAAGATCAGTAAAGCCACTTGATAGAAAGACACTGGATCCGTTAATTCAAGCCTCCAAGCATATTTTAGTTGTTGAAGAAGGATCTCAAATTAGTGGTTGTTTTTCATACTTAATTCAAACATATAAAGACAGTAATAAGTTAACTGGTCAATGGCATTTTTTAGGTGTGCCTGATCAATTTTATGATCATGGTAAGATCCCTAGTTTACGAAAGCAATGTCAGTTAGATAAAGACGGTATCGTTACGTTTATTACAACTCTTTTAAATACATGCGATTCAAGTCATGTTATTAATCAGGTTGTTTTGTAGCTCTCTAACAGACGCCTCAGCTTTTTGTTGTAATCGCTTTGATATTTCTTTACTAGAATCTGTAAATGGATCATTAATGGGTTTTCCAATAACTAAATGAATAATGCCTGGAAGAAATAACGTTTGATTTTTTTTCAGCAACTTAATTGAACCATGGATATAGCAAGGGATTACTGCTTTTTTTGCTTGAGCAGCTAAATGAAAAGCACCTCTTTTAAATGGATTAATCTCGCCGTTATGAGAGCGTGTCCCTTCTGGAAAAATAAACGCATTTAATTTTTTATCTAAGCGGTCTTTCATTTTTTCTAGTTGTAATAATGCGCTAGACTTATTTTGTCTATCAACCAATACATGCTCCATGTTTTTTAAGTCATAACTTAATATTGGGACTTTACTTAATTCTTTCTTTGCAAAAAACACAATTCTTTGTGGCAAATAAGCCATTAAAATAACAACATCTAGTAAACTTTGGTGATTGGCAATCACAACATAATTTTCTTCTGAATCAAAATTGTCAGCACCATGTACGTTTACTCGAATAGCACCAAGAAAAAATGCTGACTTTAAAAATATATTTGCAAGCTTATAAAAAATTGTCGATTTATTCTTTAGTGGAAATATCATAATAAGTTTGGTTAATAGATAGTGTGCGATAAAAATAGTCATTGTTAATAACCATGCGTATAAAGAATATATTAATTTAAGTATTATCATGATGAGATCAAATAATAGTACCATTTATTTTATTTTTAAAGAATTTGAATTATAAAAAATTATTATCTTTAAGCGGTTTTTTATGCTACAGTTTTATTTAATTTTTTACTTAAAAGGAAGAAATAATATGTGTTCTCTAATGATATCACCATCGGGTATTCGTGGAGTAGTAGGCTCAAGTTTAACTCCTGAAATTGCACTTTCTGTCGGCGCTTCTTATGGATCTACAATTGGAAAAGGTCCTGTAATCTTAGGCGGGGATACTCGAATTAGTTACGACTCTATAATGGCTAGTGTTCTATCGGGACTACTCTCGGTTGGCACGGATGTAATTCAAATTGGAAAAGTTCCTACTCCTACCGTTCAACAGCTTATAAAATTTCATCATGCTAAAGGGGGAATTGTTATTACAGCATCGCACAACCCTATTATGTGGAATGGTATTAAATTAATGAATGAAACAGGTTCTTTTTTATCTGATACTCAGTATGATGAATTTATTAATATATATAATAACCAATCATATACATTTAAACCTTATGATCAGCTGGGCTCTCTCTCTCAAGATACGGATGCTCTCGAAAAACATGTTAACTTAATTTTAGATAAAATTGATGTATCAGCAATAAAAAACTCTAAGCTAAAGGTTTTAATTGATACTAATAATGGAACAGGCGCATTAGCTAATCCGATTTTGCTTGAAAAATTGGGTATTACCTATAAGATTCTTAATGACAAAGCGGATGGAAATTTTAGCCATGACCCCGAACCTTTAGAAAAAAATTTAGATCAAATCAAAGATGAACTTAAACAAGGAGACTATGATATTGGATTTGTTCAAGATGCGGATGCTGATCGATTGGTTATCTTAGATGAAAATGGTCATTTTATTGGAGAAGATTATTCGCTAGCAATGTGTATTGATTACGTATTAACGTATGAAAAAAATACAGCTGTTAACAAAGATGTTGTTGTAAATTTATCAACGTCTAACGTTATTTCTGATATTGTAAAAGAAAAAAATGGTGTTATTCATCAAACTAAGATTGGTGAGCCAAATGTTACAGCTAAAATAAAGGAATTAAATGCTATTGTTGGTGGAGAAGGAAATGGTGGTGTAATATACCCAGAAGTAGGGTGGGGACGTGATAGCTTAGTTGGAATTGTGCTTGCGTTAAATTATTTAGCAAAATCAAACAGGCCTGTGTCTTCAATTGTTTCTACCTATCCAAACTACGTTATGCTTAGAGAAAAATTAACGGTATCGGATACTAATGATATTCCTAAATTGCTATCAAAAATTAAAAATAAATATGCGTCATTTTCCCAAAATCAAGATGATGGTGTAAAAGTTTTTTTAGACTCAGGTTGGATTCATGTACGCCCATCTAATACGGAGCCAATCATTAGAATTTTTATTGAACAAGCCACACAAGATAAGGCAAAACGTATTTTAGAGGATGTCTTAAGCTTAGCTTAGTAGAAAAAGTATTGTTCAAACCATAAAATATGTATATAATTCAGTTCCTATATAAAAAAGAAGGAACTCTTAATGAAAAGACAACGTAAATACAAAATTCAACGAAAACTAAATGTAGTACTTCCATCGTTTGGTGATAAAAAAGAAAAAGGTGCTTTAGCTAAAAGACCAACGCCTCCTGGATTCCATGGAAAATTAAA
>MDSY01029552.1_pt1 | contig 18225 bp, 19 predicted proteins | sample 811131 | NCBI WGS metagenome assembly MDSY01 (sample SAMN05326643, study PRJNA326480) | marine metagenome | isolation source: seawater | place: Atlantic Ocean: South West | collected 2010
AATTAAAGAGAAGGTATTTATTTGAAGGTTCAAGATATTGCAAAAGAGTTAAATATTGAAGCAAATACATTTCTTAGTTTTTTAAGAGATCAAGGGTTTCGTCAAATAAAAACGACAACAAAATTGGATCCCGGCACTACCACAAAAGTTAAAAAGCAGTACAAATTATTTATTGAAAAAAAACAATCTGAAACGGTTGAATTACCTGAAAAAACAATCCCTTTTAACAAAGAATCTATAAAAGTTTCTGAACTAACACAGCTATTCGAATATCCAATGGGCCAAATTATGAAAATCTTTTTGCAAAAAGGGCTCATGGTAAATTTAAATTCAGAAATTGATCAAGAAACATTAATTGAAATTGCTAAAGACCTTAATATCACTATTGAAATAGAAGACTTAAGCGTTGAAAATGAACTGGGACTTAAAACAAAGGTAATGGAAATTGAATCCGAGTCAATTACAGAAACAGATACAACAACTGTTAGACCTCCTGTAGTAACTATTATGGGACATGTTGATCACGGAAAAACATTGCTATTAGATCAAATAAGAAAAACCAATGTTGTAGACTTTGAGTCAGGCGGAATTACGCAACATATTGGAGCTTATCAAATTACTCATAATAATAACAAATTAACGTTTTTAGATACACCTGGACACGAAGCATTTACCAGCTTACGAGCAAGAGGGGCTCAAATTACTGATATTGCTATTTTAGTTGTAGCTGCAGATGATGGTGTAAAACCACAAACTATTGAAGCAATTAATCATGCTCAAGTGGCAGATGTGCCAATAATTGTTGCTATTAATAAAATTGATAAACCAGATATCGATATCGATAATGTCAAACAACAATTAAGTCAATACAATTTACTATCTGAAGATTGGGGCGGCAAAACTATTATGGTACCCGTTTCTGCAAAAACAGGCGAAGGTCTTAATTCATTATTAGAAATGATAGAGCTCGTTGCTGAATTACAAGAATTAAAATCTAACCCTAATAGCGCATGTAAAGCTGTCGTAATTGAATCTAAATTATCATCTCAAAAGGGTCCTATTGCTACAGTTATCGTTAAAGCAGGCTCTTTAAAAATTGGTGATTTTTTTGTTATAGATGAAAATTATGGAAAAGTGCGTGCTATTTTTAATGATGATAACAAACAAGTAAAAGTATTATACCCTGGAGACCCTGGTGAATTACTTGGCTTTTCAACAGTACCTCAACCAGGTGCTATTTTAGCAAGCAAATCATCTGAAAAAGAATGTAAAGCTTATATTAATGCTCAACATGACACAAAACTAACTGACAAAAGTTTAAGCCAGAAAATGTCAGTATCATTAGAAGCCCTTTCATCTCAAGCAGAAGAAGGAAACTTACGACAATTAAATTTAATTATTAAAGCAGATGTTCATGGGTCATTAGAAGCTATCAAAGGATCTATTGAAAAAATTGAATCAAAAGATATTCCTATTAAAATCATTCATTTTTCAACAGGAAACATAACTGAAAATGATGTGCTATTAGCAAAAGCATCTGATGGAATCATTTTTGGTTTTAATGCAGAACCATCATCTGAAGCATCTCAGTGTGCCCAAAAAGAAAAAGTAACGATAAAGACATACTCTATTATCTATAATATTTTAGACGATATCCAAAATGTTATTAAAGGATTATATAAAATAGAGTACGAAGAAATTGAAGAATCTCAAATTCAAATACGAGAAATATTTAAGTTCTCAAAAATTGGTAAAATTGCAGGTTGTTATGTTTCAAAAGGTAAAATAGAACGAAACCATAAAATTCGTGTTATCAGAAATGGTGATGAAATTTTTTCTGGTGAAATTGATTCCTTAAAACGATTTAAGGAAGATGTTAAAGAAGTAGGGGAAGGTTTTGAATGTGGTATTGTTATCAAAGGCATGAGCGATCTTCAAGTAGATGATCAGATAATTTCTTATATAATTAAAGAAAAAAAAGTCCTATAAATGTCACGACAACAACGAATTTCCTCGTTATTAAAAACTGAAATTTCAACATTACTAATCAAAAAAATCAATGATGATCGTATTGGCTTTATAAGCATTACAGATATTAAATTATCAAGCGATTTAGCACATGCCTGGGTTTATTACAGCCAAATTGGAAATGAACAAGAAAAAGAACGAACAAAGAAAGGATTAGCATCGGCAACAAAATTTATTCATGCAGAGCTTTCAAAAATGATTCGCTATATGAGTATTCCAAAAATACATTTTCGCTTTGATGAAAGTTTAGAAAAAGGAATAAAGTTAAGCAAAAAAATTGATGAGATAAGTCAATGAAGCCATGTGATGATTATCACCAATTTAATAATCACATTAAGTCATCTAAACAGATTTTAATTACGGCCCATCAATATCCAGATACAGATGCTTTAGGTTCATGTATTGCGCTAGCAGAAGCCTTATCTGGAGATAAAACTGTCAAAGTTTGGATTACAAAAAGTGATGCTAAAGAATGGGAGTATCTTCCAAAGCCCTCATACGTTGAAAAAGATTTCCCTCATGACTTTAAATTTGATACATGCATTATCTGTGATTGTTCTAATTTAGAGCGTGTAGACCAACATGAACATATCCAAAATAGCGCACATAGCTTTACAACAATTAACATTGATCATCATGCTGATAACAATTTTTTTGGCGATATTAATTTAGTTAAATCAATATCATCGGTTGGAGAATTATTATTTGAAATGTTTACAGAATTAGATATTCCTATTTCTCCTATGATGGCAACATGCTTATATGCAGCAATCAGCTTTGATACAGGTCGCTTTGCATATTCTAACGTAACCAATAAGACACTTACATCCGCATCACAACTTGTAGCATTAGGAGCAAGCCCCCATCACATTACCCAAGCCATGGAAGAAAATAAATCAGAAAGAGATTTCCAGCTCATTAAAATTGCTATTGATAATCTTGTAATCAATAAAAATCAAGGGTTTGCTTATACAACTATCCCAAAGAAAAGCCCAAAAGGAAGTATAAAAATAATCGATTTTATTAGACAACTAAAAGACATTGACCTATTAATTGTATTTCAAGAGTTACAATCTAAACTCGTAAAAGTTAACCTTCGATCAAAATCAGATGTTAATGTTTCAAAAATTGCTCAACAATTTGGTGGAGGTGGTCATAATAAAGCCGCTGGAATAGTTTTTAACAAAGATCTAGAAACCTGCCAACTAGAACTTTTACAGTATATTCAATCTCGATAAAAATCCTTATCATCATAAATTTTTATTTTCATCTCTGTATAAATAATAATATTAGATTCCTCTATCGTTCCTATCTTGAACACAGAAAAAAAAGCGTTTAACACAGGAAAAAATAGTTCTGCAATCAAAGTTACGTGAATTTATTAAATCATATATATCTAAAATATGACGTTTTAATTTCATAGAAATACCACTTTCTTTTAAATATCGCTGAAACTCTTCAAATTTTATCTGTTTAAATTCAGAAAGAACGTCTTTCATTAACTTAATAACCTGAAATTTATAATTACCATAGTGTTGATCACGCTTCGAAATAAAAACATCTTCATGATAGTTAAGTATAGAAAAAACAGCAGATTCAAGAGTATCACTTAATTTAAGATCTCCATTAGATCCCTGAATAGTATACTGTCCTAACTCATGAATAATAACTGTCCACCAGTTCATAAGCGATTTTTTTATCTCGTAACTCACGTCATCATCATGAGATAAATTAAAACTGTTACCTCCCCCAACACCAAATTTTTGATCTAATAAAACAATAATACTGTCTCGATCGACAAGCACATTCCCACTATTTGGATTAAAAAATTGCATTAAGTGTAAATCTCCCCCCTCCCTATATTCCTCCCCAATCCCATCTCCCGTAGCCAATAGTCTAGTAGCCAAATAAGCTCTTACTACATTCCTTACTTTTGTTTCATCAAGCTGACCTTGACTTAGCCCCTCCGGACTTACTAAACACTCAGCCCCCCTACCATAGACACGATCCATCCATAAAGCTGGTCGCTGATTTAAAAAACCCACAATTTCTAAACTCTGAGGTAAGTTAGAATCGTAAAGTGCTTGAATAAATTTTTCTTTTTGAGCCAAACTTAAAAAAGTCGCATAAGCAGTATCAACACCTAATAATTGTAATACTTTTCCCGTAGATACTTCATTTATAGCTGCATCCACCCCGTTAGAGTTAATAACAACCCCATCATCATTCTGATTACCTTTAAAAATCTTCAAACAAAAGTGTTGGTCACCTAAGTGTTGGTCACGTAAGTTAATAAAATAAACATCTGATTCAGCTCCTTGTTCAGGACAAACTTGAATACATGTAACCTGGCCTGACGAAAACAATACACTAAGCTCATTAAAATCAAGATGACTAGCGCCATCGTTATGCCTAAGAGCAACCCTCTTGACATTCTCACTAACACTAACTGCAGAGACGCCTTGCAAATTCTACCTCGTTATTTAAAAAAGATTTTTTATATAATTATCGAAATAAAAAAGAAAAAATTTCACATTATATTTATAAAAAACGAAAAAGAATCATTAGTAGCCAACCCCATCTATAAAGCAGCTATTACAAATAAAATTTACTTTAAAGCACGTATTTGATTCATTGGCCAAAACGTAAATAACGCTTTTCCAATAATATCTTTTTTAGGCACAAAGCCCCACGCTCTTGAATCAAGAGACATAGATCGATTATCTCCTAACATAAAATATGATTTTTCAGGAATAATTTCTGGACCATAAAATGTGTAATCTTTGCGTATCTCAACACCTACTAAAATTAACTCTTTGCCATTAATAAAAACAATACCTTGCTTAATTTCAATGGTATCTCCAGGAACACCGATGCAACGCTTCACATAATCCTTGCCATCTTGATGAGGCGATTTAAAAACAACAATATCGCCTCTTTCTGGCTCCTTAAAAAAGTAAACAAACTTATTTACAAACAACCTATCATTATAAGTTCCATCAACACCCCCAATTAATGTCGGAATCATAGAGCCCGTTGGAACAACAGAAACTTGAATAATATACGTTTTAATTAATAAGGCCAAAAACAAAGCAACAATAATAGTTTCAACAAAATCGATACTATAAAACAAAAGTTTATTTTTATCTTTAAACGTTTGCTTATACGCTTTATATCGTTGATAGCTATCTTTTATTCTAGTAATCACAAATCACATTGTAACAAATAAAATTCAGAGCGTATATTAATTTAACATGTGTCATTTTACCTCATTATTAAGTGCCTATCATATAAAATAGCACCGATTTTCTAATCAATTAAAACGTGCTTAAACCCGAAAACTCCTGAAATCGATACAATAATGTTTTTATAAAATTTACCGAATTATACGCTTCATACCCTAGCGTATACCCCCCCTCTTGATTAGTCCATAATCGTTCAAAATAGGAATTAATATCGGTAGCTATCTGAGACTGATGATCTGCAAGAATTTTAATGTTTGTTTCTAAGTTATAATTTTGAATATTTCGACGTGTTAGATTAGCTGAACCACCAAAAATAATTGTTGTATTAAACGTACGAACAATAATCAATTTAGTATGAAATTGTTCACCTTGAGTATCATACCAACGAACACCAATACGGCCCTTTGACTTACGCACCAACTCTTTTGCAACAGGTCGATTAGGAATACCTCCCTTCTTACGGCCAAATGCATCTTTATTAGGATCTAAAATAAGACGAATCACAACACCTCTTTTATCAGCTCTTAATAAAGACCGAATAACACGTCGACTAGCTAAATAAAACATAGCAACATCAACAGAGTCCCCTTGAATAGTAGCATCGATAGCTTGTATTAAATGATCTTGGATCTTTTTTTCTGTTAATAGCTGAATCCCCATATCAACATCGTTATCTTCTTCCTTAATCAGAGAGGATTGCACAAAAGGCGTCCAATCAATATCAGATAAAGCCAAAACCGCAGCTTCACTACGTTCAAGATCGGCAAGAATTGGACCTTGAAATGAAAAAGCAATATTAGAGTGTAAACTACTCAAACCATGCGGATTCGCTGAACCAACAACACCCATTTTATCTGTTAAGAGAACTTTACGGTGATTAGCTTTAAAATTAAGCAAAGCTAAATAAGAACGCGCCGTTACCTTTTGAGCTTCAGCATCAGCAACATTGGGCAACCAGCCTTTACCTGCTGTGCCAAACCATTGTAAAAAAGAGCGCCAAATAGCAGCATAAAGAACATTTGAATCACGTAATTTTTTTAAATTTGTAATCACAACATCAATGTTAGCTTTCTCTAAACGCTTTAAATGATTAGGTATAACCGCACCATAACTTGTATTAAATGGATCCGTAATAATCATAATAGTAATCTCAGGATTTTCCCTCTTTTTCGCAATTAAAGCATCTACTAACTGTGTTGCAATAGGCACATGATTTGGCGACATTGTGACCGAATCATAAAACAGAAACATATCTAATAAAATAAAGGTCTCCGCTTCATTAATAGCCTTAAAGCAAAGATCAAAAATTTGCTGATCGTAACGTCGTCTTTTATTCTCTTGATACGTTAAATCATAATAAAACCCCACATTTGAAACAGAATAAACAGGACTTTCTTGATTTAAACCTTCCGGATTTGGTTTTAACATTAAAAAACTTACCATTAATGCAAAAACTATCGGAACGGTCATAACACAAACTATAGCATAAAACCCCTTAATTCCCACATCATTAGAGTGTTCAATAACTAGAAAAAAAATTACAAAACTTGCGAATAACCTATACTTTGACTATTATTCAATAGAGGATTTTTAATATGAGTGTAAGAGGCATACGCGGCGCAACAACAGTTAATGCAAATACAAAAGAAAATATCATTGAAGAAACAATGATTCTAATTAACCGAATGATTTCAATTAATCATGTTGATCATGATGATATTGCATCCATATTTTTTTCTGTAACCCGTGATTTAGACTCTACATTTCCAGCAGCCGCTGCCCGCGAATTAAGCCTAAACTTCACCCCATTACTTTGCCTAAATGAAATTAATATTCCTGGTAGCATCGAAAAATGTATTCGCATTTTAATGCATATTAATACTGACTTAAAACAAAAAGAGATTAAACATGTATATCTTAATGAAGCGGTATCGCTAAGACCTGAATTTGCGCGATAGTGTTTCAATCAATTGGAATTATTGGATGTGGATTAATTGGGGGCTCGCTAGCCTTAACCATTAATAAGATATATCCAAATATCCGTATTTATGGTGTTGATGAGCAAGCAAGTAACCTAAAAAACCACCCTCAAGCAACCTGCTTTACTCAACTCACAGAATCTCTCAATGATATTCCCAAAAACATCGATATTATATTTATTGCAACACCCATTAATAAAACCCTTGAAACCATTAAAAAACTTAGTAATCATGTAGCAAAATCAACAATTTTAACCGATGTTACCAGTGTTAAAGAATCTCTCGTAACAATTATCAATGATTTAGCTATTGATAATCCTTATATTTCAGGCCATCCTATGGCAGGTAAAGAAACCACTGGCTTTGAATCTGCAACCGAGACCTTATTTAATAATGCTCCCTATATCCTTATTGAAACAGCCTTTACAGACCAGAAAAATCAGCTATCAGAGTTTCTTACATCCTTATCATGTAGAGTAATATCACAAACAGCAAAACAACATGATGAACTAATTGCGCTAGTATCACATCTTCCCTACTTAACAGCAAGCTCTCTTATAGGTGTTGCAACAAAAGAATATTCACTCGACACTATTAAAGCAGTCTATGGTCCTGGCTTTAAAGACTGCACTCGGTTAGCCGCGTCTTCTCCAAGTTGGGGAAGTGATATTTGTGACCAAAACAAAGTCGCTATTACCAATTCCCTAGATAAAATGATTCAATCATTAAAACAATTAAAATCTGTTATCCAAACCTCTGAAATAGAAACACTTAAACACATTCTAAAGTCAAATAAACAAAAAAAAGACGAACTATAATAGTTACTAGTGTCATTATAATAAAGACGATTTTAATTTAAGAATGGAAATCATAGTATGTTAGCCAAAATTGCTAAACGCACCATGAGTATTACTTCAAACCCAATCCTAACAAGAGAAAGACGACATTCTTTAAACACAGCTCTTAAAGTACAAATTTATTCTGAACTAGGGAAGTTACGTGCTACATCTCCGGGTTGCATGGGTGTAGCAGATCTTGATGGTACGTTAATGAACAGAGAATGGCCTCTTCCCCTGGATTTATCTATGATTTTTGAAAAAGTAGAAGCTCATCTTTGCCCAGTCAGAATCAGCACTGGAAGAAGTTATGATTTTTTAAATCAACATCCCTTAATATCCCCCTTAGCTAATGAATCCGAAAATGAATATGGAGCAAAACGGGGAAGCGAACTTACCATTCCTTTTAGTAAAGCTCAGCAAGCTCGCGCTGAAATAATCGAAGTAGCACAAATACTTAAGACACTTGACCAATATAAAATTGGCGATGACACAGAATTTAGCTGTATATTTGCAATTAATTCTAATAATAGAAAAGCTGTATCTCAACTTACACAACTATATCAAGATCAAATAAAACCTTTATTTCCTAATAATGAAATGTCATTAACAGAGCGATCATTAACAGTGCTACAGGTTCGAGCAAATACAGGAACTCAAAAAGGAGATAATTTTCCTAATATTTTATTTGCTTTGGGCGATGATCCAACATTTGATAGCTCCTTATTATATGAAGCAGAGCGTTTTTTCGCTGTAGGAAAACGATTTTATGATGAAAATTTAACTAAAAAACCTAATTATTTTTTAAATAGCCCTAAAGAAGCTCAAGACCTATTAAGATATTTAGGAAGCTAATATACAACAAATTCGATAATTAAAATGGTCTAACTATAAAAATAACAACTATAAATCATCTAAAACAGGCATACAAATATGCCCTGAACGCTTAATAATTCGAAAATCATAATTCTCCCGTAGGGTTAATTCACTAAGCGGAGCTATACGATCTAACTGACCATGAAAAAACGTAATGTTTGTACCAGACACGGGCCATTCAAATGAAAACGTAACTAAATACTGAAGGCCTAGTAACAAGCACCTATAATCCCACTCAAATTGTGTATGAGCTCGTAAAAAAGGGTCCTCATTTTTAAAAAATGCTTTGCAATTACCCCAAAAGGAATACAACACGCTCGCATCCCCTGCTTCAAGCCCTTTTTTTAAAGTAGCAATTTGAGTAGCTGTATAGCTAGATCTAATTCCAGTAAACACAATATTTTTAGCCTGATCAAACCGATTTAAAGATTGTGATAGCCATAATGCCCCCAAAGAAAATCCCATAATTGAAAACTTAGTAATAGCATACCTCTTAAACCAATCATCTACTGTTTCTGCTAAATTATATGGATTATAATCTGATATAAATAACATATTGGAATGCTTAATTGGCTTTACAACAAACATACCTAAAGTAGCCCACCCTGATAGAATTATCCACGTATGATCTGCGTGATTATCAAGATAGTGATAATTGGGTTTAGAATTGTTCAACGACATAATCAATATCTGCTTTTGTATGAGATGATTTTAAAGAAAATCGAAATCGTTCTTTACCCTTTGGTACAGTTGGATGTCGAATGGCAGATACAGCAATACCGGCATCTTTTAACTGAGAATAACGATCTAGCAAGGTTCTATTTCCAGGATAAATTAATGATAAAATATGATGATCACCTAATAAATCATAGCCCTTTTGCTTCATCATCTTAGTAAAATACCTCGCTGTTACATGTAAGTGATCACGCTCTGAATCCATGTGTTGAATAAGTGCTAACGCTTGGTTAGTTGCCGCAATAACAGGAACCGGTAAAGCCGTTGTATAGATAAACGCTCTACAACGATTAATTAAATAGTCACACACAATAGTTGAGGCAGCTATAAAAGCACCACAGCTACCCATTGCTTTACCAAACGTCCCCACGATATACGTTGGGCTAACGCCCTCTTGAAAACATAACCCACGCCCTGCTTCTCCTAATACCCCAAGAGAATGAGCTTCATCTACCATGGTATCCGCATAGTGCTTATCAGCTAGATCTTGAAAGCTCTTAAGAGGTGCTCTATCACCATCCATACTAAACAACGATTCTGTCACAATTAAACACCGTTTATAAAATGAACGATGTTTTTGAAGTAAATCATTCAAATGAGCCATGTCATTATGATTAAACCGCTTGATAGTAGCTCCTGAAAACTTAATTCCATCTAATAAACTTGCATGGCAATATTTATCAGCAATTATTAAATCATTCTTGCCATATAACGTCGGAATAACGCCAGAGTTAAGCTGAAAACCAGAATTAAATACAAGTACACGTTCTTTTCCCAGAAATGTAGCCAAAGACTCCTCAAGCATAGTCATCATATCATAATTTCCACTCAATAGCCTTGAACCTGTGGAACCAAAGCCATAGTGTTTCATAGCATCAGATGCAGCATCAAATAAAGCGGTATTTGTTGCTAAATTTAAATAATCGTTAGACTGAAAATTATATGAAGAAACATGATCTACAATAGGTAAGTATCGATATGATAACGACTCTTTTAAGGTAGCTAACGTTTTTTGTAAATCAGATTCCATATTACAGCTCAATGTATGCTATCATTACAAGCATGGCTTTTGAAGGCATCTTAACCATTAATAAACCTGCCAATATAACCTCTTATGATGTTATTCGAGAGATTAAAAAAATTATCGGCAAACAAAAAATTGGCCATGCAGGGACCTTAGATCCATTTGCAACAGGCGTGTTGATTGTCGCTATTGGAAAAAAATATACCAAGCAACTCTCATCATATCAGAACATGACCAAAACATATCGTTTTTGTATCCAACTTGGCATTGAAACCACCACACTAGATCCTGAAGGAAACATTGTAGCTGAAACCCCTTTATTAGAACCACTTACAGACGAAACAATAAATACTGTCCTAGCATCCTTTTTAGGAAAAACGCAACAAATCCCACCCATATTTAGTGCCAAAAAAATTAATGGTCAACGAGCCTATAAGCTAGCTAGACAAGGAAAAGGAATTGAGCCAAAAGAAACAACCATTACCATTCATGATATTTCTCTACTTGCTTACCACCCAAAAAAAAATGAAATAGAATGTCGTGTTATTTGTGAAAAAGGAACATATATACGATCCCTAAGTAGAGATATTGCAAAAGCACTCAAAACAGTAGGATTTACTAAAACACTGATAAGAGAAGCCGTTGGCGAGCATACCCTTGATAAAGCAATTTCTGTAGAATCTCTACAGACTATCTTAACTAACGTTTAAAATGACCATCACGCTTACAACCTATGGTTCAAAAAAAAGACCAAAATCACTAGGCCTAGGTGTATTTGACGGTATCCATGTAGGTCATCAGGGACTTTTAGCTCAATGCGATGCGTTACTTACTTTTAACCCCCATCCTATAACCATTATTCAAAATCATATTACAGTTGAACGACTTACAACCATCAAAGAAATGACTCACTATGTAGACCTTCTTTATGTTTTAGAATTTAATAAAAACGTAGCAAATCTATCCGCCTATGACTTTTTAAATTTAGTCATTTTAAATAAAATTAACCCAGAAAACGTCGTTATTGGTTATGATTATTATTTTGGTAAAAATAAAGAAGGAACGCCCTCCCTATTTAAAAAATGGGCCCAACAACATAACATAAGCCTCACTATTGTAGATCCCATTAAAAATGAAACAAAAGCAATTAAAAGCAAATCCATAAGATCCGAAATCAAGCAGGGCGATTTTAATCAAGCTATTAAAGATTTAGGTCACAGTTACCTCATGATAGGCCAGGTAATTAAGGGCGATAATAGAGGAAAATCATTAGGATTTCCCACCGCTAATTTAGAATTTCCAGATGAAAAATTAATTCCTCAACATGGTGTCTACAAAGGAAAAATAAGTTACGAAAATCAAAGCTATCAAGCAATGATTTATATTGGCAATAAGCCAACATTTAACACAACAACAACAAGTGTTGAAGCTTTTTTATTAGACTTTAATGGTGATTTATATGACAAAACAGTCAATCTATTTATTGAAGCTTATTTAAGACCTGAAAAGCAGTTTCAATCAAAGAAAGACTTAATAAACCAAATAAAAACTGATATCCATGCCGCTTTTAACACTTAAATATTGGATCCTGGCAGCACGCCCTAAAACACTCACAGCAAGTTTAGCCCCTGTGATAATTGGACTTGTATTAGCATCATCATATATTAATGCTGTAAACCGCTATGCAGCAATCACAATTCTATGTGCTATCTTAATACAAATTGGAACAAACATTGCTAATGATTACTACGATTTTAAAAAAGGAACAGACACAAACAAAAGACAAGGGCCAACACGAATGGCTCAAGCAGGGCTTATTAAACCACAGACTCTGAAACAAGCTGCTATACTATGCTTTGGCTTAGCCTTTTTTTTCGGTCTTATATTAGCATTTAAAGGTGGCTGGCCAATATTGGCCATTGGAATTATTAGCATAATCTGTGGATTTTGGTATACAGCAGGGCCAATTGCACTTGCTTACATTGGGCTCGGAGATGTGTTCGCATTGCTTTTTTTTGGGCCAATTGCTGTTTCAGGAACATTTTATATTCAAACACTAATGTTAACACCCCTTGTTATTAAACTAGGCATCGGTGTTGGCTTATTAGCAACAGCGCTTATTTGTGTGAATAATATTCGCGATGTTGCTGAAGATAAGCAGAATAATAAAAAAACACTTATCGTAAGGTTTGGTGTATTATTTGGTAAAATCGAATATGTATGTTGTCAGATACTGTCGTTTTATATTTTATACACCGCTACATCAGTTTCCCCCATAACACTTCTAATGTTAATTCCCTATGGCTTACTATGTTGTCATAACTGTTACAAACTTCTAACCAAAACCGGAGAAGAATTAAATACTATTCTTTCACATACAGGTTTTTCTATTTTATGTTATGCTTTAATTATAAGTATTTCATATATCTATTAACTATATAAAAAGGACATTTTCATGAAAAAATTTATATTGATGACAATTTTAACACTCCCTATTATCACAACGAATATCTTTGCTAATGATCTCTCTTTTTTATCAACAAAAGGAAACTTTTTAGGTTTAATAAATACGTTATCACCTGTTAATCAACGAAGTCAGTTTGATTTTGCTGCAAACATTGATTTTACGTTAGATCTTGATGATAACCTAAAAGGGATTATTCAATTACAAAGCGGGGCTGGCCAGGGAAGTTTAGGCTTTGTTGGTCCAGAAACAGTTCTAACAGACATTAATTTAGAATACACCCATCAACCATCTCAATCTAGCATTACCTTTGGCTCTTTTGATCTACCTTTTGGAAAAGGGGTAAATTATTTAAGCAATAACGCAGATCCCTCAAAAAGCCCATTTATTCTAAATTCCTTAACATATAGCGCCTTAGCAGGCCCTGTTGGAACCCTTAACACACTAGGAATTAAACTTCACAATACATTTTCTATGTTTGAATCAACCTTAGCCCTAACAAATGGAACTGGGGAAAATGCAAGCAATTATAACCAAAGTTTTCTCTACCTACTTTCATTAGGAATGAGCTCATTTAATGATCAGCTTTTTATAGGGGGAACCTACACAGCAAGTAATGATAAAAAAGATCCTAACGAAAGTAATAGCTTTAAAACAAATTTTTCTGGTTGGTTATTAGATTTAAATGTAGCCATCCTGCCACAAGTAAGCATTAAAAATCATATTGGCCAACTTATCTATGATGATGGAAACGATGCAACACAAGATAGAATTACAATCACCAAAAGCGAAATAAGCTATACACTTAATAAGCTATTTATTGCGGGTCGATATTCTTATTGGAGACCGGAAAATAATAATGGGAACTCGACAGGTGCATCCGCAGACATCAAAACACCAGGTCTATCATTAAATCCTATTTCTGATACATCAATAACACGATGGCAAGTTGGTGCTGGATACAGCATCAACTCTAATACATCTCTTAGAGCTGATATTGTGTTAGATGATTATCAGCATATTTCAGATGTTAAAGGCGTTATCGTAGGTATTAATAGCCAGTTTTAATAGTTCCTAGAAAAAGCATGCTTTAAAAATTAATCCGGAGAACGTTATCCAAATAAATCTTTTCCTATTTCACCCATCAAGCAGATATCAATATCATAATAAATCATTCAAAATTTAAAACCACCACGTTCTTATAAACGGTTCACAGGAAATCAAAATTATAGTAATGGTGGGCGATACTAGACTCGAACTAGTGACCTACGGCTTGTAAGGCCGGTGCTCTACCAACTGAGCTAATCGCCCAAATAAACTTGGTGATTGATTTTAACATAAAATGAATCACTTGTTAAAGAACCCTTTAAAAAGTTTTTTAGCTATAAAACCTACTTATGCAATCCTTTATCAAAATAAGCTAAAAATTTCCAATAATCTATGTAAGAAATAGGGATCTCGCATTCTAATGACAAAACAGGATTAAAACTTAATTGATCTCGATAGGAACCCTTTTTAATAGCCTCAAACCAAGCGATCATCAATGTTTTGACATCATTACGATTACAGCGACGAATAATCAAACGATTATTTACCTGAGGGTGCTCATCTAAAAATCCTTTGTTTTTATACCCCTCATACTGATCTTTCATATGGCGTTCATTGTCACGTTTATTTTTAACACAAGCTACTAGTTCTTCTTTTACACTAACATGATAAGGGTGGTACAACACGGCATATGAATCATAACAACCAAACGATATGTTTAAGAAATAATTTAAATTTCCTTTAATAATTATATTTGCGTCAACATAAATACTAATATCATAATCTGAATCCACGAGATGATTTAAGCATTTATATTTACGCGATAATCTAATAGAATCAAATAATTCAGGATTATCACAATATCGAATATCCCAATACTTTGAACGTAATTGCTGATTATCCGTAATACAAATGTAATCCCAGCCAGGCGTTATCATAACAGGATCTTTCAAATCATCGTAATTGCCCGTTAAAACAGTATAAATACATTTTTTTTCTTGCGAAAAAGAGTCTCTTTGAAATCTTAGAAAAAAAGAACGCTGAAATATAAATCGCCCCCACATACATAACAATTCTTTTATAATAGTGGCTCCCATAGAATAAAAAACAAACTCACCTCGTTGCTTTACCAGTCTTGCAGTTCGTTTTATAATATACATACTGTATATATAGTAATCAAAATTTAAAAAACTAACAAAATTTATGTCACAATTAAACACACAACAATCATTATATTTTAATAAAACAGCCACAACATATAACAAACATATGCATGTTCAATATGAAGTGTTTACAAAACTATTATCGTTACTTGATACCTCAACATTTGAAACAATAACAGATATTGGTTGTGGAACAGGAATTATCACAAAAAAGCTTCATGATCATTTTAATAGCAAAAAAACACTAGGATTTGATCAATCATCTAACATGATTGATCATGCAAAAGCCGCTTTTGAAACCGATACAATAACCTTTCAAAATAAATCTGCTTACGACTTCTCTAGTAACGATCATGCAGAATTAATATTTTCAAATGCAACCTTACAATGGCTCCCCGATCTTAATAAATTCTTTACCATATTAAAAAACCAAATAGAAAAACCAACTACAATTGCTTTTTCTATTTTTCTTCCTGAAACGTATAATGAATTAGCATCAGGCTTAAAAAATAGTATTGACCCATCCATCATTATTCCAGCAGAACGATTTGAATCATTTAACGCCATTGAAGCAATCTGCAATCAACACTTTACTGATATTACATTCTCAACACATAACATAACCCATTCATATAAAAGCGTTATGGAATTATTAACAATAATAAAACAAACAGGCTCAAAAGAGCTTTCACCAACCATTCAGTTTACAAAAACAAAACTTTCAAACTTAGAAAAGTGGTTTTTATCAAACCACAGCGCAATCATTGCCTCATACAAAGTAGCATTAGGGCTTATTCATATTCACTGACCAAGATTAGTTTAACGAAAATACAACCTTAATATCTTTTTCTGAAAAGCTCATAACAAACGTTGTTTTAGATATATAACTTTCGCCATTATGATCTTTTTTATTAAAAACAATTCGATTTTCTTCTGATTTCATGATTAACTCCTGAAAGTTATATAGACAGATCATTAATTATTTAAACATGGAAAAAAATCAATAAATAAACAAACCTAAGTAGCAGAATGTAACAATGATTTCCAACCATCAAATAAAGATAAATCCAGTGTTTCTACTTTCTGCTCAAAACTAAATAAATCCTTAATGACTGACTTCGTTAATAATTGCTGTTCTACCATCAAACCAAGCCCTAATTTTACAAATGCATCCGCATTATAATACTGATGATTATCTACAGCATGCGGATAAGGGACTAAGAGAGCTAATTTTTGATACGCAATTAACTCAGCTACAGTTGTTGCTCCAGAACGAGCAATAACATAATCAGCCCAATGATATAATCGCTGCATATCATGAATGTAAGGCACAACAATACGTTTAACAAAACCATCGTTAGTCTTACTTATAACCATCGGTTGATCTAAATAACGTTTCTTATATGCTTTTTCCCCCATAATATGAATTAAACACACCTCTTGTGATTCAAACCACTCATAATGATGCTCAATTATGCTATTTAATTGATTAGCTCCTTGGCTACCACCAAACACTAAACAACACCGTTTATACAGCCATACTTGTTTTAATAACCTATCAACAATAGGATCTGGTAAATAAAAGCTACGAATAGGATTCCCACCAATAATAGTATCTCGCTTAAAAAATTTAGCTGATTCATCAAAGGTTAAGCAAACTTGTGAAACAAAACGTGCAAGAAATCTATTTGCTCGACCCGGAATTATGTTTTGTTCAAATAAAGTAATCTGTAAACCACATGCCCAAGCGGCTAGAACAACCGGAATAGTAACATACCCTCCAAAACTATAAACATGAGTTACCGGATGTGTTTTAAAAAAACGGTATGATTGATAAAGCCCTTTAACAAAACTACCCCATTTTTTTCTTTGTATCGCTAATGCTGTATATGGATACTGATGTCGATCTAAGATAGTTTGTGAAACACGACCTGATTCAATTAAAAAATTAAATTTTTGCTGGCCTAAAAACTGTGCTACCGCTATAGCAGGATAAATATGACCACCTGTTCCACTTGCTGTTAAAATAATCATGATCGAATCGAATATGATTTTTGCTCGTAATCATTAGAAATATTTAAAATAACCCCAACATAAAATAAAGAAGTAATTAGAGAAGTCCCTCCAAATGATATAAATGTTAAGGGTAACCCCGTTACAGGCAATAAGCCAATAACTACCGCAATATTTATAAGTGCCTGAACACAAATTAATAACCCACACCCCATTCCTAAAAAGAAACTAAATGCCGAGTCTGTTTTTTTTACAATATGGTATGTTTTTACTAAAATTAACGTAAATAATAAAACCACAACCAGTGCAAAAATAAAACCGCCCTCTTCACAAATAATAGAAAAAATAAAATCTGAATACTGTAATGGCAAATAAAAATATTTTAATTTACTTTCACCTAAACCTAAGCCCCAAAACCCGCCTGAACCAATAGCAATTAAGGATTGAATAATATGATAATTTTTTCCTAATGGATCATCCCAAGGGTTTAAAAACGCTAAAACACGTTGCATTTGATAACTATGAGATAAGATAATGAAGCAGATTGCTGTTAAACATAAACTACCAAGTAACGCGATATGTTTTAATGGCATTGGAGACAAAAAAAATAAACACCCAATAACCATTAATATAATAGCCGTATTACCTAAATCTGGCTGCAATATAACCAATCCTAAAGGAAGTGCAGCAACAAGCAATAAAGGCAAACATCCTTTTAAAAAGTTGTTTAAATAAGCTTGAGAACGATCTAACCCAACTGCAATAAATACAATCAAAACAAACTTCAACATTTCAACCGGCTGAAAACGAAACAA